>OLVY01001299.1_pt1 | contig 16115 bp, 9 predicted proteins | sample 1674261 | NCBI WGS metagenome assembly OLVY01 (sample SAMEA103958155, study PRJEB25191) | human gut metagenome | biome: human-associated habitat [ENVO:00009003]; feature: intestine environment [ENVO:2100002]; material: feces | place: Germany | collected 2013/2015
GCCTCGAAGTCGTCGCGATGCATGATCACCTCGCCGCGCACCTCCAGCACGTCGGGGAAGTCGCCCTCCAGACGAAGCGGGATCGTGCGGATCGTGCGCGCATTCGCGGTCACGTCCTCCCCTGCACTGCCGTCGCCGCGAGTGGCAGCCTGTACGAGAACGCCCTTTTCATAACGAAGATTCGTTGCCAGACCGTCAAACTTGAGCTCGCAGTCGTACGCCACGGCAGGATCCTCATCCGCGAGCCCGAGTTCGCTGCGCACGCGGCGATCGAATGCCGCCGCACCCTCGCTCGAAAAGTCGGTCTCGGTGTGAATGGAGAGCATCGGCACGGCGTGCACGACTTTTGCAAGGTCGCTTCGAACGGCACCGCCCACGCGGGTCGTGGGCGAGGCAGGACTCTTCCATTCAGGAAATCTGGCCTCAAGAGCCTTGAGCTCATTGAACGTGCGGTCGTATTCGGCGTCGGGAACGCTCGGATTGTCAAGCACGTAGTACTCGTAGTCCCAGGTCTCTACGAGCTTCTCGAGCTCGCGCATGCGGGCGGGGGCCCTGGAGGGCTCGATCGCCGCACCCTTTGCGGCACCGTCGAAGTCGTCGTTCGCGAGGGTTTCAGTCTTTGTCGGGTCGGTCATGTCTTGCATTCCGAAGAAGCGAAGAAGAAAAGCCCGCCGCCGGGCGGCTTGCGTCCGAATGCGGCGGGCAGTGAATGATGCTTGACGCGGATCCTGCGTCAGGCGCTTCTCGAGAAGAGGAGCCTTGCGCGCTCGGAGCCGGGACGCACGCCGCTGGCGGCCATCTGCGCGTCCTGATGCTCGATCTCGTCCTGAAGGATCAGGCCGCCTGCAGCCTCGATGCGGTTGCCCGCGCCGTCGACCCAGACGCCGCCGAGATGGCAGGCGATGTGGTTTGCAAGCTGGAAGAAGCGCTTGAGGTCGCCGCGCGGCACGTTGGCAAGGGGGACGTCAAAGGAAAGGCGCAGCTGGGAGGAGTCGGCACCCGCCAGCGAGAGCGTCATCAGAGGCTCTCTGGAACCTTCGTCGATTCGAAGCTCCCAGCGGCCGCTCGCGCTGACGAAGCCCGCGCCCTCGGCAACCTTCGTCACCTCCTCGAGCGTCAGGCCCTCCTCACGCGGAGCGGGGACGATCGAAACCTCAATCAGCTTGTCGTAGTAGTGGATGAAGCGGGAGATCTGAACAGCCGTCGAGACCGCCGTCTTGATGTCGCAGGATGTGCGCACGTCAACGTCGTTCTGGGCGGCAGTCTGCTCGAGCACCTGCAGGAAGCTCGAGGCGGAAACGTCGTCAAGCACGGCGGCACGATTGGCGATCAGGATCGTCGCGACGATGTGAACGGCCTCCGCAGGCAGACATTCGGACGGATAGTAGAGGCCGTCCTCAGCGGACTTCGCCCAAAGCGACACGGGCAGCGGCAGCGAAAGCTGTCGGATCTGCGTGACAAGGGAGTCCATGGAACCGAGCGGGAAGGTCTTGCCTTCATAGGGCGTCACGTCGAGCACCCACTGGATGCCGTGGTCGACGGGCGGCTTTTCGATGCCGGCGATGCGGCCTGCCTTTCGCCCGCCGCGGGCGGCCTCGCGCTCAAGGCGCGCCTTCTGCTCCTCGGCGAAACGCTCGTAGACGGGCGGCTTTTCAGACGGAAGGTCGTCCCTGGAGGCAGACGGAACCGCCTCGTGCGGCTCGTCGTCGTCCACCATGTCCTCGAGCTGAGGCTCGACGCGAGGCTCGGGCTTCTCTTCGGCGAGCACGTCCTTGCGAACGTCGCCTCCCGCCTGCAGGCGGGCCTTTCGGCTTGCGCGCATGCGGCGCTCCTCGCGCATCGAGCGCCAGAAGAAGAAGGCAATGACCACCAGGGCGGCCACGATAAGAATGATCTGAGTCTGACTCATTTGAATTATGTCCGGCTTTGTGGGCGCCCGACGCGGGCGCAGCTTCTGTTGATTGTACGCACTTTTGACGGATTCGCCACGACGCGCGTGCGGGACGCGGAACCGCAGGCGTCAGTTCGCCATGCGGACCGCGTTCTCGATGTCGACGCTCACGACGCGGCTCACGCCGGGCTCCTTCATCGTTACGCCCACAAGCGCTCCCGCGAACTCCATCGTCACGCGATGATGCGTGATCATGAGGAACTGCGTCTCGCTCGACATGCGGCGGCACAGACCTGCAAGCCTCGCCTGATTGGCCTCGTCAAGGGGTGCATCCACTTCGTCAAGCAGGCAGAAGGGAGCGGGATTGAGCCTGAAGATCGCAAAGACGAGCGCCGTGGCCGCGAGGGCCTGCTCGCCGCCCGAAAGCAGCTTCACGCCCGCGTTCTTCTTGCCCGGCGGCTGAGCCTTCACCTCGACGCCCGCGTTGAGCACATCGTCTCCCGACATGACGAGCGAGGCGACGCCGCCTCCGAAGAGCTCGGAGAACGTCTCGGCAAAGTGACCGTTCACCTCCTCGAACGTCTCCCTGAGACGTCCTCTGGTCTCCGCATCGATCTTTCTGATGGCGGCCTCCAGAGTTTCAATGCCCTTTTCAAGGTCCTCCACCTGTCTGGCCGTCGCCTCGAGCGTCCTTCTCACCGCCTCGAGGTGCTCGAGCGCGGCATGATTGACGGGACCCAATCCTGCAATCTCGCTGATGAGCCTCAGCACCTTGGCGCGAAGGCTCTGAGCCTTCTGCGGACGCTCCGCCGCGCGACGCGCAAGATCCGTCCTGTCGGCCTTGAGCTCATCGAGCCTCTCCTCAAACTGAGTCCGAAGGCTTTCCTTCATCTGCTGCTCGACTCTCTTGACGCCGAGCGCCTCCGTCATGGGCATGACGTCCGCCTGCGCGGCCTGCCAGCGGCCCTGAGCCTCGGTGAGCGCAAGTCTGGCCGCGGCCGTCGCGTCGCGACGTGCGGCATGCGCACGCTCCGCCTCTTCAAGCACCTTGAGGGCAGCGGCCGACGCCGCGTCGCCGAGCACCTTCGCGCTCTCCTCAAGGAGCCTGGAGGCCTCGACAAGACGCGCCTCCTCTCGGGCGATGTCGCTTCGAAGAGCCGCCTCGCTCTGCGCATACAGACGGGCCGACTCCGAAAGCTGCCGCAGCTTCGCGCGTGCCAGCTCCGCCTTGTGCCTCACGGCCGCAAGCGCAGCCGTCTTCGTCTTGAAGCGCATGTCGGCTCGCGCAAGTTCGGACGTGAATCCTGCGGCAGCGCGCACGGCGCGTTCTGACGCCGCCTCCGCCTCGTCTGCCGCTACGCCCGCCTCTTCGGCAAGCGCTCTGGCCTCCTCGCCTTCGGCCTCAAGCTCCTCCCTACTGCGACGCAGATCGGCAAGACGGGTCTCGTGGGCCGCCACCGCCGCCTCCGCCGCCTTGATCCTGAGCCTCAGGTCGGCCACCCCCGCCTCAGCAGCACGGGCGCCCTGAGCCGAAGTGCGTGCGGTCCGTTCAGCGGCCTCGGCCGCCGCTCCGGCCGCATTCCTGTCGTCATCAAGCTTGCCCAGCCTGTCCTCAAGCTCATGAAGGCAGTCCCTGAGTGCGGAGATCTCCTGCTGGCGAGAGAGCACGGACTGTCCCGGATCGCTCGCCGTCCAGACGACAAGGCTTCGGCTCGTGAGCCGGTCGCCCTTCGGAGTCACCAGCGTGACGCCTTCGGGAAGCCTGGCTCTCAAAGCCAGCCCCTCCGAAAGGCTCTTCACGCAGTAGACGTTCGCCGCAACGTCCGCGAGAGCCGCCGTCGCGTCGGACGAACGGCACCTGACGTGCGAGGTGATAGGTTCCAGCCTGACGCCGTCGAGCTCGAGTGCAGGGCGGCCCTCCTGCGTCTCACCTCGTTCAACGAACGAGATGGCGGCGGGCGGCCGGCGGCTCTCGTAGCCCTGAGCCAAGCCGAGCCGGCTCAAGAAGCGTGCTCCCAGCCTCGATCCGACAACGGCCTCGACGGCCGTCACCCATTCGGGGTCGGCCGAAAGCGCCTCGGACAGGCGCGGAAGACCGTCAAGCCCTTCGGCGGCCTCGAATTCGGCAAGCCGCCCCTTTGCCTGAGCCCCCGCCTCGACGGCCTCAAGGGCGTCGAGCTTCGCGGCCGTTTCCTTTTCCTGAGCAAGAGCCGCAAAATAAGCCTCGTTGGCGGCGTCTCTTCTGCGTCTCGCCTCTGCTGCCGCCTCAGCCGCCTCCTCTTCAAGTGCGCGCGCCTCCTCTGCGGCGGCCTGAGCCTCCTCGAAGTCGAGCTTCATCGCCTCGAGCCCCTCCTTGTCAGGCGCTTCGAGCGTTCCCTCGGAAGCTGCAAGCCTCAGAAGACGCTGTCTGAGATCCTCGGCACGGCGCTCGGCCGCCTCAAGCCGCGCATGTGCAACACGTGCCTGAGCCTTCGCGTCGGACTCGGCTCTTCGAGCTTCGGCCGCGCGGGCATTGACGTCGTTCAGGGCGTCCTCGGCGGAGAGAACCTCCTCCTGTGCCGCGGCCTCCTCTTCGCCCGAGAGCGCAATCGTCTCCTCAAGCTCGTCAGTCTCGGATGCCTGGGCCTCTCTGGCGGAAACAGTCTCGGCAAGGCGCCTTTCCTTGGCCGCCTTTGCCTCTCGGGCTTCGGCTGCGGCTCTTTCCGCTCCGGCCCTGCGTTCGCGCTGCCGTCTTTCCTCGGCCTCGGCTTTGGTGAGCGCACGTTCGGCCTGCCTCAGTCCTGCAGCGGCCTCAAGCTCCTTCGCCTCAGCCTCGCGTGCCGCGGACTCGAGCGCGGGAAGCGACGCCGCTTCACGGGCGGCGTCGGCCTTTCTGGCCTCGATCTCGGCCTCGCCGCGCGCAATGTCGGCGGCAATCCCGTCGAGCGTTCTTTTCACGTCCTCATACTGGATCCAGTACCAGAGGGATTCGGCGGCGTTGCGCTCGTCCGTGAGCGCACGCCACTTCCCTGCGAGCTGCGCCTCGCCCTCAAGCCTTGCGGCCTCCTCTTCCTTGACGGCCTGCATGTCGCGCACGCGCTCGAGGTTGCCCCTCGTCTGACTGAGAAGCGACTCCGTCTCCCTGCGTCGCTCGCGGTAGAGCGAGACGCCCGCGGCCTCCTCTAGATAGACGCGCATCTCCTCGGGCTTGGCGCGGATGAAGTTCGAGATCATCCCCTGGGAGATGATGGCGTAGCTGCGAGGCCCGAGCCCCGTGCCGAGGAAGATCTCCTGCACGTCTCGGCGACGCACCTGCTGATGATTGATGTAGTAGGCGGACTGACCTTCGGCCGTCACGACTCGCTTGACGCTGATTTCGCCGAATTCCGACCACGCCCCCTTGAGGCGTCCGTCGTCGTTCGTGAGGATGAGCTCCACGCTCGCGCGCCCGAGAGCGTGGCGCGTGGTCGAGCCCGCGAAGATCAGCTCACGCATCGAGGACGAGCCGCGCAGTTCAGAGACGCGCGCCTCGCCGAGCACCCAGCGAACGGCGTCGATGATGTTCGACTTGCCGCAGCCGTTGGGTCCGACGATCCCGACAACGGGATGCTCGAGCTCGATGAGCGCCGGATCGGCAAAGCTCTTGAAGCCTGCGAGCTTGATCTGACGTAAGCGCAAGAAGGTCTCCTGAAAAGGTGCGGCCGGTTGATGGAAGGCCCGTTGCGCCGCAGACCGGCGGCGCAAACAGGCGTGTCTGCCTATTCTAAATGAGGGCCGCCCGCGGGACATCCCCCTGCACGGACGGTCGCCCCCGCCGACCTTATAATGTCGGGCATCGCCGCAGACGCGCCGTGTCCGATCCTTCGGACCTGCGCATCTCCTGCGCGCCCTCCGTTTTCCGCGTTCCCGCGGGCGTCGCATTCGCCGCGTCCGCCCCTTTACTGGATACCGCCATGTACGAAATTGCTCCGCTGCTTGATGACCCCATTCACAATCTGAAGACCATCCGCGACGTCTTCCGTTGGGCGATCACGGAAATGGAAAACGCCGAAATCTCCTACGGCCACGGCTCTCCCGACAGCTGGGAGGAAGCCTCCTTCCTCATCTGCCGCGGCCTCAAGCTTCCGTTCGACCACTTCGACATGTTCCTTGACGCCGCGCTCACGCACAACGAGCTCTCCCGACTCGTGCACCTCATCGACCGCCGCGTCCACGAAAAGGTTCCGACCGCCTACCTGCTGCGCGAGGCCTGGCTCACCGAGCACCGCTTCTACATCGACGAGCGTGCGCTGATTCCGCGCTCCTACATTGCCGAGCTTCTTGAGGAGGACCTCGCCCCCTGGGTCGAGGATCCGTATGAAGTGGACAGCGTGCTCGACCTCTGCACGGGTTCGGGCTGCCTCGCGATTCTCGCCCAGGGCACCTTCCCGAACGCCGAAGTGACGGGCTCCGACCTCTCGCCCGACGCGCTCGAGGTCGCCAAAATCAACCGCCGCGACTACGGCATGGAGGAGACGCTCGAGCTCGTTCAGGGCGACCTCTTTGAAAACCTGCAGGGCCGCACGTTCGACATCATCATCTCCAACCCGCCCTACGTCACGCAGGCGAGCATGGACACGCTGCCCTCCGAATACCGTCACGAGCCCGCCATGGCGCTCGGCGCAGGCGACGACGGCATGGACGTCGTGCGCCGCATGCTTCCCGAAGCTGCCGCACATCTCAATGACGGCGGCATGATCATCGTCGAAGTGGGCGACGGCGCCGAAGCGGTCGAGGCGACCTTCCCCGGCCTCGAGATCATCTGGCTCGCCACCTCGGGCGGCGACGACCAGGTCTTCCTCGTCACGAAGGAAGCGCTCCTCAACTACTTCGAACAGTAATCCAGCGTCATGCTCCGACTTCTCAACCTTGCGCTCTCCCGCGGCACCCGCGTCCTCTACCGTCATGCGACGCTCACTGCGGCGCCGGGCGAGCGCATCGGCCTCGTCGGCCCCAACGGCTGCGGCAAGTCCACGCTCTTTGCGGCCATGCTCGGCGACCTCTCTCCCGAAGACGGCGACATCGAGACGCCGCCCCGCGACAGGATCGCCCACGTGGCGCAGTCCTTCGTCGCCGACAACGTCCCCGCCGTCGACTTCGTTCTCGGGGGGCACGCTCCCCTGATCGCCGCCCGCGCGGCACTCGCCGAAGCCGAAAAGGCAGGCGACGACATGCGTCTTGCTCAGGCCCACGCCAATCTTGCCGAGCTCAACGAAGGCGCGATCGTCGCACAGGCCCGTACCATCCTTGCGGGTCTCGGCTTCAGCCAGACCGACGTCGACCGCCCCGTCTACGACTTCTCGGGCGGCTGGCGAAACCGCATCGCGCTCGCACGCGCCCTGATGTGCCCCGCCGACCTGCTTCTCCTTGACGAGCCGACGAACCATCTCGACATCGACTCGCTCATCTGGCTCGAGAACTGGCTGCGCCGCGTCGAGGCGACCGTCGTCATCATCTCGCATGACCGCGAGTTTCTGGACCGTGCCGTCACGACGATCTGGTCCGTCGAGGACGACACCGTCTGCCGCTACGCAGGCAACTACTCCGCCTTCGAGTCCCAGCGCATCGAAAAGCTCAGGCTGCAGGATGCGGCCGCCAAGGCCTACGAGCGCGAGGCGTCCCATCTCTCGAGCTTCATCGAGCGCTTCCGCGCCAAGGCGACGAAGGCCCGTCAGGCCCAGTCCCGCATCAAGATGCTCGAAAAGCTCAAAGCCGTCGAGCCTGTGCGCGCCAAGCGCGAGTGGCGCTTCGAATTTCCGAAGCCCGTGCGCCTGCCCGAGCATCTCGTCGACACGGAGAACCTGCGCCTCGGCTATGACGAGCGCGTCGTGATCGACCGCGTCACGCTCTCGATTCGCTCGGGCGAGCGCATCGGCATCCTCGGTGTCAACGGCGCAGGCAAGTCCACGCTCGTCAAGGGCATCGTCGGAGACCTTGCTCCGATGGCGGGCGAACTTCGTCGCGGCCAGGGTCTCGAGATCGGCTATTTCGCTCAGCATCAGCTCGATCAGTTGCGTCCCGACGAAAGCCCGCTCGAGCACATGCGCCGCATGGCGCCCGACGTGCGCGAGCAGGACCTTCGCGACTACCTCGGCATCTACCGCTTCTCGGGCGACTTTGCGTCTACCCCCGTCGGCCCGATGTCGGGCGGCGAGAAGGCCCGCCTTGCGCTCGCACTCCTCGCCTGGCGCAAGCCCAACCTTCTGGTGCTCGACGAACCGACGAACCACCTCGACATGGAGACGCGCGAGGCCCTGACCATGGCGCTCTCCACCTATGAGGGCGCAGTGCTGATCGTCTCGCATGACCGCCATCTTCTGCGTGCCACGACCGAGCGCCTCATCCTCGTGCACGACGGGGCCGTCCAGCCCTATGACGGCGACCTTGACGACTACGCCCAGCTCGTGCTTGAACACCGCCGCACCACGGTCGCAGCCGAAAAGGCGGCGAATCAGGCCGAAAGGCTTGAGTCCGGCGAGCGCGAGCCCTCCCAGAACCGCAAGGAGGCCCGCCGTGCCGAGGCTCAGGAGCGCCAGCGCATCGCCGCCCTGCGCAAGCCCCTGCAGAAGGAGCTTGCCAAGGTCGAAAAGGAACTCGCGCAGAAGAACGAGGAGCTCAGGAAGCTCTCCGATCGCCTTGCCGACGGCGACTTCTACACCTCGACTGATCCCGACGAAGTGGCCCGCGTGCTTCGCGAACACGGCGAGCTCAAGCCCGTCGTCGAGGAGCTCGAAATGCGCTGGCTCGAACTCTCCGAGGAAATCGAGGCCGTCTGCTGACGTCCTCCGAGCCGCACCTTTTCTGCAAGGCCGTCCCGCAAATGGGCGGCCTTTCTTCATTCGGCCCCAACCGACCGATGCGAAAGGCATGCGCATCGGCTCCCTCACGCGTCCCGCGCCCTCTTTTGCTGATATGATTCACGCAAATCGGAAAGCCCCGGCGGCCCTCAGGGGCCGTCACGACCAGGGGTCCTTCCTCCCGACAACGCCCTTTCCGCCCGTACGGAGTCCCACATGCGCAGATACAACATTGCAGCGACGCCCGGCACGCTGCACGCCTTCAAGTCCAAACGCGTCGTCGTCGACCTCAACAAGGCCGACCTCACGAGCGTCTCGGCCGTCGTGATGACGGCCGACGAGGCGCTCTCGGGCCAGCTCGAACGCGTCGAGGCGACGGCGTTCGGCATTCCCGTCATTCTGCTCAACAACGGCGCCAAGCTCCCGACCGAGCTCTTCGGCAAGGTCGTCTCCGTCATCAACTCCCAGCCCGACAACGTTGGCCTCTACGGTCGCCTGATCGACGCCGCCGCCCAGAAGTACGAGGATCAGATTCTTCCGCCCTTCTTCGGCAAGATGGAGTCCTACGTCCGCAACGGCAACGTGCACTTCGACTGTCCGGGTCACCAGGGCGGCGCCTTCTTCCGCCGTCATCCGGCAGGCCGTCAGTTCGCCGACTTCTTCGGCGAAAACGTCTTCCGCTCCGACCTCTGCAACGCCGACGTCGCGATGGGCGACCTGCTCATCCACGAAGGCGTGCCCCGTGCCGCCCAGATGGCGGCCGCCAAGATCTACAACGCCGACAAGACGTACTTCGTCCTCAACGGCACCTCCGCCTCCAACAAGGTCGTGCTCAATGCGCTTCTCACGCCGGGCGATCTGGTGCTCTTCGACCGCAACAACCACAAGTCGAACCATCACGGCGCGCTCATTCAGGCGGGCGCGACTCCCGTCTACCTCGAGACCGCCCGCAACAGCTACGGCTTCATCGGCGGCATCGACGACCACTGCTTCGACGAGAAGTACCTGCGCGAGCTCATCCGCGAGGTTGCGCCCGAGCGCGCCGATGAAAAGCGCCCGTTTCGCCTCGCCGTCATCCAGCTTGGCACCTACGACGGCACGATCTACAACGCCCGTCAGGTGGTCGACCGCATCGGCCGCCTGTGCGACTACATCCTCTTCGACTCCGCCTGGGTCGGCTACGAACAGTTCATCCCGATGATGAAGGACTGCTCGCCGCTCCTGCTCGACCTCGGTCCCGAGGATCCCGGCATCTTCGTGACGCAGTCCGTCCACAAGCAACAGGCCGGCTTCTCGCAGACCTCCCAGATCCACAAGAAGGACCTTCACATCAAGGGCCAGAAGCGTTACTGCACCCACAAGCGCCTCAACAACGCCTTCATGATGCACGCGTCCACCTCGCCCTTCTATCCGCTCTTCGCCGCGCTCGACGTCAACGCGAAGATGCACGAGGGTGAATCCGGCCGCCGCCTCTGGGCCGACTGCGTGCGCGTCGCGATCGATGCGCGCAAGGAAATGCTCGCCTGCTGCCACTACATCAAGCCCTTCATTCCGCCCACGGTCGACGGCAAGGCCTGGGACAGCTATCCGACGGAGCAGATCGCGACCGACATCCGGTTCTTCGCCTTCAATCCCAAGGACAAGTGGCACCACTTCGAAGGCTATGCACCGCAGCAGTACTTCGTCGACCCGTGCAAATTCCTGCTCACCACGCCGGGCATCAACGCCACGACGGGTGAGTACTCCGACTTCGGCATTCCCGCCTCCATTCTCGCGAGCTTCCTTCGCGAGAACGGCGTCGTCCCCGAAAAGAGCGACCTCAACTCGATCCTCTTCCTGATGACGCCCGCCGAGGACCATGCCAAGATGGCGCACCTCATCACGCAGATCGCCCGCTTCGAGAGCTTCGTCGACGATGACGCGCCGCTCTCCGAAGTGCTCCCCGAGCTCTACAACGCCCACAAGGAGCGCTACAAGGGCTACACGATCCGCGAGCTCTGCCAGGAGATGCATGACTTCTACAAGTCCGTCAACGTCAAGGACCTCCAGAAGGCGATGTTCCGCAAGGAGTACTTTCCCAGGCGTGTGCTCAACGCTCAGGAGGCCAACTACGAGTTCATCCGCGACAACGTCGAGCTCGTGCGCCTGAGCGAGGCCGAGGGGCGAGTGGGCGTCGAAGGCGCGCTTCCCTACCCGCCGGGCGTCCTCTGCCTGGTGCCGGGCGAAGTCTGGGGCGGCGCCGTGCTGCAGTACTTCCTCGCCCTTGAGGAGGGCATCAACCTCTTCCCGGGCTTTGCACCCGAGCTGCAGGGCGTCTACATCGAGGAGGACGAGGACGGCCGTCAGGTCGCCTGGGCCAACGTGCTCACGCACGAGCGCGAGACCGAACTCCTCGGCAAAGCCCTCTGACCTCGATTCCGTCGGGAAACGGCCCGGAAGCCGCAAGGCCTCCGGGCCGTTTTTGTCTCCGGTCCCGCAGGCTAAGCACATTCTCCTAGAGACGATTACCTATCAGGCGTTTTCAGTGAAGAAAACTTGAGGTATTACCTTTCACGGATGCACGGCATCCCGCAAAATGAATCCATCGGACGGCCGCATACGCATTCGATTTCCCATACCAACAGGCCGCCCCCAAGGAGTTCATCATGCAAAAGCGCACCTTCATCAAGTCTCTCGCCGCCGTCACGGCGCTCAGCGCCATAGTTCTTCTCACGGGCTGCGACGAGGAAAAGGCGGTGGCTGAAAAGCCCTTCCGCGTGGGCGTGACCGCTGGTCCGCACGCCGCCATCGTCACCGAAGCCGCAAAGGTCGCGGCGAAGAACGGCCTCAAGGTCGAGGTGGTCGAGTTCACCGACTACGTGACGCCCGACACGGCCCTCAACGACGGCGCGCTTGACGCCGCGGTCTACCAGCACGAGCCCTTCCTTCTCAACTTCAACAAGCAGAAGGGCACGAAGCTCGCCAACGTGGGCAACGCCGTGGTGCAGCCGATGGGCTTCTACTCCAACAAGGTGAAGTCCGTTGCCGACATTCCCGAAGGGGCGGTCATCTCCGTGCCGAACGATCCGACGAACTGCGGACGCGGTCTTCTCCTCCTGCAGGCCGCGGGCCTCATCAAGCTTCCCGAAGGCATGGGCAGCGAGGCCTCTCTCGCCGACATCGTCGAGAACAAGCGCAACCTGAAGATCAGGGAGCTCGAGGCCGCCCAGCTGCCCCGTAGCCTCGATGATGCGCTCGTCGCCGTCATTCCGATGAACTACGTCATCAGCGCGGGCCTCTCCCCGCAGAAGCAGGGCTTCTACTTCGAGTCCCTCGAGGCGCCGTTCGCGCTCATCATCATCGCCGCGCATCAGGACCGCAGGAACGACAAGAGCGTTCAGGACTTCGTCAAGTACTACCGCTCGCCCGAAGTCAAGGCCTTCGTCGAAAAGACCTTCAACGGCACGATCAAGCCGAGCTGGTAATCACCGCCTTCTGCGCATGACCTCCCTCAGGGCCCGCACGGACTGCCTTCCGTCGGGCCCTAGGCGTTTTCCATGACCTCCTCTGTTGAACGGGCATGTGAACTGCTACCATAACGGCGCGCGCCCGCCACTCGCAGTAGCGGATGGACGGGACGCCGTCAGGATGGCGCCATGAATTTCACCTCACTTCTCCAAGGACGGCAGGCCTGACGCGGCCGGCCTGCGTCCTCCCGGGGCTTTCGCCCTCCGGACTCCCGTCGGCACGATCATTCCAACAACACATCCAACCGACAAGGGAGACCGAAAAAAATGCTCGGCATCCTCATTACCGTCGCAGTCATCGCCGTCGTGGCGTACTGCGTGCTCAAGAACTACTACCCGCCCATCGTCCTTCTTCTCGCAGGCCTGCTCATGCTCGTGTGCGCCTGGCTCATGGGCGTCGATCCCGTCGACGCGAAGAAGAGCACGAACTTCGTGGGCTTCGACTTCGTTCAGGCCTTCACGAACCAGATGAAGGGCCGCCTTCCCGGCCTCGGCCTCAACATCATGCTCATCGCGGGCTTCTCCTTCTACATGGACCGCATCGGCGCCTCCAAGGCGCTCGTGAAGCTCTGCGTCAAGCCGCTTTCCGCCGTCCGCTCCCCGTACGTGCTGCTCGCCATCACCTACGTGGTGGGCCAGTTCATGGCGCTCTTCATCAACTCCGCCGTGGGCCTCGGTCTTCTTCTGATGGCCAGCGTCTATCCGCTCCTCGTCGCGCTCGGCGTCTCCCGCGCCTCGGCCGCCGCCGTGATCGGCTCGACCTGCTGCCTTGACCTCGGTCCCTCGTCCTCGAACGCCATGCGTGCCGCCGACCTGATGTCGACCGACGTCGTCACCTACTTCGTCCAGAGCCAGATTCCCGTTGCCGTCTGCGTGATCGCCACGGTCGCCATCGGCCACTTCTTTGTCCAGCGCTGGTTCGACCAGCGCGACGCTGCCCGCGGCGTCGCCGACGGCGCTCCCGTCAAGGCCGACCAGAAGGACCTCGAGAAGGCCTTCGAAGGCGCGGGCCCCGTGCACTACGCGCTTCTGCCGATGCTCCCGCTCGTTCTCCTCATCGTCTTCTCGCCGATGGTCTACGACGGCATCAAGCTTTCCCTGCAGACCGGCATTCTGGTCTCCATCCTGATCGCCTTCTTCGTCGACCTGATCACGCACTTCGACTTCAAGGAATGCTGCAAGCGCACGAGCGCCGTCTTTGAAGGCATGGGCAAGGTCTTCACCTCCACCGTGGCCCTCATCTGCTGCGCCGAACTCTTCGCGCTCGGCATGAACAAGATGGGCGGCATCACCACGATGATTCAGGCCGCAGCTGCCATGGAAAGCGCCGGCGTCTGGGTGATGCTCTTCATCATGCTCGGCATCATGGTCGTCGCCACGATCGTGACGGGCTCTGGCAACGCCGCCTTCTTCGCCTTCTCGCCGTTGCTTCCCGAAGCCGCCGCCAGCGTGGGCATCAACACCGCCGTGCTCGTCGTGCCCGTCCAGCTCTCCGCCGGCATCGCCCGCACGATGTGCCCGATCGCAGGCGTGATCATCGCCGTCGCCGGCATTGCGGGCCTCACGCCCTTCGAAATCATCAGGCGCACGATTCCGGTCATGCTTCTCGCGCTGATCGTCAACGTCGCCGCCTCCGCCGTCTTCCTCTAACCACGGAATACGGCCTTCACCCAAGGAGAAACTGAAATGGCTATTCTCATCAAGAACGCACGCGTCTTCGCGCCCAAGGACCTCGGCGTGGTCGACGTGCTCATGGCCAATGAACGCATCCTCGCCGTCGGCAAGGACCTCGCCCCCAACCTCCCCGACCTGCAGACGGTCGAAGCCGGCGGCATGATCATGACCCCGGGCTTCTTCGACCAGCACATCCACGTCACGGGCGGCGGCGGTGAAGGCGGTCCCGCCACGCGCACGCCCGAGCTCGTGCTTTCCGAACTCGTCGCCTGCGGCACGACCGACGTCGTCGGCGTCTCCGGCACCGACTACACGACGCGCTCCATCCCAAACCTTCTCGCCAAGGTCCGCGCCCTTCAGGCCGAAGGCGTCTCCGCCTGGATGTACACGTCCAACTACCGCTGCCCGCCGACGCTTCTCACCGATTCCATCGGCAACGACCTCTTCTTCATTCCCGAGGTCCTCGGCGTGAAGATCGCCCTCGGCGACCACCGCTCGAGCTTCCCCGACGTCCAGACGGTCCTCTCCATGCTCGCCGACATCCGCGTCGGCGCCATGCTCGCAGGCAAGATCGGCTTCCTCCACATCCACAACGGCAACATTCCCGGCGCCTTCGCGATGTATGAGGAAATCGTCTCGCGCGGCTTCCCGGTCAAGCACATCCGCCCGACCCACTGCGGCCGCATCCGCCACGTCTTCGACTCCGCCGTCCAGTTCGCCCTCAAGGGCGGCTGGATCGACATCACGACGGGCGCCTCCTGCTGCTTCGACCATCCTGCCCAAGCCGTCGTCGAGGCGATCGCCGCGGGCGTCGACCCGACGCACATCACGCTCTCGACCGACGGTCACGGTTCCGTGCCCCGCTTCAACGACAAGGGCGAAATGGTCGGCCTCGGCGTGGGCGGCGTGGACGGAAACCTCAAGGAAACCATCCGTCTCATCCGCGATCACAACATGCCGATCGAACAGGCCCTCACGTTCACGACCTCGAACGTCGCCGGCGCCCTCGGCATCAAGGGCCACGGCGTCATCGAGACGGGCGCCTGCGCCAACGCCTGCCTCTTCACCGAGGACTTCGAGCTCAAGGGCGTCTTCGCCCGCGGCCGCGAAATGATGCGCGACGGTGAAATCCTCGTGAAGGGCACGTTCGAGTACTAACGCCGAAACAGGCCGAAAGGCCCGCGTCCGCACGTTTTCAGGAGCCGGTCCTCCCTCAGGGAGGACGGCTCCTTTTTTTCGACAACTCTTCAACAATCAGGGGCTTTGCCTGACCCATTGAGGAGATTTACAATTCCCTTTGGTGCGTCCGCTCGTGCGGCCGCATGTTGAAAAGAAAAAAGAGGACCACATGGACATTGAACTCGAATGGCTGCAGGCCACCTTGAACGATGCCTCCGAAGCGCTTCAGGACGCGCTCCAGAAGGTTGAAAACGGCGATCAGGAAGACGCGCTCGAAGTGCTCAACCACGACCTCGTGCACGTGTACGCGAAGCTCAACTACGCCGTCAACACGGCCCGCCTCGGCCCCGCGGCTCTCGACGCCATGAGCGAGGACGAACTGATCGGCTGGCCCGCCCGCATGCCCTTCCTCACCTTCGACGAGATCGACACCCTCGGCGAGGACGAAGAGGATGAAGAAGCGGTCGAGGAAGAGGACGTCAAATAAGGTCCTGACTCCCGAACGGACAGACTTCAAAAAGGAAAAGGCGCGGATCTGCTGTCCGTGCCTTTTCCTTTTTCAATGTTCCTGATTTCGACCCTCAGTCGTCTCCGCGTCCGGGACGCAGGTCGGAGAGGCGCCAGCCGCAAGCGAACATGACGGCGAAGTAGGCGACGGCTGCGACCGCCACCATGGCGAGCACGCCGCCCGCGCGCATGAGCCACGGCATCGTGGTCCAGGAGACGAAGGTCTGCCCGTACCAGAGACCCGCACCCATGAGGAGAGTGGCGAGCGCGATGCGAAGCACCGCCTTCGCCCACCCGGGAAGCGGCGTGTAGATGCCGCGGCGCATCAGGATGATCAGAAGCGTACCCGCATTGAAGACGCTGCCAACGCCGACCGAAAGGGCAAGCCCCGCATGCGAGAAGAGCGGCACGGAGACCAGGTTGACGAGCTGCACGACCACAAGGCTCCAGAAGGCGGTCTTGACGGGCGTACGGATGTCCTTGCGGGCGTAGAAGGCGGGAGCAACGATCTTGAGCGCAATGAGCCCGATGAGGCCGACCGAA
>OLVY01001304.1_pt1 | contig 16083 bp, 8 predicted proteins | sample 1674261 | NCBI WGS metagenome assembly OLVY01 (sample SAMEA103958155, study PRJEB25191) | human gut metagenome | biome: human-associated habitat [ENVO:00009003]; feature: intestine environment [ENVO:2100002]; material: feces | place: Germany | collected 2013/2015
ACGAAATCGAATTCTAACGAATTACCGATTTCTGTCCCACTCTCTCTTTTTATTCTCCGATCTCTTGGTAGAGGGTACGGATTTTTTTGCGGTAGATGGTATAGCTGATTCCAGCTCCAATCAGCAGTATGATACTATAAAGGATCACAGCCAGTAGAGTGCTGACGGAATGATAAGTCCAAATGAAGCTGATAATAATCAAGAGAAACATCACAAAGAGAAAGACAATCAAGAGAATAGACTGAAGAACTGCATTCCCACGATGACGGGTCATCAACTCCGTGATATTGGTCCAATTGGTGCTAAAGTTCTGAAAATCTTTGACATAGTCTCGAATGCAGATCGGAATGGTTGTTACAACCCAGATCAGCAACATGGCTAGGATAGCCAAGGGATGGACGCCAAAATAGAGACAAACACCAACTAGAAGAATGACAGGAAGGATGGATTGCACCAGATAGAGCAACCAAAACTTCATAAAGAGATAGCGTTTGAAATCAATAGGGAGCGACCTCAAGTACTCAAAGTTTTCGCGCTCTAGCGAAATACCGATACTGGTCAAGCCACCAAAACTATTGAAAACACCGATCAAGATGGCAACAAGGGTCAGTGGTACCAGATACTGGGGCGTCAAGTAAGGACTGAGTCCTCCTATATTTTTCGATGCTCCTGCTGCTCCACTGAGGATGAAAATATATGGCAGAATACTCATCATCAAGAGGACTTGCACCATAAGGGTTCCATCGCTCAAGAGTCTGCGATGATACTGAATGACAAATCGTCTAAAGGAGTCTTTCTGACCCACATGGAGCACTGTCACGCGTTCCTTAACGGTTTGGTTGGTCGCAACTGCAAGGGCTGCATCATAGAACTGTGGGATCACGATTTTGCGAACCAGGCCAATCAAGACCAGAAGGACCAGGATCCAGCCCAGAAGGCCAAGGATTGCTTCTCCATCAAAAGGATGGAGGATGAACTGATGAAAGGCCGTAAAAGGTGGAAATAGAATGGGAATATCTGCGCCCCCCGTCACTTCTACCCGATGGGTCTGAACTAGATTCAGATAGAGATAAGCTCCTAGACTCAGAAGAGAACCAATTCCGACCATGATGTTGGAGACCAGGGTCGTGTGTTTTTTGAAAAACAAGGTCTTGGTGATCAAATGAGCTAGTAATATCGTCGCTAAAAAGAGAACGCCTAAGAGAATTAAGGCACAAAAGAGTCCCAGTAGGATCCCTAACGGATTAAAGCCACCTGCCTGCACAGGGAGGATCAGAAAATAGCTGACCAAGGGAAGGATAGCCATGAGAAGAGTCAGGATGACCGAGATGCTCTTTCCTGCTATGACTTCTGCATCTGAGAAGGCATAGGGCCGGTAAAACTGCAGGTCCTTGCTTTCATAAAAGACATTGTAAAAGCTCATAAAGCCTTGGGAAATGGTCATCAAGGAAAAAAGGGCGACCATATTGACAAAGAAGGCTGGCTGATGGACAAAATCATAGATGCTAAAGAGCAAGCCAAATATGAGGAAATAGACCAATCCTAAAAAGAGATAGTTGAGCACCGATTTGCGGGCAACATTGAGTTTGACGTCCGGTTTTTTTGCCTGTTTGGCACGTAATTTTGCGATCTGAGCGGGCTGACTGGCATAGATGATATTAACATTGACCAGTTGCTGGATAATCTTAAGACGCATGATCGCCACCTTCTTCCTTCCGACCCGCTAGACTGAGATAGATACTTTCTAGACTTTGTTCGGGGTGCTGGCCCTTTAATTCCTCGATCGTCCCATAGAAAATGAGATTTCCCTTTTTGAGAATGGCGATTTTATCACAGAGTTGTTCGGCCACTTCTAAGACGTGAGTAGAGAAAATGACCGTCTTGCCGCGATCCGCATGCTGGCGCATCATTTGTTTTAAATCGTAAGAAGCTTGTGGATCCAAACCGGTCATCGGTTCGTCCAAGACCCAGATATCTGGATCTGACAAGAGGGCTGCAATAACAAAGACCTTCTGGCGCATCCCATGTGAAAAGGATTCAATCACTTCATAGCGGTGGCTCTGAAAATCAAAGATCCTAAGAAGCTCCTCTAATCGTTGATCACAGTCTTTCTGACTCATATCATAAGAGGTCGCAACCAACTCCCAGAATTCATTGGCTGTGAGACGCAAGAAAAGATCTGGCGAATCTGCCACATAACCGATCTTCTTTTTGATCGCCAGTCGATGGCTATAGAGGTCCTGACCATCTACTTCAATGGATCCAGTGGTTGGGGTGATGACACTGACCAGGCTCTTAATCGTCGTTGACTTTCCAGCTCCGTTGTGGCCAATCAGGCCGACAATTTGCCCATCTTCGATGGTCAGATCCAAGTGGTTGAGGGCAATGTGCCCATCGTAATCTTTGGTAACTCCGTGAAATGTAATCATGTTAACTCCCTAATTGATCCTCATTGGGACCGTTTTTCTTATTCTGTTGATAAGCGATCATCGAAATGGTAGAGCAATTCTAGCAGATAGTTTGGAATGGTCTCCAAGAAGTCTTCTTTGTAGACCCGCTCTCCTCGCTTATGCAATTCTTTGCCCCAAGGGCCTAGATTGACCGCTGGAACCTGAATTTGAGCAATTTTTTCCAGATCCAGATCATAGACCTGGGCTGGTGTGGCTAGGCTATCTAGGACGACTTGATAAGAGGCCACATCCTTTTCCAAGGCACAATAACTGGTGTCGTTAATCCCCATAAAGTATTCTTCGACTTTTAAGAGGTAACCTCTTGTGTCCAGATACTCGCGGTAATCAGTGATGAGGGACACAATATTGAAATCGGTATTGTCTAAAAAGCGACAATTCATGGAAGGATAATATGGGGGCGCAAAACCGATGACCACCATAGGATCCTTATCTCCGAGAAACTCAAGGAGTCGCTGGATTTGCTGAATCGCAATGCTCTGGTAGCTGGTCCCATTACGAAAATCTTGCTCCGCTTTTTTATTAGAAGCTTCTCTAAAGGCTTGGTAGCCCTCTAAGGCTTGGCAACGTTCCTCTAGTTCTTGATAGGTGATGACTCTTGGCCTTGCAATAATATGTTCTTGGCCAGCCTGATCCTGCAAGTGCTCATACTTCTTGTAAAAGGCGTCCAAGGCCTCTTGACTAAGCTCATAGATTCGTTGCAAGAGCTCTTGCGGTGTTTTCTTCAAATGTAACACACTGAAATAACCAGCCGCATAGAGCACGGTCGATACATCGTACTGCTCCTTCAAATCTCTGAGATAGGACCAAGAAGGAAGGGGAGACGTTTCTCCCAACGCCTGATCTGCCAGATCGGGATGAAGATCTAGCTGGCTTGCAATGGCTACTAGGAGGGACAAGGCATTGATCCCTTTAAGGGGCTCCTTCATATGGGACAAGACACCTTGTGCCACAACGACCGGCATGAGTTTGCCGACTGTGCCAATGTGAAGGACCTTTTCTTTTCCTACCTCTGATTCAAAGGGTTCTGAATCCACTGCTAATACATAATTCAGATCAAAGGTTTCCTGCAAATCTGTGAGGAGGCCCAAAGCTCCCCGCATCCCACGTGAATAGGATTCCTCGTCTCCAACAGAGAGATAGAGCAGATTGACCTGACCTTCTGTAGGATCTGCTGCATAGGCTTCCAGTACCCCCAATTGAAGGGCCAATGCTGCTTTCATATCGCAAGACCCTCTGCCAAATTTCCATTCCCCAGAAGCTAAATCTTCCTGCATATCAGGTCGACTGTCCAGTCTTTTCAAAGCTACTGCTACTTTATCAGAATCGAGTGCGATTTCCGACAAATTTCCATAGTCTTCTAGATCGACTGTATCATGGTGGTGGAAAAGGATAACTGTTTTTTTCTTTCCCTTATCAACCAAGGCCCAATTGACCGACCGATGCAAGTGATCCTGTGGCACCTGATAGCGCCCAAAGTGGTCCGGATGGTCCTTGAAATAGGGGATCTGGCCAATCCGTTGATCCAGGTAGGCTTCGATTCCTTGCTCGGTCTCAGTATTGGTGAAGCTTGGAATCGCCAAGGCTTCGGAAAAAATCGTTTCGATGCTCTCTCTATTGGTGGTTTTCACTTTTCTCCATCCTTCTTTTCTATTATTCATCTTTGTGAGCTTTGCCAAGTGACAACAGGCTGGTGAGCATGAGTCCTAGGAAGCCAAAGAGAGTCCAAGAGCTTGTTGCTTGACCTGTTTTTGGAAGGCTTGGTTGGCTTGACGCTTCTATTTTATCTTTATCAACTCTTTGAGCCAATTCTTGTGCAGTTTCTTCTTTTTGTTCCTTACGGAAGTCCATCAGATCCCGACCGTGGCTTGGTTTTTGAGGAATTTCAGAAGCAGCTGGATTGGTTGGAGTCATTGGATTACTTGGAACAATTGGTTTTTCCGCTTGATCTACTGGACTTGGGTCTTGTTCAGGATCTACTTTTGGTTGAATGGTTGCAATTGGCAAGATCCGATCTGCCAATGACGCATACTCTGTATCTTTTTCACTTGGTTGATAACGGAACAAGAGAGACCGACTGTTTTCTACGATTGGAATCGTTGCAGAAATAGAATCTGTCTTGAAGGTCACTTCATAAGGATCTGCAAAATAGATGTAATCCGGATCATAGGTGTGCAAACTCAAAACCAGTCGATGGCCTTTTTTCACTGTATAGAGATTTGGTTGCAGATACATGGTGTAATCATGATATTCATTTTCTTTCAGATCAATAGAATGACTAGAACTTGCTGAGTCATAGCGAGATGCTGGATTGGCCAGATTCATCCAACCACGCGCAATCACCACACTCTTAACCTTGTGGGTCTTGTAACGTTTGAGAGGCAAGGTTTCAAGGTTGCTACCATTCCAGTAGCCTGTCTCATCGATGGTTTCCTTGTCTAATGTGCGTGTGCTATAACCATTCTTGTCATAGGTAATTTCTTCTTTGACCACATCAAAGTCTTCGTCTGAGACATCCATCAGGGTCGCACTGACATGGGCATGGTTTTTGTCTCCCTTGACAAATGCGGCGCTAAAATGTACAGGAATATGGCCTTTGATGGTGACATCTTGATCAACTGGTGCTGCATAGGAAGCCGCTACTTCTGAGGAATGGAAGGCCGCATCTTGGTTGCGTGTGGTCCAGTTATTTCCCGTACCATAGTAATCCCCAGTCACTGTCACATCCTCCCGTTTGGAATAAATTCGAGCGGAGATGGCATTGTTGGTATCCCATTTATCAAAACGACGCCATTTACTTGGATCTAAATTGTCCTGAGCTGTTACTTGTGGAAGGTTTTCAATCCCATTTTCAATACCATAGAGGTAATGGCTATACCAGAGATTCATCAGGTCATTAAAGGCTTGACCTGCGACTTCGGTTCCTGACCAACGAGTAGATGGATAAACGTGATTGCCCTGGTGGAGCAAGACCTTGGCATCGATCCCCGCCTTTTTATAGGCTTCTAACATGAGTTCAAAATGTTTGGGTTTGACATTGTCATCATTGAGACCTTGAATGATGAGAGGAGCCGCTTTCAAGTTGGCTGCGTTTAGCGTGTAGTCGCGTTTGGCATATTCTTCGTTGTAATTATGACCATCCTTGTGTTGGAGCTCATTGAGTTTGGTGATATAGGCTGCATAGTAATCCTTGACCTTATCCCAATCTTCCTTATCAAGGATTCGGCCTGAGGTATAGACAGATAGCCAAGATAGGTCATTGGAAGCTCCTGTATCCAGAGGAGATCCTTGGCTGTTGAAATGGTCGTACCAACTAGCAATCCCTGCAGCCGGCACAATGGTCTTGAGACCTTCAACACCAGTAGAAGCCACACCAAATGTTGTCGTACCTGCCCAAGACAAACCTGTCATGGCGACATTTCCGTTGGACCAGTCTGCCTTGACTTCATGGTTACTAGTCTTATCTGAGTAGGCTTTGCGTTTGCCATTGAGCCACTCCACGATATTTTTGTATGCTGCAACTTCAAGGTCAGAGCCGGTCGTATTGATCCCGTCTGATCCTTTTGAGCCCAAGCCACTGCTGGTCACCACTGCATAACCACGGACTAAGAAATAATTGTACCAGTTGAGATTTTCGTAATCATAATGCGTATAATCTTCAGAGCTTTCACGCGGATTGACATAGTACCAATCCTTTGGATTGGTAGTCTTGGCCACTTCCTCAGTCGTAACGATCTTGGTTGCTTGGCGTTTGGCAGGTTTTTCATAGAGCTTGGCCATATCGAAGTTTCCACCTTCTTTGAGACCAATTCCCTCTAAGGTACGCTCTTCTGTTGTTCCTGTTACATAAGGACTAGCTTCAAAAATGGTCGCAGCTTTATAGTCCCCATTGACAGCAGCTTTTGGCACCTGCACAAAAGTCTTAACCAAGTCAGGCTTGCCGTCGCCATCCGTATCATAATCGGTTTCCACATAGACAATATAGCGGACGATGTCACTCTTGTCATAGGAGTAATGCTCCGGATCGTCTCCTGGCGTAAATGGGAAAATAGGTTGTGCTTTGCCATTCAAAAAGAGAGGAGTCTTCTTGTCTGCGCGGTAAGCAGCACGGAGCTGTTTGGCTACATCAACCATCGAAGTAAGATTAGTAACTGGAGCAGAACCCTCCACTCCTTCCTTGACCATCCCAAGGCTCTTAGCAAAAGCTAATCGGTCTTTATCAGTAGATCCGACTTGATTTTCCTTGGTTGAAGCCCAGTTCAATAGTTGATTGACTGCCTCCGTCACAGTGACTTCTTTTTCACGATCCTGGTCGGTTACAGTTGCACCAGTAATTTCAGCCAAGTCTCCTTGGGTTACTTTTGGAGTCGCGCTCACCTCTCGACTGCCAACGGCAGGCGTCGCAGGCGCAGGGCTTGGCAGATTGGATAGGGTTGGCGCAACAGTTGGAGTCTCCACTTCCGCTGGACTTACAGCAGGTTCTTCATGTCGCTCAGGTGTCGGGGAAGTTGGTAGAGTGGTTGGTTGGGTAGAGACGAGCGCCTCTTCCGCTTTTGCAGGCTGTACGGTTTCTTTATTGTCTCCTTGTGTTGAGCTCACTGTTTCAGTAACTTCAGATCTTATCGCTGGAGGAGTCACCGTCTCCTCAGTAGTTGTGCCGCTTACTTGATCTGCTTGCACATGCTGGGCGAGTACAGCAGGACTAATCAGTAAACCTGCAACGAGTAGAGAAACAAGAGTTGTTTTTTTCATAAAATGGTCTCCTTTCACCATTTTCAAAGTCAGTCCTAGCGGAACCCGACTCTATTTTTTTATATTCTCACTTCATTTCTTTCATGTATGCGATTTCTTTTCTAGAAAGGGCTTGCTTCCAGTGCAAACGTTTGTCGCATCCAACTATTTTTGGTAAAATAGGAACATTCACATGAAAGAAGAAATAAAAATGGAAAATCAAACCTTAATGCAATATTTTGAGTGGTATTTGCCTGCTGATGGGAACCACTGGACGCGTCTTGCTGAAGATGCGCAACACCTAGCAGACTTGGGTATTCGCAAGGTCTGGATGCCACCTGCCTTTAAAGCTACTTCTAACAATGATGTTGGTTACGGGGTCTATGACCTCTTTGATTTGGGCGAGTTTGACCAAAAAGGAACGGTTCGTACCAAATATGGCTTCAAAGACGATTATCTTCAAGCCATTCAAGCCCTCAAAGATGCAGGGATTCAACCAATGGCCGATGTCGTTCTCAACCATAAAGCTGCCGCTGATGGCTTAGAGGAATTCGAGGTCGTTGAGGTCGATCCGATGGATCGAAACAAGGTTCTCACTGAGCCCTTCACCATTCAAGGATGGACCAAATTCACCTTTGATGGCCGAAATGGCGCCTATAATGACTTCCACTGGCATTGGTACCACTTCACCGGTACGGACTACGATGCTTCACGTAATAAGAATGGGATCTACCAAATCCAAGGGGACAACAAAGGTTGGGCCCATGGAGATCTGGTAGACAAGGAAAACGGAAACTACGATTACCTCATGTACGCCGATATCGATTTCAAACATCCCGAGGTTGTAGAAAATCTCGACCAATGGGCTGAATGGTTTATCGAAACGACAGGGGTTGAGGGATTCCGTCTAGATGCGGTCAAACACATCGACTCCTTCTTTATGAAGAATTTCATCCACAATATTACCCAAAAGTATGGTGAAGATTTCTACGTCTTTGCTGAATTTTGGAATGGCGACACAGAAACTAACGATGAGTACTTGGAAAGCATTGATTACCTGTATGACCTGGTCGACGTAGCCCTCCACCAAAATCTCTTCCGAGCTAGTCAAGAGGGTGAAAATTTCGACCTTCGAACTATTTTTGACGGAACACTAGCGCTGAATCATCCTGAAGAAGCCGTAACCTTTGTGGACAACCATGATACCCAACGAGGGCAAGCCTTGGAATCTACCATTGAAGAATGGTTTAAGCCTGCAGCCTATGCCTTGATCTTACTTCGTGAAGCTGGTTTGCCTTGTGTCTTCTATGGAGACTACTACGGTATCAAAGGCAAATTTGCGCAAGAAAGTTTCCAAGAGGTTCTCGATCGTCTCTTACGGGTTCGTAAAGATCTGGCCTATGGGGAACAAACAGACTACTTCGATGATCCTAATTGCATCGGTTGGACACGCTCAGGTACTGAAGAATCAGCACCAATCGCCTGCTTGATTTCCAATAACCAAGCTGCTACAAAAGTCATGGAGATCGGCTCATCCTACGCAGGTCTCACCTACTATGATATCTTAGAAAATTGTAGCGAAACCGTCCAAGTTCAAGAAGACGGTAGCGCCGAATTTCCAGTGGCAGAGCGCTCCGTCAGCGTCTGGGTAGCCCAAGATACAGAGGGCCAATAACCAATAAATGTGATTTTCTCCTAGGATCTACATGTTCCTAGGAGAATTTTTTCCTGTAAAAATTTTATAGGAAATACAGCTTCATTTTAGCACTATAAGAAAGCGCTGTCAATGGGTATCACATCTATTTGAAAGAAATAAAGAGTATAAAAAAGCTCGTTTTCCAGTTTGGAAAACGAGTCTTCTTTTTAGCTCAATTCTGCAATGATTTCTTTCAATTGGGCTTTCGTATGAACTCCAGCCACTTGTTTGACAACTTGTCCATCTTTTTTAAAGAGAAGAGTTGGGATCGACATAATACCGAATTGACGTGCTGTATTTGGATTTTCATCTACATCCATCTTACAGATTTTCAAATCATCTTCATGTACTTCTTCTGCCAACTGATCCAAAATTGGAGCTTGCATGCGGCATGGACCACACCAAGTTGCCCAAAAGTCAATCAAGACAAGTCCTTGGCTGGTTTCTTGTTCAAAAGTTGCATCTGTGATTACGTGTGCCATATTTCCTCCTTTTTCAGTAGTGACTACTGATTCTGCATTTCTACTTTTATTTTACACTAAATGATGCCATTTTAGAAATATTTGCTACGGGGACTCCTTAGGCATCTTCTCTCTTTTTGCGCCAAAAGATGAGACTAGAAGCTGTAAGGCTGATCACACCGAAGAGACCCAGAGCATGATCTTTGCTCCCTGTTTGAGGAAGCATATGGTCTGCTTGTTCTCCTCCTACTGCAGAAGTCACTTCTTGAGGATCTTCTGTAACTGATTCCGAAGTCGTGGTAACAAATTGATGTCCATAGGATACAGCTAGTGTAAGACGAGATTGCTCTTGTCTTGCTGATCCTGTTTGCATCTGTTCTTCTATTTCAGGAACAGTTTGGTTTGGTTGGACAAAATGTTCTGGACTTGGAAGTATGTATTCCTCCTTATAGTGAACCTCTGCCGCTACTAAAGCACCCCCCTCAACTTCTGGCAAGTTCGCATAGTCTGTATCTGTTGCACTTGGTACATAGGCTGCCTTTTGGGCGCGGGTCTTTTCGACAATTGGAATCGCTGCCTGGATAGAATCTGTCTTAAAGGTCACTTCATAGGGATGCTCCACCGTTAAATCAGATGGGTCATAGGTGTTAAAAACTAGGGCTAACTTGTGACCTTTCTTAACCGTATAGAGATTTGGTTGGAGATAAACCGTGTAATCGTGGTATTCTCCCACTTTAGGCTCGATGCTATCTCGTGAACTTGCTGAATCGTAGCCAGACTCAGGGTTCGCAAGGTTGATCCAGCCTTTCGCAATCACCTTGTACTTGGTCTTGATGGTTTCGTATTCGGCAACAGATAGGTTGCTTAAATTGCTTCCCATCCAGAAAGCGTCTGCTGTTTTATCTTGCTTGACGCTACCATTTCCTACCACGTCAAAGTCCTCATCTGCCACGTCAACCAAGAGGGCGTTGATTTGGAAATTCTTTCCTTGACCTTTGGAAAGAGCTGCTTTGAAATGAACGGGGATGTGGCCCTTGATCGTAGTGTCCTCAGTAACATCAGAAACAAAGGTCAGATTGGCCTTAGAGGAGGCTTTGCTGACTGTTTCATTACGGTTAGCGATCTCGACACCCGCAGCCGCATAGTCACTAGAAATGGTTTCTTCTAGACGTTTAGAGCTTGCATTCAAGAAGAGACGTTGACTGCTCTTCCAGTTATCATAGCTGGTCCACTTGCTTGGATCATAGTTGTTTTGAGCTAGAACCGCTGGCAAGCTTTCGACGTGATTGTCCACTCCATAGAGGTAATGGGTCAGCCAGGTATTGAGCAGGTCATAAAAGTCCTGACCATTGGCGGTGATGCCGTATCCCCGTGACATAGCCGCTGGATAGACGTGATCTCCTTGGTGGAGATAGAGCTTGACATCTTGGCCTGCTTTCTTGAGGGCATCGTACATGAGTTCAAAGTGTTTGGTCTTGACATTGTCATCATTCAAGCCATGGACGATCAGGGCGCTGGTCTTGAGATTTTCCGGATGAAGGGTATAATCCCGCTCCTTCCAGACATCACTGTAGTTACGATCATGGGCGTACTGGTCCTTGTTCAATTGGTTGATGTAGTTGGAATAGTTTTGCCAAATCCCTGCCCAGTCGTCTTGGTCCAGCATCCGCGTGCTAACGTAGAGGGATAGCCATGAAAGATCACTATAAGGCGCATTGCCAAACTGGGTTCCTTGGCTATTGAAATAATCATACCAAGAGGCAATCCCTGCTGCTGGAACGATGGTCTTTAGGCCTTCTACGCCTGTCGCTGCCACACCAAAGGTCGTGGTTCCAGCCCAGGAGAGACCGGTCATAGCGACATTGCCTGTTGCCCAGTCTGCCTTGATTTCAACATTGCTAGTCTTATCGGTGTAGGCCTTGCGTTTGCCATTGACCCACTCGATGATATTCTTGAAGGCATTGATTTCGAGATCAGAACCTGTGGTGTTAAATCCTTCTGATCCCTTGGTACCAAGTCCCGCACTCGAGATAAAGGCATAGCCTCTGACCAAGAAATAGTCGTACCAGTTCAGATCTTCGTAGTCATAGATATACTCGTAGGGACTGTAGTAATACCAATCCGATGCCTTGGCTTTTTTCGCTGCTTCTACTGTTGTTTCACTGCTTACTGGCTGTCTCTTTGCAGGTTGGCTGTGCAGTTTCTTCATATCATAGCTACCGTCTGTTGGAAGGCCCAGACTTTCGAGGGTCACGTAGTTTTCGTCTAGCGTCCCCGCTACGTAAGGACGCGCTTCCAGAATGGTTGCAGCCTTAAAATCCCCTTGCGCTACGGCTTTTGGTAATTGAACAATGGCTTTGACTAAGTCAGGCTTGCCATCTGCATCGGTGTCATAGTCCGTTTCGACATAGACTGGGAAACGTACAATTTGGCTGTCTTCATATTTGTAATCTTCATCTGCTTTTTCTCCCGTCGTATAAGGGAAAATCGGCTGGGCCCGACCATTTAAAAAGAGCGGGCTTTTCTTTTCAGCCCGGTAGGCATCGTAGAGTTTCTTAGCTGTTTCATACATCTTGGCCAATTCTGGCTGACTGACCTTACGGCTTAGATCTTCTGATTTTTCAATCAAGCCTAAACTTTTGGCAAAGCGTTCCCGATCTGCTTGGCTTTGGCCCAATTGGTTTGGATCCGTTGCTGCCCATTGAAGCAAGCCATTAACAGCATCTTGGACCGTCAACTCTTTAGAGGCCTGATCCGCTGCAAGGGTGCTACCTGTGACTTTTGCCAAATCCTGACTTGTTGCTGGAGCTTCTGAAGTAGGAGCAGATTGAGGTGCAGCTTCCCTGTTGGTTGCTGCTGGGACAGTAGGCTCACTTTGTGCTACACTGTCTTCTCTTGCGTGGGCCGCTTGATTGGCAACTGCTGTCCTATCCAGCGATGCCTCATTTGAACTTGCAACTTCTTCACTAGTGGCAGTACTTGTGTCACTTGTTGTCGGTCTTGCTTCAGTAGATGGAGCATGGACCACTTCTGTCGATGGGGCTAACTCTTCCGTCTGCTCATCTGCTGCTGCTACTTGATGCAAGACCATCGGTGCGATCAATAAACTCGATGCGACAATGGAAACCATTGTTTTCTTTTTCATGTCAATCTCCTCACTTTTTGTAATCAACACTCCTATTATACTATGTAAGCGTTTTTAGATCAATTAGATATTCAAATGATCCCACAAAAAACCGAGGCATCAGCCTCGGTTATCGATTCTTATTTGACGTGTTTCTTAAGATCTTCTTGTGCTTTTTTGTTTGACTCTGCTTGTTCTTTTTGCCATTTTTCAAGGGCTTTGTTGTAGTCAGTAGTTGTCACAGCTTTGTCTTGGAGTTTCATTCCTTTGTAGATCACGTGGTCTTTTCCTTTACCACCAGTCCATGCAAATGGAGCTGAGAATGGTTCGATACGTGTCAAGAATGGACGTCCCGTTGATGAAGAAGTTGGAATAACAAGGGCGCTATCTGTTAACCAAGCTTGCGCTGCCGCATATTTTTCGTAGCGTTTGTTGACGTCTTGTGTTTCTGCACCAGCATCTTTGATCATCTTTTCAAAGTCGTACAGACCAACTTTTTTAGCTGCTTCATTGTTTTCACTTGGGTCAAATCCAAGGAAAGTCTTAGTATTTTCACCAGATGAAGCTTTCAAGATATCCATGTAAGTTGATGGGTCTTGGTAGTCAGGGCTCCATCCAACATTATCAGAGAGATCCCAGTCTTCGCCAGCCGCATTTGGTGCAAAAAGGGTCACATTTTGAAGGTCTTCTTTCGAAAGCATTTGGATATCGATGACAACATTTTCTTTACCAAGCGCTTCTTCAACTGATTGTTTGAAAGATTGCGTCCGTTGAACTCTTGATGGAGTGGTTTGGTCCACAGGCATATCGATGTGAATTGGGAATTTCACACCTTCTGCTTCCAAGGCAGTCTTCGCTTTTGCAAACTCTTCCTTCGCTTTCTTCGCATCGAAGAGACCATTTTGACCATCGTCTAGTTTAGTAGATTTCCACTCATCTCCGTAGGTATCCAATTGTGTTTTCACCATTTCACCGAAGGTCTTACCATCAGCTTGGACAAATGTTGGTGGAATGTAGAGGTTACGGATGATCTTGCTTGCTCCGTCTTTTCCGTTCAATTGAGCAGCATACGCTTCACGGTTGAAGGCAAAGCTGATCGCTTGACGGAAGTCCTTGTTCAAGAGAGCTTTCTTAGTAGATTGTTTTTCCTCATCGGTCTTCTTAGCAGTGTGTTTGTAAGATTGACGGTCGATGTTGGTACCAATAACATAAGAAGCTGCGTCTTGAGGAGTGTAGGTGATTTCGTCTTTAAATTCTTTAGCTTGCTCTGAGTATCCAGATCCAGTTGGGAAGAGTTTTGCCAAGCTAAGAGCATTTTCTCCGAATGATTTAGCCAATTTACTTTGGTCTTGTCCATCGTAGAATTCCAATTTCACATCTGAGATGTAGACCTTGTCTTTATCCCAGTAGTTTTCATTCTTGGTCATTTCGATAGAAGATTTTGAAGTAAAGCTCTTCAAGATGTAAGGACCATTGTAAAGAAGGGAGCTGGTGTCACTTGCTTGAGCGAATTTATCCCCTTTTGATTTCACGAATTTTTCGTTGACAGGGAAAGTGATCCCAAGAGTCAATTTAGAGTTCCAGTAAGATTCTGGTTGGTTCAAAGTGATTTGAAGGGTATGATCATCAACTGCTTTTACTCCTACAGCTGAGAAATCTTTATTTTTACCACTGACATAGTCATTCAAGCCTTTGATAGAATCTTGGATGATGTAGAGCATTTCTGATTTGTTATCAGCCGCATATTTGATCCCTGTGACGAAATCTTTAGCTGTTACATCCGCATACTCTTCGCCTTCTGAATCATACCATTTAGCATCATCACGAAGTTTATAAGTATAAGTCAAGCCATCTTGCGAAACAGTCCAATCTTTTGCAAGAGATGGAATCAAGTTACCGTATTTGTCATTTTCAAACAAACCATCAATCAAATTTCCAGTGATATCGTGGGTTGCTGCTTTACCAGATGTGATATAGTTTAGGTTTTCTGGCTCAGTCTCATAGACATATGAGAATTTTTGACCGTTGCTTGAGCTAGATGATTTAGAACCACCCGAACAAGCGGCTAGGATACCTGCTGAAAGGAGGGCAACTCCCGCAAGTGCAATGACATTTCTTTTTTTCATGTAAAACTCCTTAAGAAATTTTAAGTTTATTTTAAGATTATACCACAATGATTTTCAGAAGAAAAGGAATTTTCAGAAAATTATGTTATTTTCTAAGAAAAAACATTATTTTCTTTCTCAAACTAGCTCACAAAAGTAGTTCCAATTTTTAATCTACCAAGTCGCTCTTGAGGTAGGCATCGACCATGCGCTCTGTTGCGACTACAGAATCCAAGTGAGTCCGCTCATATGAGTGGCTAGATTCGATCCCTGCTCCAAGAAGAGCATGTTTGACTTCTGCTCCTGCGCTCATGGCTGCAGAGGCATCTGATCCATAGAAAGGATAGATATCCAACTTATAAGGGATTTCTTGAGCTTTTGCCAAGGCTACTAAATGCTGACGGAATTCGTAGTGATACGGTCCAGAGGCGTCTTTGACACAGATGGATACCGTGTATTCATCCGTCGCTTGGTCATCTCCCATAGCCCCCATGTCCACTGCCAAGTATTCGACTACTTCAGCTGGAATACTAGAATTAGCCCCATGCCCCACTTCTTCAAAGACTGAAAAGGCAAAGGTGGTCGTTACTGGCAATTGGATCTGTTCTTCCTTATACACGCGCAGAAGATTCAAGAGAATCGCCGCACTCACCTTGTCATCTAAGTGACGAGATTTGATAAAGCCGGTATCTGTCACAATGGTCCGTGGATCAAAGCTGACAAAATCACCTACTTCAATACCAAGAGCACGGGTTTCTTTTTCGTTAGTTACTTTTTCATCCAGACGGACTTCCATATTATCCTGGGTCCGCTCGACAGTCCCTGCATCCTTGTAGACATGGCAAGAAGTCTGATGGACCAAAATCGTCCCAGAATGGGTCTTTCCGGTATTGGCTACATGGACCGTACAATTTTCCCCTTCAATCATATTCCATGGGAAACCACCGATACGGTCCAACTTGAGACGGCCATCTGGTTTCACCGCGCGGACAATAGCCCCCAAGGTATCCACATGGGCTGTGACATAGCGTTGTTTGTCTGTGATCACACCAGGCACGGTTACATTCACGCCGCCCTTAGCAGTCCGAGTTACTTCGTACCCAAAGCCTTCAATGGTTTTGACCAAGTAGTCTGCAATCTCTCGTGTAAAACCGGTCGGGGAAGGAATGGCTGTTAATTCCTGCAAATAAGTCACTGTCTGATTCATAATGCCTCCAAATGTGTTTTTCTTTATTCTAGCATGAAATAGGTGGAATAGCTAGAGGAGAGGTTACAAGGTGGCATTTTTCAACTCTTCCCGTACTTGCATTAAGAGAAAGCCTAGCTTGTTCTTCCCAGAGCCATCTCCCCATCAGCCCAGTAAGCATCGTTTTGCGTATGTTCGATGATGATAGCATCAATTGTCGCCAGCAATTCTTTGGCGATTTCGGGATTTTGACTAAATTTCATCCGAAGAGCCTGGAGCATTACCCCATCTTTGATCTCTTCCCAATCTGAT
>OLVY01001317.1_pt1 | contig 15942 bp, 16 predicted proteins | sample 1674261 | NCBI WGS metagenome assembly OLVY01 (sample SAMEA103958155, study PRJEB25191) | human gut metagenome | biome: human-associated habitat [ENVO:00009003]; feature: intestine environment [ENVO:2100002]; material: feces | place: Germany | collected 2013/2015
GCAAAGGTCTTTCTTCGTTCAAACCCGCAATCGCTTCGCTGGATTGCGGGTTTGTGCTCCGCATCAAAACGTGACAGCGCCCGGCTCCGTAAAAGAGCCGGGCGCTGTGCTTGAGGGAAAAAAGAGGCTTGCGAAGGGTTATGATACTGCGAGTAGTTTCACAAAAAAATCATGCCGGTGCTGGATACCCGCCGTACATACGTTGGCCGCGGTGCCTATCGCGCCACATATTTCCTACTTCTGATGGTGCAGCGACGCTGGTGCAGTCCGGGACTGCAGTTCTGAATCCGGAAGCTGCGGATTCGTCTTTCCAGCCGTCTTCGCGGTCTTCGGAAAGACTGTATCCGTCAGCATTGTCGCTGCCCCATGTGCAGGTGACGGTACAGGAGGCTGTGTAGGTTCTGCCGTCATAGACATAGCTTGCATTCAGGACATACGATTCGCCGTTTGTCATGCCGAATTCATCGACCGTATAATACTGTCCATCCCAAAGGCTGCCGCCGCGGTGCTCGGACACAACGTTCCATGTGACATTGTTGTTCGTACAGCCGGGGATAGTGGTGTTAATTGTAAAGGATGCGCGGCCTGCCGCGATATCTCTGCTGACAAGACTGATGCCAAACGTATACTCAGTCCGTTTTGCTGTTTGCGTATATGTGGCGGAATAGAAAGAACCATCTGGCTTTTTGTAATTATATAAAGCAGTGATAGTACAGTCGATGGCTCGATTTACATACAGGAACCCGTCAGTATCTTGGAACCAGTCTCCCTGTGACGGTGTAACAGACCATACGGTCTGGTTTCTCTGATAGCCCGGAATGTTTGTGTCTACACTATAGCAAGCGTATTCTTCCGAACCACCTAATACTGAGATAGCGAAGTGATATTCTTTTTCCTCTTGCTTTTCCCCGACGACGACCGTTGTTGAGCCGGAATATTTACGGCCGTTGTAGGTCATTGTGGCGGAAATGACCGCAGTGCCCGAGCCAGCTGCGTGAAGAGTTTTACCCTCAAAGTACGCGACGCTCGGATTCGACGAGCTCCAGGTCACGTCCTGACCGGCAGGATCGGTCGTAGCGTACAGGCGCAGGCCCTCGCTCAGCTCCTCCTGCGTGACGGTGACGCTCGGCGTCTTGACCGTGACGTTGAAGGTCGTGCTGACGCCCTGATAGGTGACAGTGACCTGCTTGGAGCCTGTGCTGCTCAGATCGGCGTTGGTCGTGAAGCCGCTGGTGATGGTCTGCGTTTTGCCCGCAGTGTCGGTATAGCGGACACTCAGACCGGTGGTATTCAGCTTGTCGCCGATATAATAGGTTGTCTTGCTCGGCCGGTTGACGACAGACAGCGACGCCTTCCCGGCGGGCTGCTCCTTCTCGGGCTGCTTGGCCGGTTCCTTCGCCGGTTCCTTTGCCGGCTGCTGCGTGGTTCCGCCGCCGCTGCTGATGCACAGGTCGGGCGTGCGCGTACCGGAGATGTAATAGTAATCCGAGTCGCTGTAGCCGTTGAACTGGAAATCAACAACGCAGCCCGCGGCGACCTGACTGTTATGGACCTTCTTGACGGCATACTGCACCCCTGCTGCCTGCAAAGCGGCCTCCGCGTCCTGCTGCTTGGTGTTCTGGTCAAAGCGCTGTACCTTTGCATAGCTTTCGGAATTGAGCACCCAGACAGTACACTGCCTGACCTGCCCCGCATAGAGCGCGGTCACAAAGGTGCAGCCCTCCGCAACGCCGGTCACAACGCCATTCCACAGAACAGAGGCAACGCGCGGATCGGCAGAAACCCAGTAAACCATGCTCGCGTCAATGTCCCCAAGCTGCTGGCAGAGCGGGAATTCCTCACCGACCTCCAGAATGACGCTTCCCACCATTTCCAGCGGGCGACTGTCATTGACAGTCACATAACAGGAAGCCGCTTCGCCGCCAACCACAACAGTGACCGTCGCCGCACCGGGAGCAATCGCAACAACATAACCGTCCACGTCAACAAAGACGGAGGAAGGATCGCTGGACGACCAGACGATGGAACCTGCGCTTCCGCTGTATTGCAGCGTATCCGCCAGATCAAACGTCTCGCCGACCTGAAGATCGAGCAGCGGCTTGAACTGATTGATCGTAACATTGGACTGCGAAGGCTGGTTGGTGCTGTCAGAACTGATGTCCAGCCCAATTTTGGTGCCGGGCGCCGCCTCGCTGCCGCCGAGCGGCGTCTGCGCCGCGACATGGCCGAGCGCAACATAGCTGCATGTGACGCCCTGCGCCGCAGAGCCAAAGCCGCTCTGCGCCAGCAGCCGCTCCGCCTCCGCCTGATCCTTATACAGAACATTCGGCACAAGCTGCTTCTGCGGGCCGAGGCTGACGACGAAATAGACGCCGGTTCCCTTCAGAACCTGTTCGCCGCTCGCCGGAGACTGCTGGATGATGCTGCCGCTCGGGATAGACGGATGGTAGCGCAGCGCGCATTTGACGCCGTAAAGCGACAGCGTGCGCAAATCCTGCTTGGCTGTGTCAAACGGCTGGCCGACATAATCGCGGACCGTCACATAGGAATCTGCGGACGGAACCACCACAACAATGTCAACTGATCCGTCTGAGTCACTGCCGTCCGAGGGCGGCTCAGGCAGAGGCGTTACCGGTTCGTCCGGCTCTTCCACAACACGGAGCGTGATCTTCGAGTCGGAGGTCAGCGGTGAGCCGGGCGTTACGCTCTGATCGACGATGGTTCCGGGCATTTCCGTGCTGCTTGAAACATATTCCCATTTGATCTGCTTGTCCGAAATACCCATCTGCGTCAGATAATCCTCCGCAGCATCCTTGAGCATGGACGTCGTATCTCCCATAGTACCCGCAGGCCGCTCCTTGCCAAGACTAGCCGTGGCCCGCAGATCGGACGAGGGTTCCAGCTTCGTACCGGATTTCGGATCCTGGCTCAGAATACGCCCCTGCTCGACGCCCGCGTCGTAATCAGAACCCTCCACGACCAAACGCAGTGAGGCCTTTTCCGCCGTTGCTACCGCATCGACGACCTGCATATTCACAACGTTCGGACTCAGAACATAGCCGTCCTTCGTCACAACGGGCTTCTGACCGCGGTTGAGATAGAGCAAAACGCCGCCCGCAGCAATCGCGGCCGTCAACACGCCTGCAGCGATCTTCGCCCAGAGCGGCCAGCTGAAGCTGCCGCGCTTACGGATTGTCTCCTGCACGCGCCGGGCCGGCGTCTGCGCGGTCAGTTCCTCATAGAGTTCAGCCACGCTCTGCGTGCGCTCCTGCGTATGCAGGGCCATGCCGTTGAGAAGCGCCGTTTCCTGCGCCTTTGTAATAGCCTTGTTGTATTTGGACGGGGGCGGCAGCAGATCGCGCTTGTGCTGCTGCAGATATTCCCCGCGCTCAATCGCGCCTGGCGGCGTAACGCCTGTCATCATCTGATAGAGCGTCGCGCTGAGTGCATAGACATCAGCCGCCGGGCCCTGTACGCCGTGGCTGTTATACTGCTCCTCGGGCGAATAGCCGTCCTTGATGATCACGGTCATGCTCTTGCCGCAGTCGTGGACAGCATGGCGCGCAGCACCGAAATCGATCAGCCGGACGCCGCCGTCCTTCAAAACCATGATGTTGTCCGGCGCGATGTCCCGGTGAATCATTCCGCTGTCATGGACCCTTTGCAGCGACAGCATGATCGGCGTCAGCATGGCAATCGCCTTCTCCGGCGCAATCCGTCCCTGCGGCGAGACAGCCGATTCCTTTTTCAGATACTCGCTCAGCGTGATACCGTCGAGATATTCCATCACGAGATAGGCCGTTTCGTTTGCAGAGAAGCAGTCGTAGACGTGGACAATGCCTTCCTCATCCTGAAACGCGGACAGGCGCTTTGCTTCGTCCAGGAATTTTTCCTTGCCAAACTGGAAATATTCGCCTTCTTTTCCTGTAAAAACAGCCAAGCGGCTCTCGCCGGGGCGGCGGGTAGCATACTCGCTGGGCAGATATTCCTTGATTGCAACCTTATGCAGCAGCAGCGCGTCCCACGCGAGATAAGTCACGCTGAAGCCGCCATGCCCCAGTGCGCGGCCAATGACGTAGCGCTCTTTCAAGATTGCGCCCGGCCGCATATAGGTCGCAAGTTCCGGCTCGGTTCCCTCTGCATAGCCGCAGTGCGGGCAGATGTCGAACGAGTCGTCGTATTGCTCAAAGCATCCAAAGCAGATTTTCATGTTTTTCCTCTCTTTCTACGCGATTCCGCACGACCGGGGCTGCGTCTCGGCAAGAATATCCGCAAGTTCTCCGGCAATGTCTCGGTACTCCTCATATACCGCGCTGGATATGGGGACGCAGGGATAATGGTTCTCAAGATACAAACAGCGCTGTCCGTCCTCACTCAAAAGATACGACAGGAACCGCACGGCGCAGGCCGTTTCTTTTTTTGAGGCCTTTTGTGTAATTGACCAGACATTCTGGAGCATGCAGGCTGACTCCGGCGACTGCACGGCGTACAGCCGGTAGCGTCCTGTCATCTGCGCCTGCACATCAGCGGCATCTGCAGTATCTCCGTAATACAGGCCCTGCTCACCGGACAAGAACGCATCCAGCGTATCCGCGCTGACCTTCATATTATCCGTTTCCGGGATGGAACTCTGGAACAGCACCTCATAGGCGGGTAAAAACGACGCCTTCATCCCGGCCTTGAGATCGAGACTGGCCAGGCTGGTAAGCGTTGCGCCGGTAGCCTGCCGGAAATCGAAGCCGATGCCCTCGGCGCAGGCATTTGACGCATACAAAACGGGAAGCCCATAGCCAAGCGCGGCATATTCCCCGCTGACCGGTGCAGCCAGGCGGAACTCCTCCGAAGAGATCTGCCGGTTCAGTTGACGGATTGCCTTTGCGTTGCAGGCAAGTTCAGCGTTTTGCGCAGTGCGCTCGAACAAAACCGGCAATGTCCCATCCTGCTCTGCCTGCTTGAGCTGCTGCTCATATTGCTCGGGCGCAATACTTTGCAGCCGCAGTTCAACATTCGGGTACAGCGTCCGAAACGCGTCGGCAGCAGCGTTCAGCGCGGCGATCTTATTCTGTCCGCTTGCACGGAGCGGGTCCGCGGTAAACCAGATATCGACTGTCGCGTCCGGCAGCGTCGCCTTGGCCGCACGGCTGAGCCAGAGATACCCGACCGTGCCGCCGACGATGGCAAGCACCAGAAACACGCTCAACAGGCTGATCCATTTCCTGCGCTGCTTTTCTTTCCGTGTTTTTTCAAGGCTCTTCGTCTGCTGGTATTGGAGCAGCGCGCGGGAAAACTCCTCCGCACGGGAAAACCGCAGTTCCGGCTCCAGCGCCAGCGCCTGCATGACAGCATTGCTGACCGGCTCCGGAATCTCGGGCTTCAGAGCATGCGGGGCCTTAAGATGATCCGTCGGCCAGCGGTTAAGCGCACTTTCTGGTTTTTTGCCGAGCATCGCAGTGTACAGCGTAGCGCCCAACGCGTAAATATCCGTCTGCGGCCCCTGATGCGCGGAGCGGGAGTACTGCTCCGGCGGGGTAAAGCAGTCCTTGAACACGACCGTCAGCGGGGTCTGCTGCACAGAAACCCTGGCAGCCCCGAAATCGATCAGCTTGATCTTACCGTCGTCGCACAGGAAGATGTTGTCCGGGCTGACGTCCCGGTGGACGATTCCCTTCCGGTGCAGCGCAGCGAGCGCATCACAGACGACCGCGCCGATAGCGACCGTGCGTTCCCACTCCAGCGGGGCGCGCTCGATCTCCGTTTTCAGCGTGTGACCGCGCAGATATTCCATAACGATATAGGCCGTTCCGTTTTCTTCAAAATATTCCCGCACCTGCACGATATTCGGGACCGAATGGAACTGCATCATATTCTGTGCCTCGTTCAGAAAGCGCGCATAGCCCTGCCGAAATTCTTCCGTCCGTTTTCCCGCATAGAGGATGACCTCCTTGCTGCCGGGAATGCGGTTGGTAATGCCGGATGGGAAATATTCCTTCAGTGCAATCGTACACGCAAGCTTTTTGTCGTAGGCGCGGTATGTAATGCCAAAGCCGCCGATACCGATCACAGACTCGATGCGGTACCGCCCGGCGATCTCCCAACCCGGCTGCAGCGCGTTTGGCACTTCCTCCGTCTGCGAATAGCCGCAGTATGGACACGCCGCGGCAGAATCCGCAATCGGCCTGCCGCATTTTTCACAGGTTCTCATTTCTGCTCCTTATGAAAATAAGTATTCCAATGGAACGACTCTCCGCACAGCGGGACAAACAGGAGCGTCGTCGCACCGGTACGGATCAGATCATGCGCCTTCAGCTGCATCGGAGTCAGCAGCAGCGCGTCGTTCAGATACGTCAGTCCGCGTCCGTCGCCGGGCTGCAGATAAAACGCTTCCGAGGCCGGGTCAAACGTGAGAATGCAGTGCGCATTCCGGGAAACCTCGGGATCCGAACCGAGACACACATCCATATCCGCAGCGCGCCCGATCCGGTTTCTGCCGCCGGCAAGTGGGAATGACCCAGCACACAGACCAGCCAGCCGACCACAGGCTCAATCTGATTCATCTCTCCGGAATACAGGATGTGCGTGCGTCCATCGTCCGGCGCAGAGGCCGGAAAAAACGCCGGTTTTGGCATCTGGACAGGCACAGACTCCTGCGATGCAACGGGCGCGGGCTCCGGCTCGTCAGCCAGAATAGCAGGTTCTTCCAGAATGATCTCATTCTCCTGCTCCGAAGCCGGAGAAAGCGGCTGTTCGGGTTCCGGAACCGGCTTCGGCTCGGACTGCCGTTCCTGCACAGACGCCGGCAGAACCGCTTTGTCCATCCGTGCTCCGCAAAACGGGCAATATGGCTGCCGTTCCGCTCCATCCATCCGCGCACCGCAGCTTGGGCAAACCGTCTGCTGCTCCTGCACAGGCACAGGCGGAACCGGCAGCTGCATCCCGTCCGGCGGGAACAGCGGCGTGGTGTGCATAATATCCAGCCGGGGCGTCCCCGCCTGCACAGGCGGCGGCGCGGAGAACCCGGCCACCGGCGTATCCGGCAAAGACGTTTTCCCGCGCAGATCATCGAGACTCCAGTATCCGCCCTTTGCGGGCCCGTCCTGCGCAGGCGGTGCGGCGTGCTGCGCCGTCTGCGCTGTCCGTTCTAAAAAAGCCTTTGCCCGCGCGCAATGCGGGCAAGCCGAAAACTTGTCCGCATCGTAATAGTGATTCTTGTTACAAAGCACTTTATTCATGTTGTCGTCTCCATTTATCGGTGTCGTTTGATCAGGACCAGCGTGGTATTATCCTGCATGGCGTCGCTGTGACTCAGCAGCACGGTCTGAAGTTTTTTTGTCAGCTGCTGCGCAGTGCCGGACCGGGAAAGCAGTTCCTCCAGCGTCTGCGTGCTAAGCGCCTGCATCAGCCCGTCGGAGCACAGCAAAATCACGTCTCCCCGTTCGATCGCCATCGGCTGCTGATTCTGCTCATACAGGCCAATGCCGTTCATCCCAAGATAGCTTGTCAGCGCCCGGCCACGCCTGATCTCCCGGTCGTAAAACAGCTGGCTGATCTCACCCTTTTCCAACCGCTGATTTAAGAACGCAGCATAATTATGCTCCGGAACGAGACGCCGCAGCCTGCCGCCGCGCAGAAGGAACAAACCGCTGTCGCCGATGGACAGCCAGTACAGCCCGTCGCCGCGCGCCCAAACGCTTACAATGGTCGAGCCGCCTCCGGCGGTCTGCTCCGCAACAGCCCGGTCCATCCAATCGATCGTCTGCTGATAGAGATAGGAGGGCGCAGCCTGCGGGTTTCCGCGAAACGCGGTCAGCAGCGTCTGCACGGCGCTCCGGCTGGCCTGCGCGCCGTCCGGCAGGCCGCCGATCCCGTCGCAGACCGCCGCGAAGATCTCTCCCCTCCGCCGTTCCAAACAATACGCATCCTGCTGCTCCTCCCGCCCGCCAAGCATCGTCAGAGTGGCGGTGGAATAAATGCTCATCTGCCTCCCATGCCTCCTTCAAGCTGCTGATACGCTGCATCAGCAGTGTCCTTCAGTGCAGACAGCCTCTGAATTTCGGCTTCGATTTCCTGAATCATTTGCCGGGCGTCTGCTTTTTTCTGCGCTGTAGCAATACTGATACCGTTGAGCTGCTCGTTTGTAAAGTCAACGATTGCCTGATATTCCTGAATTTTGGCCTGCCGGGCAAGCTCAAAATATAGATTGCATTGGTCAATGTCTGCCTGCGTATACTTCCCGGAACGGATGATCTGTGCATACTGGTTGAACTTTTCAACCAACGCATAGGAGTACGATGCGGTTGCGTATACCGATTTCAAATGGTTGACTGTTTTTGTCGTTCCAAGAAGACGGTTGCTTTCGTCTACGGTGTAGAGGAAAAGCTTTAACACGCCAGCCTTGCCCATCGCCTTATCGATGCCTTTATCTGCGACCTTTGACAATGCCATCTTGATTGCGCGAAGATAACTGTCCTGGTATTCACGCAGCATTTCATCGATTGTCCGATTAACGGTCTCATTGTCGTAGCCTGTGTCCAGAAGCGCCTGCTTGATTGCCAGCAGGTTTTTTGTACGGGCAATATAGTTTCTGGCCAGCTCCTGCTTGATTTCATCGGCCAGGCCAACTGCGTTTTTAAGCGCGTCGTATTCCGCAAAACCGGCATCCAGCTGATCGGAAATCTCTTTCATGAAGGACAGGTTCTCTTTTTTGACGAGAAGCTGCAGATATTCGTTTTCCGTAAATTCGTCTGTTGAGCGGCCCATGAGCTCCTGAATGGATGTATCCTCAATCTCGATACCGAGTGACAGGAATTTCCGATACATACCATAGGCTTCATCGAATTTGCCGTTATCATATCCGCCCTCTGCGGAATCCTTCTCCAGCTGCTCAAGCAGGGAATCGATGCTGTCCCGGAGCATTTCCTCCGGAATTGTGTCCCACAACGCAACTTTGACGCCAAGCTTGTTCAATCCGTCCGCAATAACGCCCTTCATGTTTTCAATCCAGTTGCTGGCCCAGCCAATCAGGAGCGCATCAACCTTGGGGTTCCGATTGTCAAGAAACATAGCGGTATAGTCAAACTGAACGATCTGCTGGTTTGTTGCAACGCAGACCGGTATTCCCTGAAAGAGCGCAAAGACGCTTCCGTCGCTGTTATAGGCCTCTTCTGCTACAACCTTCAATGCGTCGCCCATGATACTCAAATCATTCTTCAAGGTATTCATGCGGCGGAGCACGTCGGCCAGACGCTGCGCTGTTGCGTACACATCTGCGCCGCGCTGGAATACGATCTTTCTGAGTGCGGGCGCAGCAGACTGCCGCATTGTCTGGTCGACCGCATTTGCGCCCATATGGAGCAAACGGGACAGAGCGATGATCGATTCGGTGTCAACTTTATAGATGCTCATGTTCTTCCTCCGCATATGAAGATTCTGTCTGCGTTTGTAGATGGTGCAGAACGGCATTTGTCAGCCACGGCTGCGGCGCTGCATCCCCCGGAAGGGCAAGGATGCCGATTGGTGGGATGGAGATCGGATCATTGATGATAAACTGATACTCTGAGCGTTTCATCCGGTTCGACTGGAATTCATGGATCCGAATCGGAACGGCCGGAAGGCGGAAATACCGGCGGGGCGATATCCATGCAAGCGCATACAGAGCGAGGTGCGAGAAATCAGGAACACGCGGACTTCGGTAAAAATTAAGACCCCTAAAAAAGAGCAGCGGGTCATGGCCTGGGCGAGGTGCTTGCAGGAGTGTCTGCTCGAACAGATTTGCATCGGGCAGCTGCCGGATGTCTGACTGTACCGACGCTTCGCACGCTTCATATTTGTCCGCAAGCTGAGACAGCCTTTGCACCATACGGTTCAGCTGCGCCTCCAACAGTTCAAGCTGCTGCTCTGTGCGATTCAGCGCATCAATTTGCGTATCACAGGTCTGAGTATGCAGCTGCAGCCGCACATATCGGGCGTTTTTTTTCGCCTGCTCCAGTGCGGCGCATCCGTTGGTCAGTTGTACGAGCAGTTCTCTGCACTGCACCGTGTCGATCTGAAATCTCATTGCATACCCTCCGGGAGATGCGCCGGCCGCCGGAGGCAGCCGGCGCAATCAGCTTTATTTGGAGAAAATCTCCGTTGAGTCCAGATTCGTGGCCTCCGAGATCTGCGCGTCTTCAAGTTCGGAATAACGGCTTGCGGCCTGCGCAAGATTGTTGGCGTGCTGCTGAAGCGTATCGAGTGCGGCGATTGACTGATTGTACACATGGATAAACTGATTCATGTAGGCCTCTCCGGCTGTGCCGACCCAGTTGCTTGCGGTCATGTTCTGGATCTTCGTTTTGATGCTCTCCAGATGGCTCATCATATGCTCCTTCAGGTTTGTTACTTCCTTTGCCTTCTCGTTGACCTCAGACGGCGTTACCAGTAATTTATTCATAACATTTATTCCTTTCTTAAATCATGATTGTTTGGATTTGGTATATAAAATTCGATATGCTCAGCGGGTTTTGACGATCTGAGAAACTTCGCCTTCGGCCTCTTCGTATTTGCCTGCGGCCTTCGTAATGGCATCTTTATACAGGTTCATCATTTCCTCCAGCCGTGTAAACTTGGGCCTATCCTCTTCAATCATGGCGTTAAAGGTGTCGTTTGCATCGCCGTCCCACATTGCGTCCAGATCAGTCATTGCGCGCCAAATCTGGTCGACAAGATCATGCCAGTACCCAATTTCCTGTTCAAACTCGCCTGCGGTGCGCCGCATTGCTTCTGTATCTACTACCATTTTTGCCATTTTTTAAATCTCCCTTTTTATTATATATTTTGCGCTTATGCGCTGAGTTACAGCTTATTACTTTCCGTTGAGCGCCTGCTGCGCTTCCCGGTCGGCCTGCTCTGCACGAGTTGCAGTGCTGCGGAGGCTTCTCTGAATGTCCTCCAGTTCCATTCTGATTTTCCGCGTGTTTTGCCGCAGCGCCTCAAGACATTCCAGATACTCCGGAGTATACTCGCTTTGCCAGTTGTATTCGATCTCCGGGGCAACGGATTGAATCAGATTGTTTACGGAACCGAGCTGCGAAATCGACTGATTCAAATCTTTTGCTGCGCGTCGTAAAACCGCAGGCTCCAGTTTGATCAAACCCATGGGCAATCACCTCTTTTCAGAATATTTGATCTGCGTTCAGCTGCAGTGTATCTGTGCCGACCGTTTGCTCAGCCGTCTTGTAGGACTGCAGGGCATTCCACAGAACGGTGGCCGAGTTCGCAAGTCTTGTACTGCAGGTCGTCAGTGTGTTTTGAAGGTTCTTTTCCAGCGAAAGATAAGCGTCCTTTCCTCTTCCTTTCCATACCTCATCCGAAAAATGATTCGCATTCAGGATATTCTGAAGATATGTCATGGTGTATTCGTTTCTTCTCATGTCCTGATAGACCTTGGAAAGTGCCTGAAGTTCGAGTTCCAGTTTCAAGAGATCACCTCACAGAAAGTCGATTGTAGTAGTGCCAGTTCAGACGGTTAATTGTGTTCAACTCTCCGCTGGCATAGGTCCTGACGGTTTGCCGGAGTTGGTTTTTTGCTGATTCAAACGTCCGGACTGCATTGCCGATTTCTTCTATGTCAACATCCAGCCGTTCGCCATACAGCTGGCCTGCTTCGCTGGCCCAGCTGCCCGCTGCATCTGCCTGAAATCTTTTAAGAAATGTCTGCTGATCCTTCAGCACATCAATACATGCCTCGAGCTGATCAACAAAGCTGCTGATTTGCTCATAATCCCATCGAATCTCTGCCATTTTCTCACCTCTTCATTTCTGTTTTTTGTCTGTTCCCTTGCTGTGATTGTAGTCTAACACAGCGAACCGGGTTTGGGATGAAATGATGACGAACGGTACACTTGGCGCGATGAACGGTAAATTTCCGCCCGAAAAACGCGCCTCAGACCAGATAAAGCGTGTCGCCGCTGTCGATATCGGCGTCGTCGAGCGTCTGCTCCGGCGAAAGAATGCAGCCCGTACGCTCCGACATCAGAAGCGCCTGCCGGTAAGCGCCGAAGGGGATCCCCATGCTCTGCTCGACCAACTCCAGAAACCCGCGGCAAAGAAGCTTCGCCGACAGCGTCCGCGGCACGATGCAGTCAAACGACCGGTTCACCCCGGCGACATTGATCTCAATCAGAATTTTTTCGCTGTTCATAGCGCTTCCTCCCACTGCTTCCAAAGCATTTTTTCTGTTTCATTCGGGATACTGCCATCCTCCTGCCGGGCAGACGGCTGAAGATCCTCGCGTTCATACCCGCTCTCCCGCAGATAGGCAAAGCAGTCCTGCGGCGTCTGAAACGGAAGCAAACGCACCGCCGCGCCGCTTTGCTCTGCGGCCAGCGTAAGCTGCGGGCAAAAATAGCAGAAGATCCGGTCTGTCCCGCCGAAAAAAGCGCGTGTCTGCGCAAGTTGTGAAAATAGGTATTCGACCACCGGATGCGGTGTGTCCTTCTCGCCGTTTTTCAACAGCATCCCCTTGCGTTCCAGCGTCCGCAGCGCCTTTTCCGGGTCGATCTGCTCCGGCTCACAGACAAACCACGCTGGAACCGTCGTGCATTGGTAGAAATACGCCAGAAAGATGAACTCGTCCTCCGTAAAGCGGTAGCCGGTTACCATGCCAATGCCTCCTTCAGTCTTGCTTTTCCCGTGCGGGAAAGATAAACGACGCTTTCATCGTCCAGTGTCACGGTCATCGTGCCCGCGTCATAGGACAGGATATGGCGCTGATTGACCAGATAGCTGCGGTGTGTACGGACGAATCGGCTGCCAAGCTGCTCTTCAAGTGCATCCAGCGACGCGGAAAGCTCATATTCCTGCGCCGCCGTTACCAGAAACGTCTTTTTGCTGCGGCTTTCAAAATATAAGATCGCGTCCTGTGCGATGGAATAGCGCCGGGCCTTGACCGTCCAGACATAGGTGGTCTGCGTCTGCACAGCAGACGGCTGCTCCACTGCGCGCAGCAGCCGGAACAGTTCCTCTGCTCCGACCGGCTTCAAAAGCAGCCCTGTCGGCAGCGTTTCGGCAGTCACAGCCTGAATCAGCTGCTGGAAGCTTGGTGCAGTCAAAACGATATGGTGCTGCGTCTGCCCGGCGCGCACCTGCGCGATGACCGGCTGTACACGGCCGCCGGCAGCGTCAAGAAAATACATGACCGTCACAGTCTGCGGCGTCAGCTGATCTGCAAATGTGCAGCCGGTAATCCTTGCCTCAACGCCGTTTTGGATCTGATACTGCACCAGAAGGTCCCGCAGATGCTTCCGGTCAGCCTGCTTGTCGTCAATAATATAAGTATCGTACATTCCGGATCACAACTCCTCTGCAGGCGCGGCAGTGCGCGGCAGATAGACCTCCGACAAACGTGTACCCTCGAGCGCGAAGCCCGTCTCCGGCGGGCGTATCCGTGCCTGTTCGGTAATGGACAGGCCGGTTTCGATCGCACGCTGCGCGTCCAGCTTTCCGCCCAGATGCACGCCGGTCTGATACGACAAAAACAGCTGAACAGCCTGCTTCTGGAAATTCTGCTGATACAGCGCCCGGTTCCACACGGCAAGGAAGGTCACGCCATAGCCTCTTCCATTTTTCAGCAGCGTCTCCCAGACATCTGTATAGGAAACCCGCGTACCAGGCGAATAACTCATAGCGCAGAAGGCATTGTAATCTTCAAACAGGACGATGACCGGTGGGAATGCCGTGCGCAGATACGCCTCGCATTCCGCCTCCGTGTGAGACGCAGCGTATTCCTTTTTTGCCGCTGCACGCGTCTTGAACAGATCGCGCAGATAGGTCATAAGCGAGAGCACGTCTTCATAGCTGCAGTACTGCCGGAACTGCGCGTCATACGGTGCGGTGCTGCCGCGGCAGACAATATGGCATTCCAGCTGCTTCTGCGAAATGCTCAGCAGCAGGTTTTCCACCGCCGCCTGCGCGCCCGCGCCCTGCACGTCGCTGATAAAGTAGCAGAACGTATCTTGCAGGCGCAGGCTGTACGGACGGATGCTGCGCGTGTACCAGCCGAGCGGAAGTGCATCCTCCGGCAGCGCCTGAATAGCCGTTTCCTGTAAAAATTCGGCATACAGCTGCTGCTTGTCAATATACCGCAGCGCCGGGGCGCGATAGCCGGACGCAGCGCGCAGCGCGAGCGTGCTGCACGCCTTCGGGTCGGCGACATAGGCGCACTGGAACTGTACGACACTGCCGTTGAAGATGGTAAGGCCGCTTCCAGGCTCACCCGTCGGCATCATTTGCGGCGTAAGGCCGAGATAGCTGTAATAATCCGCACGCTCGTTCAGCTGCAGCGGAATGGTCGTCGTAAAGTTCTGGCTCCATCGGCTGCGCATATCCATAGGTGCATTCATGGTCACGATAAACTGAATGCCGCAGGCCATACCTTCGCGCAGCAGCTTCAAAAGCGGCTCCGCGAAGCGCTCATAGTTTTCCATAAATCCGGCATAGTTGTCGATTACAACCAGCGTCAGCGGCATCACGCCCTTGCCGGCCGCGCGGTAATCCTCCGCATTCGCAGCACCGGCATCCGCCAGCATCCGCTTGCGCTCCTGCATGAGTTCCGTAAGCTGTGAGAACAGGCGCTTGACCTTTTCCTCTTCCTCGGGATAAACGATCCCGCCGCAGTGCGGTGTGCTGCGCAGAGCGTCGAGCCGATGGTTCGAGCAGTCGAGCGCGTACCAGTTCAAAAGTTCCGGCGTCTGCCGGATGCTGAGCGTATAGAGAATCGTCTGCACAAGCGTGCTCTTGCCGGAACCGGCGCTGCCGATGATCAGCACGTTGCCGCAGCGCGGGAAGCTGAGCGTATAGAGCGGCTGCGCCTGCTGCTCCGGATAGTCGATCTTGCCGAGAATTGCGGAATATGGCCTGGCCGGAAGCTGACCGAGCAGCGGCTCGAGCGTGATCTGGCTGCGGAGCATCGGCAGCCAAAGCTTTCTGGCCGGATGGACCCCGGCGCTCTGCGCTGTCTCCGCAATATAGGCAACGCAGGCATCCAGCTGGGAGATGCTCTGCGCACCTGCCGGATGCCGCGTGCGCTTGCGTGTGCGCGTACCGTCCAGCGAAAGCAGTTCGATCTGGTTTAGCTGCAATTCCTCCGGCTCCAGTTCCGGCTGGTACTCCGCACCGGAATAGCCGGACTGGAAGAGTTCAAACAGTTCGTCGTTGCCGATCTGCAGATAGCCGCGTCCGATGCGCGTCAAATCCGCAGCCTCCGGCCGCTTGAGCATTTCCATGCTGTCCTGCCGGTCCTGCACCTTCAGGCAAAGCTTGAAGCGTGCGTTGCTCCAGATCTCATCATCGACGACGCCGGAGGGCTTCTGCGTGGCAAGGATCAGGTGAATGCCGAGGCTTCTGCCCACACGGGCGGTACTGACCAGTTCCTTGATGAACTCCGGCTGCTCCTTTTTCAGTTCGGCAAATTCATCGCTGATGATGATCAGGTGCGGCAGCGGCTCGGCAGCCGCGCCCTGCCGGTAAAGGCGGCTGTACTGGTCGATATGGTTGACGGCGAAGTCGTTGAAGACACAAACCCGTACGAAGCCAAAGACGGCGATACCACTCATAAAAAACCGAGCAAAAAAGCCGCGATGAGCATATTTACCGCATTTTCGCTGTCGCTGAAAAATCTTTTCACCAAAAAAGCCCGCACAATACTCACTTCCTTTGCGGGCAGCATAGGCATAATAGGTATCGCGCTTATCCTGTCGCTGTCGTCGGGCTTTCAAAGCTACATATACGAAGTTCAGCAGGACACTCTTTCCAACTATCCCCTTACCATAAACTCCACCAATATAGATATGGCGTCGTTTTTGCAGGCAAACGGCAACGTCGGCGGTAAGGAAGAATATCCGACGGGCGACGAAATTCACTCAAACTCATTTCTCGGCGACATGTTCGAATCCATTTCCGACGGGC
>OLVY01001330.1_pt1 | contig 15807 bp, 23 predicted proteins | sample 1674261 | NCBI WGS metagenome assembly OLVY01 (sample SAMEA103958155, study PRJEB25191) | human gut metagenome | biome: human-associated habitat [ENVO:00009003]; feature: intestine environment [ENVO:2100002]; material: feces | place: Germany | collected 2013/2015
CATGAAAAGGATTCACGACACAGAGCGGAAAACAGGTTGACGAAGTGTAGCTATCGTGATATAATGATACATAGAAAGGAAGGTGTGAGTATGAAACTCAACGACACGATTCGACAGGAACTGTTAGTGCATCGACACTATAAATCGGCCCGTTGGCTGTACGTCTATAAAGACGGGTGGATTTATAGATGTTTTCCGACTCCCGATTTCTACGACGAAGACGACGAAACAAACGGACTTTCATTTCTCATTCGGGATAGAGTGCAAGAGGACTTGGAGTTATGGGCAGTATTAAAGAAAGCCCGGGAAGAGTATGAAGCAACACATAGTCCGTTCATCTATAAAGTGCGGGGGAATACGCTTGCCTTAGATGACTTTAGAAAGGAGATTTATCATTCATGAAACTTTATAACGTCTATGTTTACAGCACTCGTGACGGGCTAGATGTCTACATGGTCAAGGCAAATGACCCGGTGGACGCCCGCAATGTAGCAGTTCAGCGGCTCATTGACGAAACCGGGGACGGGCTGAACGTCTGGGAGATTATTGAAGTAAAGGAGATAGAGTTATGAAAATCTATATCAAGCGGTCTATGTATGAGGTCTTGGAGAACGGCAGGCCAGTCATTGCTGACAAGTTTATCCTTCGTCCGATTGCTGAGCAGTCTCCGCAATACGCAATGCTGTATAACAAGCTCACAGGCGATATGAGCAAAGTAGAAGTGGGGTGGAGAGCATGAAGATTGGCGAATTGATGAGCAAGTGCTATAACTGCGATTATTGCCGTACCAATGTCACAATCTTTGACGGATACAATGGTATGATGCAAGGCGTTCCGAATGCGATTCCTGAGCGGGTGAAAAATATGTATGTCCGTAGTTTCAAGACGGGCCGAATGAAAAATGGACGGTTTGAGACGTTAGTAATCACTATCGAAGGGAGCGATAAGTTATGATTCAATATATCAAGCCCAGTTGTTGGGAATGGATTCTGGCAGACCTGAAGAAGAAGGAAGGGACGAAGGAGCGGTGCATCTGGGGGCGGATACCGCTACTATATTCACAGGGTATATGAATGCACCGCAATCTGTCGTTGCCCTCAGTCACAAGAGCCTACCTATGAAGCAGATGAACTTGTAGCATACTTCGCGAAGGGGGAGTTCTGAAATGCTGACAGCTTATCAATTTTCCTGTATCGCACCTTTTGCGGCGTTCCTGTTCATCGGTGCGGTCATTGTCGGGTATGCAGAGTGGAAAGGATGGTTTTGATGGTCGTTTTCATGTACGGGTACGGACAGCCGAAGAAGGGGCAGTTCAAGCGCCCTATCTACGCGGGTGCAGTTCAGGTAAAGGATGGCACAGAGCTTGACCTTGCATTATATACGCTGTATGCCGGGCTTAAAGTTGATGGGAAGTCTCCCACGGTCACAGCGACGAAGAACGGCATTCGATTCACATACACGGCAGAGAGGTGAACAGCATGAAGAAAGCATTGACTGATACGGGGCTTGTCAAGAAAGCCGATGAAGCAGGCGCAAGAAAACGGAAGAGCAGTGGCAAGAAGGGCGGCAAAGCCGCCCCTTCTGCTCCGAAGGCAAAGAAAACGACAGCCAAAGCGGCGAAGAGCACAGAGCCGAAGAAACCCCGCAAACAGGGCGGCAAAGGCAGGCCGTACCAGCCGCACCCGTGGACAGCATACGCGCCGGGGAGTAAAGCCCCTCAGCAGTACAGCGAAGAAGAGTTAAGGGGCATTGTGAAGAAAGCCGCAAAAGCGGCAAACACTCGTTTGCGTACCCTTGAGAAGAAGGGGCTGACAGAGAAAGCCCCGGCCTATAAGTGGCTTAAATCTGAACACGGTTTAGGGATGGAGCGCCCCCGTTTCAAAGAATCCACGGTGAAGATGTCCCGGGCAGAATTGAATAAAGAATTTCTCAAGCTCCGGGATTTTATGCTTAAGAAGACTTCTACAGTCACAGGCTACCGGGACACAGTAGAGAAGAAAGTGCAAAAAGCGCGTGAAATGGGATTCACCGGAACACCCGAAGAATTATGTGAATTGTTCGACCGATTTTGGACAGAAGAAAATGAAAAACTTTACGGGTCAGAAGTGTTGCGGCAGGCGATATACACAGGACAGGCACAGAATATTCAAAAGATAGCGCAACAGTTTCAAGGGCGGGTTGAGAAAGACAGGCAAAGCGGCGCTATGCTGATTGAGCTAGCGAAGAGAAAGTTGGGCAGAAAATGAGATTCAGTCAAGATGTCATAGTGTGCGAGACGCTAGGGGAGTTTCTGCCCCGGCTGTCAACGCCTTATGAAGTACACAGCCAGAAGAAAACTTATCTGGATGTAACTTGCACGTTTGACATTGAGACGACCAACAGCGACACAGACGGCTTTGCATACAGTTTTCAAACCTGTATCAATGGTGTGGTAGTCGTTCCCCGATACTTTGAGGATTGGGCAGAGATTATTGAAACGCTCTGCGATAAGTGGAGTGTGACAGAGAAGCGCAAGCTTGTTATTTATGTTCACAATCTGGGGTATGAGTTTACCTATCTTATCCAGCTTTTAACGCTCCGCTGGGGCGATTGCAAGGCCCTTTATACGAAGAGCCGCAAACCCTTGACCCTTGAGTTTTCAAACGGTATTGAGTTCAGGGATTCACTTAAGCTCTTTCAGAAGTCTCTTGCAAGAGCTACAGAAGGCTGTAAGCACGAAAAGCTGAAAGGCGATTTAGATTATACCGTATATCGCACCCCAGATACACCCCTTGATGATAAAGAGTTTGCCTATTGCGTCAATGATGTCTTGGGACTGTATGAAGCAATAGAGCGGATGAAGAAAGAGCGTGGTTTTAACGCGGCAAATATCCCCATTTCAAACACTGCGCTTGTCAAGCTGGAAGTGCTTAAAACCGTAGGCAAAGACAAGGGCTTTCCAGAGTTAAAAAAGCGGCTGGCCCTTGACAAAAGGCAAACGTGGCTTGCATATAAAGCAATGGCAGGCGGCGACACTCACGGGTCGAGATGGAAAGCCGGGTATACCTTTTATAATTGCAATTCCTACGACTTCAAGAGCGCCCACCCGTCGCAACAGCTATTGTGGAAGTTTCCCACTAGTACGCCAAAGAATTTACCAGACAATACAAGCGAAAAGGATATGAACACTCTAATTGACGCTGAAATGGGATGGATAGCGAAAATATATTTGACGGGTGTTTCAATTAAGGATGACTGCCCAGACCCTTGTATTAGTGCAAGCAAATGTGAAAACAGTGTTCCGCGCCTAGATGAAACCATGTTAGATAATGGTCGTGTACTCTGGGCAGATGAATTGACATTGTATTGTGATTCAAACGACTGGCAGAGAATCCGGGACGGATACAATTATTCTTCAATGATTGCTTTGGAGTCGTTTGCCTTTAGTACTGATTATCTTCCCGACTCTTTCCGCACAGCGATTTTCGAGAAGTTCAAAATCAAAGAAACCATGAAGGGGAGTCCTGATTATATGTTTTCCAAAATCTGCGTGAACACGATTTTTGGAGCTACCGCACAGAAACAAATCCGGGATGAGTACACAGCAGATATAGGGGACACAATAGACTTCGAAAAAACCAGATGGGAAGATAACCTTGACGGCATGAGCGAAGACGAAGTGAAAGCGGCGCAGATAGGCAAATCCCGGAACGGTCTTGGAACAAACAAGAATTTTCCTTTCCTCTGGGGTCTGTGGACGGCCAGCCTTACCCGGTTAAAACTTTGGAAGTTGCTAAAGATTGTTGGCTGGGATAAGGTCATTTACTGGGATACGGATTCCTGCAAGTTTGAGGGTGCGAAAGTCCCGGCAGTGGATGAGTACAATGAAGAAATCAAACGGCAGTGCATCGCCCGAAAGTGCGTCGTCCAGAAAGACAACGGTAAGTGTATTTATATCGGCGTCGCAGAGGACGAACACCCACAGGCTGAATACGGGTATCAGGAATTTCGGTTTCTTCATGCAAAGTGTTACGCCGCACGGAACTGCGACGGTGTTCTCGAAAGCACGATTGCAGGAGTCGGCAAAAAAGAGGGCGTCGCCGCCCTCAAAAATGATATTGACAATTTGAATGATTTTCTTGTAATTGCAGATACTGGGGCGCAGTTGCTCACCTATCACGACGCGCCCGCCCACGTCCGTACCGATTTTGCAAAGCCTACCATGTCCGCGTCATGGATAGTTATGTCTACAAAGAGTTACGCAATAGGTGGAGCAACGCCCGAAGACATTGACATTGATATAGAAAGGCTGGGATAATATGTTACACTTTATCATTTCTCATCTGTCAGACATTTTCATGATTCTGTGTGGTATTTTTCTGGGGGCATTTATCATTGTGCTGGAAGTATATTTAGGGACACGGATTGAAAAAGGTCTTTTCCCCCATCTGCTGTATATTCTTTGCGTTCTGGCTTTTGACTCGTTCCTTTTGGCATTTGTAACACTCAAATAAGAAGAGCCCCCGCCGAAGCGGGGGCTCTTGTTGTTAGAGATTTTCGGGTTTGCTGGCATCGTTCTGATACAGCAGGATATAGAAAGGAGAGTCAGGCGTAAAGGTGGGCTTGAGCGTCAGCCGAAGAGTAGGCATCATGTTGTAAGCCTGCCCCCAGTTATTATAGCTGGCCTTGATGTTCGACTTGTCAACCTCTGTGCCGTCAGGCTTGAAAACACGAACACTGCCGCCCTCACCGTATCCCAGAGAGAAGGGAGAAGTATTCGGATTATTGCGAAGGCCGTTACCAGCCGGGAAGACTCCGAACAGCTCCATAGTGCCGTCTTCCTGTTTGTTCACGGCGGCGAACATTGCGACGCACTTCGTTCTCTGGTAACTGTCGGCCCACTGGTCAACCTTCTTCTTGATGAGTTCATCCTGTGCGGCCTGTTCAGTGGTATAGGTGGCAGTGTTGACTTTTGCAGAAAGTCCATTGTCAACATACACTTTGGTAGCGTAGTCGTCAAGGCTGGGAATGTCGGTCTTGTTGGCCTTGTCAGTCTGCAAGCTGGCAATAGCGGTATCCTGTGCCGTGTCTTTGGCATCGATACGCTGAATAGTGGCGGCGTATTCCTGCGGGTCGATAAGCTCGAGATGCTCTACCTTGTCGTCAACGGCGGCAATGGCAGTATCCTGAGCGGCGTTCTTTGCCTTGATGTCGGCGATGTCCTGCTTGTTGGTGGTGTTGTCCGTCTCAAGGGAAGAGATACGGCGCTCATGGTCGGAAAGCTCATCCGAATGCCGGGCCAGCTCCTGAGCGTTTGCGGCGATGAGTTCCCCGTTTGCCAGTTCTGCCGCTTTGGCGCGGTTTGTCTCCGCCGTCAGTGCGGTATTGGTGGCATCGGTCTTATCATCGAGTGCATCGAGACGCCCTTCGGCAGTCGTGGCGCGCCCTTCCAGAGCGTCGAGCCGCCCGTCCTGCTGTACGTCCTTCTGCTGGATATGGGCGATAGCGTCCGCGTTCTGGGCGATTTTTGCTTCGTCTTCGGTAAGGTCTGCCCGGAGTCCTTCGGTCGCAGAGGTGAGCCGCTCGATTGCGGTATGATTGTCGGTGACTTCCGTATGAAGAACGGAAAGCTGTGCCGTATGGTCTTTGAGCTGTGCCGCGTGTTTTGCCAGCTCCTTCGAATTGACTGCGATGTTCGCGGCGTTGTCCTGAATGTTCTCAGTGTTCCGTGCGATGTCCTGCGTGTTCTGGGACAGGGTCGCGGCCTGTGCATCGTTGACCGTCTCGATGGCAGAGAGCCGGGCATCCTGCTCCCGGTCTTTTGCCTGAAGTGCAGAGATGTCCGTATCATTCGAAGAAATCTGCCGCTGAAGGTCAGCGTCCTTTGCTTCGAGTGCGGCGATGTCGGTAACAGCCTGAGCTTGCCCGGCCTGAAGGTCAGAGATAGACGCGTCAGCGTTGTCCACGCGCTCTGCAAGAGCGTCCACCCGGGCGACAGTGGACGCAACAGAGTTCTTCATCTCTGCATTGTCCTTGTCATACTGGGTGATTTTCTCCCGGAACTCCCTGTTATCAGATGCAAAACCCGTAACCTGTTCCGACAGGTCTTTCACCTGATTTTTGTACTCTTCGACCTGTGCATTGTACGCACCAGTCAGCGCCCAGTACCGCTCATTCTTGATGTCAATGCCGGGCGGCACAGGACACTTCGAAGTGTAGGACTCTCCCTTATAGGTGACGATAGTCAGGGACTCGTATCCCCGCTCAGTGTCCCAGTTGATAGGCTCTGCAAACTTCGGGACGTACCGCGCCCCGACGTACTGAGACGGCCCACAGCCCGGGGGCGGGGGCGGAGTCGGACGCGGCGGGCGCGGGGGATGGCAGGGGTGGCATTCGCCGCCCGGTGCGTAAGGTGCAGGCTCAATGGGGAACGGATGACAATTCTTCTCGTGTGCCATATTGTTTAAGCTCCTTCCTTAATAATACTTGATGATAAGATGACCGTATTCCGGTTCTGTGATGTCCGCGCCCGTATCGAAAGTAAGCCACTTCCAGTTAGCAGGGACGTAAGCGCAGAATCTCCCGGAGTCGGTCAGCCCAAACCACACAAAATGCACCATTTCATTGACCATTGCGGGAAGGTTCTTATCTGCCCACTCGATGAAACGTCCGTCTTCAAAGTCTCCGCTGTTGAGACGGTCGTTGATGCAGTGTTGTGCATCGGTCAGGGCTTTTGTGGCCTGATTCAGAGCGGCAATATTGCCGCTGTTGGCGTCCAGCCCTTTCGAGAGCTGTTCTACAAACGCCTGCAAGCTCTGAATCTGGCCTACCATCCACCGAAGGTCATATTGGAAAGGGTCGCCGGGAGTGGTATAAGCAGGATAAAGATTGCAGTTCATTACTTCTCCTTTCTGCCGATAAGGCTTTCCAGATAGTTGTCGGCGGCAATGGCGTCTTTGGTAAAGCTGTTGTTCTCCCACCACGCCCAGATAGCCGCGGCGACGGTCATACCCGTAGAGATGAGCTGTTCAAGCTGTGCATCATCTACGGGAATGGGGCTGTGTCCGGTAGCGCTGAGAATCTGGTTTGTGAGAGCCAGAATCAGAACGGCGGTACGGGTCAGCGTCGAAACCTTTATTTTATTCATGCTTACACCCCCTTTCTCTGAGAAACTGGACTTCACTTTCAAGGTCTTCTATCCGATGATTTGCAACCTTGAGTTGCTCTTCCAGCACAGGGACTCTTGCAATCAAAGTATTGTGTTCCCGTACTTCTCTTGTCAGTTCATCCAGTTTTGTATCAGTGACGGCCTGCGATTTACCGTTAGCAATGAGGACGCCTGTCAAAGTGATTATTCCGGTTATTACAGCCGCTATCACTTCATTCATATTCTAACACCCCCGTCAATAACAGTCAAGACAGAAAGAACGATGGAAGTCGTCAGCGATTTTCACGTAAATATCGAAAAGCACAACGGCCCTTTCTGCTTCTATCATCTGTTGGGTAGTCGTGACGCCGATGTTACCGGATTTAGTGTATTCATGTGTCACGGTGACGGTGGTGTTCTCCTTGCCTGTCTCAAGAGAGACGGCGTGTTCGTTGTGTTTGTTGTCCTTCAAGGACTCTTCCCGGGTGCGGTCGTCGTACTGGTTTTTCTTGACGCTCCCGCCCTTGGTAGTTCCCTTGTCGGAATGCTGGTCTTTCGAGATGCTTTCTGCGCGGGTATCGTCCACAGTTCCGTCAGACGCCGCCGAATGGGTATCGCCGTGGGTATCGGACGTGGACAAATCACGGGAAGTTTCGAAAGCATGATTTTCGGTGTTCTGGGTCGTGTCTTGGTCAGTGGTCACGCCCTGCGTGAAGTCGGTGTTCTGGGTCGTGTCTTCATGCTCTGTCCAGTTGGTTTTCTTGGTTTCGTCCGAATGGCCTTTCTCATCGGTGACGGTGTGGCTACTGCTGTCAGGCTGATAGGTCGCTTCATTTTCGGCTGACAGTTTGTTTTCGGTATCGCTGACGGTGTTTTTGGTCGTGTCGATTTTGTCCGTCATAGTCTCATCATGTGTTGTGTCCCGCGTCCCCACGACGCCAGTATGAGAAGTGGTATCTACCTGAGCGTCAAGTGTACCCGTAATATCTTCGACGAAGTCACGGGTTTTCTCTCCCTCTGCCGTCGAAAGATTTTTGTCGTGATAATGTCCATCTTCTTTGTTCCACCCGTCATGCACCGTTTTACTGTGCTGGGTGGCGTCGTCTGTTTTCCAACCGTCGGCGGCTGTATCTTCATGATAAGCCCCATCTTCGGTGTTCCATCCACCTTTTGTTCCGGTGGCAGATGCGGTATCTGTTGCCCCGCCGTGGCTGTGTGCATCGCTCTGAGTGCTGGTATCCCGGTCGGTGGTCGTGGTGTCCGTGCTCTTCTCTGTCATGTCCGTGTTCCATATGGGATTGTAATCGAGCTTAGTTGTTGCATAGAGCTTTTCCCAGATGGGACAGTTCTGTTTCGACCAGAAGTAAATTTCATTCTTCATATAGTAGGGGTCGGGGCGATACAGAGGGGCGAGTCCGTGCAGGCGGCGTATGGTCGAGATAGCCTGCATCTTATCCAACCCCACAGGCAATACCATGTTTGCGAATAAGTCATGGTCAAACATCAACAGCGCTTCAAGGTTTGCACCGCTGTCCAGCTCATTCACTAATGTTCCGTAATAAACGGGCATCGTCTTCACTCCCTTCCGTGTCCTGCTTCGGTTCATTGATTTTGAAAGTAATGTTCAGGCCGTACATTTTATTCACTTCTGCAAGGGATTTTTCAAGACAGATTCTCCACACTTCCCGACGGTTGAACGTCTCTGCGTCCGCGCTTTCGCTTTCGTTGACGTTCATACGCTCTTTCTTATCGGGCTGTACCTTAATCCCCAGTTCCCTGTAGAAGTCCATGAGAATTGTGCGGCGAAACTCCATCAATTCAGGAAGGATGAAGTTTTTCGACAAATCACGGTCAATTTGCATGATGGGCAGTTCATAAGACCCGCCCTCTCCGGTCTTGCCGTCAATGGGACGTTTGAGGTCTGCATTTATCACAATGGCAGGCTCTCCATTTGCCAGCCTTTGGAACATCATTTCAAGGCTTTTCTTCTGCTTGTCGTCTTTAGCAAACGCGCCATAGGCAAACCGGGCATTCAAGGCGCTCTGCCGAATGGCTACTTCGGCGTGTTGCATCTCAACGGCGTACTTGGTAATAATGTCCCAGATGCCCCGATAGTCGGGAGTGAGCTTGATAACTCCGCATTCAGTACCTATTTCAAGAGGGCGGTTGAACTGGAAGAACGGCGTTGAAATGGTCATAGCCCGGGGCTGGTACTGCAAGCCATATCCCGAAGGGTATCCGGGCTGTACCACTATGCCGTATTTCTTCGTGTTGAACACCACCGCATATCCCATTCGGAAAAGCTGGTACATGAATGCATCGTAGTCCCAGCCGATTTGTCCGGGTGCGGCTTCGGGCAGGCCGTTAAACTCGATGATAGAGCGGCATCTCTGGAAGAAGGAACGCTCCCAGTAGTTGAGGGCATCATTAGAAATGCTTTTGATAAATGTTCCACATGGAACACCGCCGTCAAAGAATCCATTGTAACACTGATACATTATCTTCACCTCACTCGATAAATACTCCTGCGTCCATACATCGGTTGATATATGCTATCTCATCCGGGTTTGCGCCCACGGGCTGGCAACTGAAATCACGGGTTTTGCAATATCCTTCAACGGGGGTCGATACCCTCATGACCGGATAACCATATAACCCCTGATACCCGGCATCGTCAATAGGCGGATAATAAAGCAGGGTAAGCTTTGCTTTCAGCGGTAAATACACCTGAGAAGCGCCAGTAAGGCTACCCACACTCTGTGTGATGGGCTGAATGGCCTGCGACGCGGCTTGACCGACTGCGCCGCCTACTGCTCCATCGGTGAGCGCTCCACCCAAAGCAGACATTCCTGCGACAGCCGCACCTGCGAAGAGTCCCCCGCCGAAGGTCATAGCCGCTCCAACTGCTGTTACTGCCGCGCCCAGTCCTTTCCCCGGGTCGAAGTTGCTTGACCCGATACCATAGGGGCTAGAAATGTTCGTACTACCCGTATATACGGTATAGTCTCCTGCCTGTATTTTGACCGAAACACCGCCGTCAATAAAAGAGAATGCCGTTATCACGGTCACGCTTGCCGCGTCGTTGCACTGGTCAACCGGGATACCCACAACGCCGATGAAAGGAACGTAAAGCTGAATCTGACAATTCAACCGTTTCCAGTCCTCAGCAGGCCACGGGATGGGGATATTGACAACATGAACTTTATTGCTGTTCGCACTCACAACAGGGGCGACAATACCTGTATCAAACTGCCCTAACGTAATTTGTCCGCCGCCTGTTCCCACTAAACTATCGTCTACAGGTATCCATATGCAGGAGCGTATATTCTCTGTTGCGTTGCCGCCGAAAAGTAAGTTGTTCATGAACTGGGGGAGCGCTACTTCCCACTTGACCATAGCCGCCGTTTCTGCAAGCCACGTTGTAGACAACACAGTAAGCAGATTTGCAAGCTGTGTTCTACTTAAAGCATACGCCTGTAAACCATTTTTGCCAACTGCTGAAAGAACGTAACAACCGGACGCCGAAATTGTGCCGGGACAGGTATCGACTTCACTACTTGAAACAGTGGGTTTTCTTGCGACGTTCTGCCGTGAGTCCTGCAAACGGAATTGTGCGCCGCTTGCGTCACTGTTAAAACCGTACTCGATAAACGTCTTGGTTTTCAGAATCGTATCCCGGTACGTTGCCAGCGGGTCAATGGAAAGACTGATTTGCCAGATGTTAGCCCGAAGTGTGGATATATCAGTAATCCAATAAAACGACTTGGTTTCTTCACACTGACAATAGTTCCATTGCGGAGAAATGTTTATCGAATTGATTGTACAGTAGATAACAGGGTGTTCCATGCTGGTCGGTTTCTTAAAATCACAACGCTCTTCGTCTTTCAGAACGCTATAATCGAAAGCTTTCGTGGAGTTGATTCTCTTCTCCACGTTTCCAAAATGAAAATGATAACCGTGCTCCACGCTGGGTGCGGGGACAGCTCCATTGAAAGTGCCTGCCATTCAATTCACCTCTTTCTATAAAATAAGCCCCGCCCCAGAGGGGGGCGGGGCATTCAGACGTTACGGGCCGGGAACAACAGGGTCAGCCATATAATAGAGAATGGCGTTTTCCGTGGGGTCGAGAGTATAGTTCATCTTCCAGTGGTGTTCGATGTTCCAGTACTCACCACGGGTGTTAAACGGGGTAGTCCACACATTGTCCTTAAAGTAGGTCGTTGCCATAGCGCGCTTGTCGTACAGCAGGCCCACGACGTAATCGAGCTGGACGGGCTTGCCCTTCTCCGCCTGTGCGGTAGCCACGTTGAACTGTGCGGGGGTTACGTTGATTGCAGGGCGATTGTTGATGTTCTGCCAGAAGGTAACGCCCTCATAGTTGCCGAAGGACAGATAGCCCGGGCCGAAGATAGCGGGGTAGACCCACGCTTTGGCGTCGTTAATAAGGGGCTGATACAGAAGAAGTTTCTGTTCGCTCTTGGGAGTGTGCCTGAACAGATGAAGGGTGTTCCCTGCGTCATCGGTACACTGGGGAGTGAGATGAAAAAGCTCAGTGGACTCTTCCAAAAGCGCGCTGTCCGTTTCCAGACGGCTCACGAAGAAAGACAGAAACTCCTGCAAATGAGAGGTCAGCAGTTCATGTGTGGTATAGGCGGTATTGCGGGCCACGTTGAACGCTTCAGTCAGATTCACCTTGCTCCCCGGCTTGCCCGTGTTGTAGATAGCGCCCATATAGTTCATGACGCAGAGACGGTTCTCCATCTCTTTCCAGCGGGCAACGTCGTTCTGAATCTCGACCGCCATACCCTGCATGAAAGCGGAGAAATCAGACTCAGACCGGAATGCCGTGTTGAGCTGGTCAAGGAAACGGGTGTACGTCTGATTCAGAACTTTCTGGTCGCCGTACCACATCTCAAAGGGATACCGCTTCTTGATTTTGTACATATCAAGGCTGTTACCGTCTACCAGAGTGTCCGGGTTCTGCTGGGTGTTGATGAAATCGGACTGCTCAAATTCGCCCGCGAAGAAGGCGATTTTCCGCATATACAGCCCCCAGTCCTGATTGCTTACTTCAACGGAAGTGAAGCGGCCCGTATATGCACGGCTTGTGATAACAGTGCGGGCCACCATGTTAGAAAGGGCCTGAAGCGTCCCTTCCTTGCTGGTAGAAAGACACATCTGCCCGACGTTGATAAAGGAAGAAGTATCAACGGCGGTGATAGTCCGCTGGCCCGTGACGTCCTGAAGAACGGCATTGACGATAGCATACACGTCCTTCGGGCGGAACACATCTGCTTTGGCAAGAGTGGGCATATTGTTCTTAGATTTTGCCATGATTTACACCCCCTTCGAGAAGTCCGGTGTGGCGTCCGGTGTTGCAGGCGTGATAGCCGCCCGGATAATGTCATCGACCGATACGGCATCGGCGGTATCCCCGCTCAGACTCCCCGCCGTGGGGGTAGCCAGAGTGTCAAGGCGCGCCGTGAGTGCGGCGATGCTCTGGGCCATAGCGCCCCAGTCCGGTGCAGACGGGGCGGCGGACGGGGCGGCAGAAGCAGTAACATTTGTTGCAACGTCACCGGGCAAGGGGGGCGCACCCGTCAGCGGCGCGGCCTTGGGAGTAGTGGGGGCGGGTGCGGGATTGCTACCCAGAAGGGCGGCAATGTCGGCTTTGGAATAGCCTGCACGGGCCAGAAGAAGAACATCATCGAGTTTCATTTAATATGCTCCTTTCCAACGGCTTTTACCGTTTCTTACATCTACATGAGTAAATGTGTGGTAGATTCCGATACCCCCAGACGCTCCCAAAAAGCACTCTGCATACTGGGCCACTTTCGCCGGGCTGACTCCTTCAATCCGAATGTCAGCCGCCTTTCCTTCGCAATGCTGAGACTTCGGAGAAGCGTTTTTAAGAGTCCGATTATACTCTTTGGAACGGTATCCGCTGTTAATATGGACTGGCTTGCCAGTCAGGCGTCGGATGTTCTCCAAAAGGTCAATCAAACGGGGGTCAATGATAACATTGTCACAGGGGTCTTTCCTGCTGTGAAACTCCTTCACTTTGAAGTGAGGGGAAACAGACGTGTTTGCGTCTGTCCTATATGAGTAGAGAAGCATTCGCTTCGCTCCTTTCTATGATACGGGGGTATGCAAGATAAGAATGCTACTCCACGCCCTTCCGGGGCGCTTATCTTTTGGAGTCCCCCGCACCTTTATAATAGCACTTATTCTTCTTTCATGTCAAGATATTCTCTTATCTTGATAAGGGCCGGGACATCGGAACACCAAACTTGACCCAAAACAAACATCAAACCAAAGTAGGGATGAGCCAGTCGGAATGTGTTTCGCCCTGCCTGTGTGTCAGGATACACTTCGTGGGATTGATGAGGGGAACTGCACAGGTAATAGTGTGCATCATCGTATTTGTAGCAATACAAATCCCCGACCTTAAACTCCGGTTTCATGCCGCGCAAACTCATCGGATGGACTGCTTCAAGATTGTTATAGCTGAATTTGTTTTCCATTGCCATCTGATAGAACTTTGAATCCTTGTTTTTCATCATGTGTTTCATGAACGCGGTTTGAGCGCGTTTTTCACTGACACGCTGAGACTTCGGCATGCAGAGGAAAACGCCGCTGTCTGTAAGCGTCCACTCTCTCCCCGTCCTTGCCATCTTCGCAATCTCATCGACAACGCCCAATTCGACCAACACGGGCGACGTAATGTCAAAAGCGTTTGCAAGTAGCCACATTCTCAACGGGGGTTTACCTTCCAGCTCTCTGTTACCATTGATAGTGACATAGGCGTTCAAAAGTGCGTCGCCCTCTGCCTTGCGTTTTACAACGATTTTCTCCGGGATAAACTCATCATATACGACATCATGAAAGGCAGAGCCATTGAAACCGCGGATGTTCGCAATGCTGGGAAGGGTCATCCCTATGCCATATTTCTTGATACAGTCTTTGGGCTTTCCATCCTCATACTCATATTGTCCTATGGTATATGTCACCTTTCCACTCTTCACAATGTCCACATCAAACCCCTCATTTTTGAGGGGTAAGAAGGGATTTAATTGCGGGTCAGACGTGATTGCATCAAACTCTGTGTTGGTGCGACGAAGATACAAGAATGGCTTGTCGTTCTTCAACTCATACAGCAGTGTTCCGTATGTCTTGCCCACCTGTCTTTTACCTATTATAATGTTACACCATGCCCCTAAAGCAGAAACGGCTGGGATATTGACCCAGCCGCCTTCTGTATAGAGGTCTAGCGTAACGTCACTGTTACGCTTTCCCATTGTCACACCTCATAACGGGTTTTCCAATCGACCGGGTCGCCCGCCTGTGTGGCGTGGTCAATGACGGTCTGAGAGATTGCGTCTTCATCGTCACTGTCAAGCCACAGCCCGACGGTATCCACCCACTTATCGGACTTGTTGTTCTTGGTCTGCGGGGGGCTGACAAACGCGCCATTCTTGCCGTCAATGACCTTCATGTTGTAGATGGAAAGGCCGGGAAGGTTGAGGGTGAAAGCAATGACCTTGTCACTGAGGAAACGACAGCCGCTGACTGTCGCCCCCTTGATGTTCAGTTTGGGCTTGTCGGCGTAGTCATACTCAGGGGCGGCGACAGTAGAACGATTCTTCTTGAAAGTAGCCATAGCATAGTCTCCTATCTCAGTTCTGGGACGCGTGGATTGCGTCCAGCTTGTCAATGATGGTATACAGCAGTTCATTGGTTTTAGCCTGTGCGTTGAACATCTTCGTCAGAAGGTCAACGATTGCGGCCAGCTTGTTGTTAATATCCTGCATGGTTCTGTACCCCCTTCAGCCAAAAATCCACCGACTGAGGAACTGCTTTACCGCGGGGTCAGCGTTTGCGGGGTACAGCGCAGAGGGCTTGAGATGGTCGTTGTAGATGGTAGCAATGAGGTGGTTCTGGGCTTTAAGCTCTGCTTCCATCTGGGTCATGGTCTTATTGTCATGACAACAGGGATTCCACGCGGGGCTGTACGGAAAACCGTGTCTTGCGCCCTCTTCGAAGGCCGTAATGGGTACGGGGTCAAAGCGGCCCACACCGGACACGATGTTCGAAAGATTTTTGTCCTTGTCATAGACCAGACCATAGATGTTCTGGGCGGCGTCCTCATAGAGCAGGACATAGGACACATTTGCCGGGACACAGCACCCGGCAGTGCAGGTATCAGGCATTTTCTACCTCTTCTTTCTGGGGTGCGTCCGGGCTGTCATCGTCCGGTTTCTCCCCCGTCTCTTCAAGCTTGCTGTGCAGGTCGTTCCATGCGAAGTCGGCAGGAATAAGGCCACACATAACAGAAAGGATATTCGGATAGTTGACATCGAGCGCGTCCATTTCAAAGACTTTCGTCCCGGCCTTGCTGGCTACGACTTTATAACCGTCCAGTTTGGCACACTCTGCACAGGTGCGGACATTGTGCGCTTCGATGAAAAGAAGGTCATAAACCTTCTTTGCCTTAACAGCGGTGAGAAGGACATACTTGATAGAACATTTCATGAGGTCTTATCTCCTTTTGTAGTAGTGGTGGATATTCGGTATTTGAAACGCTGTTGTGTTTCATGGTTTTATTATAGTCTACTCAAGGCCATTTGACAACAGTTTTGCACCCCTTCATTTGTAAACATTTTATGAACGCGCTCCCCGCC
>OLVY01001331.1_pt1 | contig 15785 bp, 12 predicted proteins | sample 1674261 | NCBI WGS metagenome assembly OLVY01 (sample SAMEA103958155, study PRJEB25191) | human gut metagenome | biome: human-associated habitat [ENVO:00009003]; feature: intestine environment [ENVO:2100002]; material: feces | place: Germany | collected 2013/2015
TGCCTTCGATATAGCCTACGTTGTAGCAGTAGCAGTCAAGCCTGCGCTTGGCGGTAATTCGCGGATCCAGATTGCGCAGCGCTCCCGCCGCAGCGTTCCTTGCGTTTTTCAGCTTTTCATCGGTGGTCTTGTTAATCTCGTCCAGCACCGACAGCTTCATATAGCATTCGCCCTGCACCTCCATCTTGCCCTTGAAGGGTATGGTGAGCGGCACCGTGCGTATGGTCTTTATCTGTGGGGTTATGTCCTCGCCTACGATGCCGTTGCCCCGTGTAGCGCCGGTAATCAGCCTGCCGCCCTCGTATGTGAGGTTTATGGTCAGGCCGTCAAACTTATATTCAAGGGCGTATTTGACCTTCGGAAGCTGCTGCGACTCCGCAATCCGCTCCACCCTTCTGCCCCAGTCTATAAGATCCTCCCGGGTGCGCACCTTGTCAAGGCTCCATAGCCTGTGTATGTGAGTATGGGGCTCAAAGCAGGGCAGCGGATCGCCGCCTACGCGCTGGGTGGGAGAGTCCGGCAATATGATGCCCGACTGCTCCTCAAGGCGCAGCAGCTCGTCATACAGCTCATCGTACTCCTTGTCGCTTATCTTTGGCGCATCCAGTACATAGTACGCCTTGGAATATTCGTTGAGCTTATCCACAAGCTCCCTTATACGCTGCTCCATGCCCGCATTTTCCCTTCAGATGAGATTATTTTCTGTTATTATTCTACCGGCTTTATGGGCGCGTATGCTGCCGCAAAGCGCTTTACTCCCGCCGCTCCGAAGTCTATTGACACCAGCATGGAGCTGCCGGAGCCCGATATCTCCATTACCGTGCCTACGCCGAATTTGTCGTGCTGTACCTTTTGATACTTTTCAAAGGTCTTGGATACAGGCGTCGCGGCAGGTCTTACGTCCCTCGTTCCATCGCCAAGGGCGTGGGTATCGGAACTTCGGCCCATGCCGTGGGCACCAGCAAAGCCCTGCAGATGGGCGAGGTGGAAGGTGCCATGAGCGGCCTTTCCATTGCGGTGGCCGGTGTGCTGACCGCAGTGCTCTGCCCGGTGTTTGTGAACCTGATCCGGTAAAGGATTTAAAATAGCCGCTCTGGCTTTTTTCAGTAGAATTTATTTATTGATCCGGGAACCTCAGTTTACAACAAAAATGAGATAGGCAACCCCTTTCGGGGAAGTCTATCTCATTTTTTCGTTGAGGCTATTTTTATACGCCGCTGTGTTCCCGTTCATCCTTCAGGATGGCCGTCACGCTCTGCATGGTGCTTACTGCACGATGCAGTTCTTCGTCGCCAAGCTCTGCACGCAGGCGGGCGTAACAGCGCTGCATGAACGCGCGCTCCTCCGCCATCAGCTCCACAGCCTTGCTGGAAAGCTCCACATAGGTGCGGCCCGCTTCACGGTCGGTCTTCCATGCCACAAAGCCATTGTCCTGCAGCTTTTCAACGGCCTTGGAAAGCTCTGTCACCTTCAGGCCCATAACGGCAGCAAGGTCAGCCAGATAAACCTTACTGTCCGGGTGCTGTTCGGCCTGCATCTTGATGTAATATAAGATCAGGTAATCCGCCCGCTGGATGGTGCTGAACACCTTGTCGATATCAAAATTGTGCAGGAAGAACCATTCTTCCGGGTGATGTTTCAGTTCCACGCTCATCATGCATCCTCCCTGTTATTCCCGCTCATTGCGGCGGATATATTCGTGGGTGCCGCCAAGGCTCTTGTAGGCCGGGCGGATGATCTTGTTTGCGCTGAGCAGCTCTTCAATGCGGTGGGCGCTCCAGCCCATCACGCGGGCCACGGCGAACAGCGGCGTGTACAGCTCCATGGGGATGCCCAGCATATCGTACACAAAGCCGCTGTAGAAGTCCACATTGGGGCTGACACCCTTGAAAATTTTGCGTTCCTCCGCGATCAGCTGCGGGGCCATGTGCTCGATCTTGTTGTAAAGGGCAAGGTCCTTGTCGCGGCCCTTCTCGTGGGCCAGCTGTTCCACATAGCCCTTGAATACCACCTCACGGGGGTCACTGAGGGAGTACACCGCGTGGCCCATGCCGTAGATCAGGCCTTTGCGGTCAAATGCTTCGCCGTGCAGCAGCTTTTTCAGGTAGGCTTCCAGCTCTTCATCGTCCTCGGTGTCGTGCAGGTTTTCGCGGATGTTCTGCATCATCTGCATCACCATCAGGTTGGCACCGCCGTGGCGCGGGCCCTTGAGGGAGCACAGCGCCGCCGCCATGGCCGAGTAGGTGTCCGTGCCGGAGGAGGTGACCACGCGGGTGGTAAAGGTGGAGTTGTTGCCGCCGCCGTGCTCGGCGTGCAGCAGCAATGCCACATCCAGTACGCGGGCTTCCAGCTCGGTGTACTTCATATCCGGGCGCAGCATCCGCAAAAAGTTCTCTGCGGTGGAAAGCTCCGGGTCCGGCCGGTGGATGTACATGCTGCCGTCTTTTTCGTAGTGGTTATAGGCATGGTAGCTGTACACGGCCAGCATGGGGAAGATGCCGGCCAGCTGGATGCTCTGGCGCAGCACATTGGAAATTTCCAGATCACCGGCCTTGGGGTCGTAGGATGCCAGTGTGAGCACGCTGCGGGCCATGGAGTTCATGATATCGTGGCTGGGGGCCTTCATGATCACATCACGGGTAAAGTTGGTGGGCATGGTGCGGCACTCGCCCAGCACGCGGCAGAAATCTTCCAGCTTTTCCTGCGTGGGCAGCTCACCAAACAGTAGCAGATAGCCCGCTTCCTCAAAGGCAAAGCGGCTGCCGGACGACCCGCGGATCAGGTCTTTCACGTCGTAGCCGCGGTAGAGCAGCTGACCGTCGGCAGGCTTTTTCACCCCGTCCACATACTGGAAGGCGCGGATATCGGAGATATTGGTCAGGCCCGCCAGCACGCCCTTGCCGTTTTCGTCGCGCAGGCCCGCTTTAACGCCAAACTCCTTGTACAGGTCCTTGCTGATGCGGTCGTGTTCGGCGCACAGCGGCTGCTGCTGGTCGAAGTATCCCATTACGTTCTGCAGATGATCCATTGGTAGTTGCTCCTTTCCCATTGCCGTCAGCTTGCGCTCACTTGGCAGGCCATCAGGAAGTTTTCTCTGCGAACAGCCCGGAACTTCGGTCCCGCCCTACTGCCTGTGGCAGCAGGGTACCACCCCCAGGACATTCGCTGGAGAAACTTCCTGCCGTCCTGCCCGAAAAAACCGTATTGATTCGGGACGGCATTCACTTACATTCAGAATACTCTTTAAGATTACAAAAAGGATATTTCGGTGTCAAGGTACTGTTTGTAAATAAAAAAAGAACAAAATCGGAAAGCTGCCGGGTGCGCATTTGCCCTTTAGCGCAGGGGCAGTTTTTGAGACGGTAACGCACAAATAAGGCATCTTCCAGCCGGATCTCAGGGGACTGGCAACAAATAAAGCCACGACGAAACCGCATTTGTAAACGGTTCATCGTGGTTTTTTGTCATATCGGAGTGGCGAGACTCGAACTCGCGGCCTCCTGCTCCCAAAGCAGGCGCGCTACCAACTGCGCAACACCCCGGCATCCGGCGGCACTGCTGCACCGCCGGAATATAGTATATCGTTTTTGGAGCGGTTCGTCAATAGCGGCGTGGCCCTGCCGTGCCTTTAATTAAAGGAGCGGAAGCCCTTGCCGATGATCTCACTGGAATTGACGATGGTGATAAAGCTCCGGGGGTCGTTCTCCCGCAGGAAGTTGCGCAGCTGCAGGGCCTGACGGCGGGTCAGCACCGTCACCAGCACGCTCAGCTCGTGGTGGGTGTAAGCGCCGTAAGCCTTTTCCACGGTAGCGGAACGGTTCATTTCCTTGATGATGAAGTCCAGAATGGGCTGCGGGTTGGACGTCACGATGGTGCACACCTTGCGCAGGCGGATGTTCTCGATGGCACCGTCCACCACAAAGCTCTTGCCGATCAGGCCAAGGATGCAGTAAAGGCCGGTGCCCATGCCGAACCGCCATGCCGCCGCCAGCACAATGAGGATATCGCTGACCATCAGGGCTTTGCCGATCTCCATAGAGGTATATTTTGCCAGAATCAGGGCCACAATATCCGTACCGCCGGTGGATGCACCGATGTCGAACACGATCGCCGCACCCAGAGCCGGCAGGAACACGGCGAACACCAGATCCAGCATGGCATCGCCGCTCATGGAAACGTTGACGGGATAGAGCCACTCGCACACCGACACAAAAAAGGACAGCGCAAAGGAAGAATAGATCGTCCAGCCCATGGTCTTGATGCCCAGAAAGACGAAGCCCAGCACCACCAGAATCAGGTTGATGATCCACATAAAGCCGCCCACGTTGATCTTAGGGAACAGGTCTGCCAGCAGAATGGACAGGCCCGAGGTGCCGCCAAATGCAAAATGATTGGGATTTTTAAAGTAAACGATGCCGACCGCCGTCAGGATCAGGCCGAGATTCAGCTCACCGAAGAAATTTAAATTCTTCAGCATATTTTTCCTGCTGAACGCTTCTTTTAAACTGTTCATGGGGTTCCTCCTATTTTAAACACGGCAAAATGCGCTGTATGCCATGCAAAAATATACTCTCCTTGCACGGCGGTGTCAAGGGATAGGGAAAAAGTTGTGGGAAACAACATGAATTGGGGATTTTTCGGATGGGAGAACTCCTTCAGTCAAAGCCTGACGGCTTTGCCAGCTCCCTCGGGGAGGGAAGCCTTTGGCAAAGAGGAAAAGCTTTACCGTACTGCCAAGGGCCCCATCTCTGAGGGGGCTGTCACCGAAGGTGACTGGAGGAGTTAAGCTCCCCCTCTCGGGGGAGCTGGCGAGCGTATGCGAGACTGAGAGGGTTTTCTCTTGAAGAAATCGGCAGAATAGTGTATTATATAGTATTATGGAATATATAGGCACTTTGTGCCTTTGACAGGGGGAAAACACATGGCAGATAAAAACTTTCTGACCGACATCATCGACGCTGATCTGGCCGAGGGCAAGATCAGCGAGATCCATACCCGCTTCCCGCCCGAGCCCAACGGCTACCTGCACATCGGCAGTGCCAAGGCCATCTACATCAACTGGTCCATTGCAAACCAGTACGGCGGTAAGTTCAACCTGCGTCTGGACGACACCAACCCTGCCCGCGAGGGTGAGGAGTACGTGAACAGCATCATCGAGGATCTGCACTGGCTGGGTGCCGACCCCAACGGCGGCATCTTCTACGGCAGCGATTACTTTGATAAATGCTACGAGTACGCCGAAAAGCTGATCACCGAGGGCAAGGCTTATGTGGATGACCTGACCCGCGAGGAAATGCGCGAGTACCGCGGCTCCGATGCCGGCAAGCCCTCCCGCCCCTCTCCGTGGCGCGACCGCAGCCCGGAGGAAAACCTCGATTTGTTCCGCCGGATGCGTGCCGGTGAGTTCAAGGAGGGCGAAAAGACCCTGCGTGCCAAGATCGATCTGGCAAGCCCCAACATGAATATGCGTGACCCGGCCATCTACCGTATCAAGTACGCCGAGCATCACCGTCAGGGCAATAAGTGGTGCATCTACCCGATGTACGATTTTGCCCACCCCATCCAGGACGCCATCGAGGGCATCACCCACAGCATGTGCAGCCTGGAGTTCGAGAACCACCGCCCGCTGTACAACTGGGTCATTGAGAACATCTTTGGCACCGCCTTCCCCAAGCAGCGCGAGTTTGCCCGCCTGAACATGACCAACACGGTCATGAGCAAGCGCTATCTGCGCGAGCTGGTGGAGATGGGCATCGTGGACGGCTGGGATGATCCCCGTATGCCTACTCTGTGCGGTCTGCGCCGCCGCGGCTACACCCCCACCTCCATCTTCACCTTCGTGCGGGAGGCCGGCATCTCCAAGTCTGACAACCTGATCGATATGCGTCAGCTGGAAGCCTGCATCCGCAGCGAGCTGGACCTGACCGCACAGCGCCGCATTGCCGTGCTGGAACCGGTCAAGCTGGTGGTGGACAACTACCCTGCCGACAAGACCGAGTACTTTGACGTGGCCAACAACCCCAACCGCGAAGCCAACGATACCACCACCCGCAAGGTGGCCTTTACCCGTGAGCTGTGGATCGACGCCGAGGACTTTGCCGAGGTGCCGCCTCCCAAGTTCAAGCGCCTGACCGTGGACGGCGAGGTGCGTCTGATGGGTGCTTATATCGTAAAGTGCACCGGCGTGGACAAGAACGCCGACGGCAGCATTGCTGCCATCCACTGTACCGCCGACCTTGAAACCGGCAACGGCAACCCCGCCGATGGCCGCAAGGTCAAGGGCACCATCCACTGGGTAAGCGCCGCACACTGCGTGGACGCCGAGGTGCGTCTGTATGACAAGCTGTTCACCGAGGCCAACATGAACGGCATCCCCGAGGGCAGCGACTACAAGGACTACCTGAACCCGGAAAGCGTCACTGTGCGCACCGGCTGTAAGCTGGAAGAGAGCCTGAAGGACGCAAAGCCCGGCGAAAAGTTCCAGTTCGTGCGCACCGGCTTCTTTACCCCGGACAGCAAGAACCCCGGCGTGTACAACCGGGTGGTCACCCTGCGCGACAGCTTCAAGCCCGCAAAATAATCACCCCCAAGGAGAAGATACCATACCATGACCGCAAAAATGACCCGTAATATCCTGCTCATGCTGGCAGCCACCGTGCTGATGGGCATTGTGCTGAACCTGTATATCCACAACACTGGCACCGTACCCGCCGCCGACAACGCCGCCCCCCTGACCGATGGCAGCTACACTTCCTCTGCACAGGGTTGCTTGAGCGAGGTGACCGTCACGGTCACCGTGACCGGCGGCAAGGTGACCGCCGTACAGGTGGACGCCTCTGCTGAGACCCCGGACTTGGGCGGCAAGGCCGCCGAGACGCTGGCAGCGCAGCTGACACAGACCGGCTCCACCACCGGTGTGGACGCCATCACCGGCTCCACCATGACCAGCGAGGCCATCTTTACCGCCATGGACGCCTGCCTTGCACAGGCGCAGTGATGCTGTAAACCACAAGAACAAAAACTGCCGCACAGTTGTGCGGCAGTTTTTTGTTTTACAGGGTGCTTTGCAGCCGTGCGCCGCTGGCGTACTGGGTGCGGCGGTCCATCTGGTTATCCATCGGCTGACCGGCGGCATAGCGCTTGAGGTTATGTGCAAAGATATCCACGATGTTGTCCAGCGTCTTGGGCAGGCTGAAGCCGCCGGTGACATGGGGTGTGATGATCACGTTCGGCTCTGCCCACAGGGGATGCTCCGGCGGCAGCGGCTCGGGGTCGGTCACGTCCAGTCCTGCGCCGGAAAGCCGCCCGCTGTGCACGGCGGCTGCCAAGGCTTCGCCGTCCACGGCAGTGCCGCGCCCCACATTGAGCAAGATGGCACCGGGCTTGCAGAGCGCCAGCCGCTCTGCGCCAAACAGATGCAGCGTTTCCGGCGTGCCGGGCAGGCTCAGCGCCACAAGGTCAGCCTGCGGCAGCTCTGCGTCCAATTCGCTCTGCGCCACCACCCGGGTGCAGTAGTCCGGGCATGGGGTATCCGGGTGCACGGTGCGGCGCACGCCCACCACCTTGGCACCCAGCGCATACGCCCGCCGGGCAAAGTTCGAGCCGATATCGCCCATGCCCACGCACAGCACCCGGCTGCCCGCAATGCTACCCACAGAGTGGCCGGTGGGTGCCCAGCGGTGCTCCCGCTGGTTGTCCCGGTAGGTGGGCAGCTCCTTGAGCAGGCTGAGCCACATTGCCAGCATACACTCGCTGATGGCCAGACCGTAAGCGCCGGTGGCATTGGTCACGATGCAGCCCTCCGGCAGCACCCCCGGCTCCAGATAGTTATTGGGGCCCGCTGTGTTGGACTGGAACCACTCCAGATGATTGTTCTGCCGGATCAGCGGCACCGGCAGGTTGCCCAGCACCGCATCAGCCCACAGGGCATCCTCCGCCGTGGCGGTGTCCGGGGTAGTAAAGCGATATGCAAAGCCCTGCACCGCCTCAATGCGGGCCCTCTGCTCTGCACTGATGGGCAGGCAGACAAGGATATGTTTGGACATAATGGGGCTCCTTCCCTCTTTTTTCTCTATCATACCGCAAACTGCGCGGCGGTACAAGGGGCGGTTCTGCGTTTTCAACCGCACCCATAAAAGAACAATGTCGGGCAGCCCGAAAGCCGCCCGACACCCCATTATATTTCAGTCCAGCGCGCGGATGGCGTCCACCGTGCAACGGTACTGCTCTGCCACCTTTGCAAACTGCTCCTGTGTGCCCTCCAGCTGCCCGGCGCGCAGGGTCTCGGTCAGGGTACAGGTGGGCGCGTACAGATTGGAAAATCCCAGATTCTGGCAGACGCCCTTGAGGGTATGCGCCCCGCGAAACGCCTCTTTCACGTCTCCCCTGCGCAGCGCTTCCTCCAGGATCTGAAAGCTGTCGTCCTGCAAGAACATCCGCACAAATTTGCAGATCATGGCTTCGTTATACAGCCGCCCCAGCACCTCCTGATAGTCTGCGCCCATCTTTTTATAGCATTCCTGTATCGTCATCGCTTACGCCGTGCCTTTCTTTTTTGCTATCGTTTGCTTTCCCACCGCCGCATCTTACTACGCTTCACGGCGATATAGTGTTATGATAGCACCTTTCCGGCCATCTTGCAACTAGAGTGCAACAAGTTTTGCACTCTATCTAGTTTTTGCGTTCTCTTTTTGACAGTTGCACCAAAACCGCGCCCAGCTCTTCAAAAAGCGCCTGCTACCGCGCCCTTTTCCGCTGCTGCCAGCTGCCGCTTCTGCCGGCTGAAAAAAGCAGACCGTGCAGCGCCGTCAACTGCAGATTCTGTATTGACGAACCGCACAAAAAACGATATACTATATTTTGGCGGTGCAGCTGTGCCGCCGAATACCGGGGTGTTGCGCAGTTGGTAGCGCGCCTGCTTTGGGAGCAGGAGGCCGCGAGTTCGAGTCTCGCCACTCCGATACGACAAACGCACGTTGATTCGATAAGAGTCAACGTGCGTTTTTATTTTGCCGGTAAACTTGACGGGGAAAATCCGAATGTGTGCAAAAACTGCACACACTGCAAGGCCGCTTTCAAAAAACAGAACAGCTTTTTTTCTTTTTCCTCCCCTTTTGCGGGATTGATAAAAGCCCACAAGTGCGGTATACTGAATAGTACTTTATTTAAGAGAAGTAAGGAGGTGCGGCTCATGGCGATCGGTGTGCCCCGCCCGCTGGCGATAGAAAAACCGCAGGCCGTAGATCTTGTACAGGCGGCGCGGTATTTCGGTGCGCACGGCGAGCCGGACGCCGCCACGCTGGCACTGCTGCAAAAGTGCGCGGTGCCGCTGTTGGCGGCGGCGATGCCCCGGGCGGTGTGGCTGCTGGCAGACACCCCTGCCCTGACCGAGGCCGGTCTTCTGCCCGGCGAGGACGTGCACAAGCACCTGACCGGCTGCGGGCAGGCCATTCTGCTGGCGGTGACGCTGGGCCCCGGGGTGGATGCCCAGATCCGCCGGGCGGGCGTGGGCGATATTGCCGCCGGGGTAGCCTCCGATGCCTTGGGCAGCGCACTGGCCGAGCAGGCCGCCGATGCCGCCGAGGCGCAGCTGCGTCAGTGGGCGGCCACGGAGGGAAAGTATCTGACCGGGCGCTTTTCGCCCGGCTACGGCGATTGGGACATCGCGGTGCAGCCGATGGTGGCAGCGGCGCTGGACACGGTGCGCAAGGCCGGACTGTGCGTCACCGACACCAACCTGATGACCCCGCGCAAGAGCGTGACCGCCCTGCTGGGGGTCAGCGACCACCCGGTAAAAGGACAACTGGCCGGGTGCGGCCATTGTGTGCTGCGCACCCGCTGCGAATACAGAAAGAGGGGAAAGACCTGTGCAAGTGAATGAACTTTTCAGACAGAGCAATACCGTCCTGCTGGACGGCGGCATGGGCACCATGCTGCAAGCTGCCGGACTCAAGCTGGGCGCACGCCCGGAGGAGCTGAACATCACCGACCCGGCGCTCATCGAGGGCATCCATGGGCAGTACGCTGCGGCAGGCAGCCGCATCATCAACGCCAACACCTTCGGCGCTTCTGCCCACAAGCTGGCAGGCAGCGCTTACACGCTGGAGCAGGTCATCACCGCAGGCATTGAAAACTGCAAGCGCGCCTGTGCGCCCTACGGTGCGCTGACCGCGCTGGACGTGGGTCCGCTGGGCGAACTGCTGGAACCCAGCGGAACGCTGGTCTTTGAGGATGCTGTGGCTGAGTATGCCCGCATCGTCAAGGCAGGCGAAGCCGCCGGGGCAGACCTGATCTTTTTTGAGACCTACACCGACCTGTACGAGCTGAAAGCCGCCCTGCTGGCTGCCAAGGAGAACACCCGCCTGCCCATTCTGGCCAGCATGAGTTTTGAGGCGGGCGGGCGCACCTTTACCGGCTGCACAGTGGAAAGCTTTGCCGCCACCGCCCGGGGCTTGGGGGCAGACGCCGTGGGCATCAACTGCTCGCTGGGACCCAAAGAGATCTTCCCCATGGCAAAGCGGCTGGCCGAGGCTGTACCCGGCAACTTCCCGGTGTTCGTCAAGCCCAACGCCGGTCTGCCCCGGGCAGACGGCAGCGGCTACGATATCACCCCGCAGCTGTTCGCCTTGCAGATGAAGCCCTACCGGGAGTTGCACCTGTTTGCCGCTGGCGGCTGCTGCGGCACCACCCCGGAGTTCATCAAGCTGCTCAACGGCACCTTTGCAGGCTGCACCCCGGGGCGTCCCGCGCACCGGATGCCATCGGTGCTGTGCACCCCGGTGGACACGGTCACAGTGGACGGCATCACGGTGGTGGGCGAGCGTATCAACCCCACCGGCAAAAAGCGCTTCCAGCAGGCACTGCGGGAGGGCGACATGAACTATGTGCTGGAACAGGCCGTCAGTCAGGCAGAGGCTGGGGCTCAGATCCTGGACGTGAACGTGGGCGCGCCCGGCGTAGACGAGCCGGTGCTGATGGAGCAGGTGGTCAAGGCACTGCAAAGCGTGACCAGCCTGCCCCTGCAGCTGGACTCCTCCAACGTGGAAGCGCTGGCGCGGGGTCTGCGGGTGTACAACGGCAAGCCCATCGTCAACTCCACCAACGGCGAGCCGGAAAAGCTTGCCGCCATCCTGCCGCTGTGCAAGAAGTACGGTGCCGCCATCGTGGGTCTGGCCATCGACGAAAAAGGCATCCAGCCCAAAGCTGCAGACCGCGTAGCCATTGCCCGCCGCATCACCGAGGCAGCGCTGGCAGCAGGCATTCCCCGGGAGGATATCTACATCGACTGCCTTACCCTGACCGCCAGCGCCCAGCAGGAGGATGTGTTGGCCACGGTGCAGGCACTGGAAGCCTGCAAAAAGGAGCTGGGAGTGCGCACCGTGCTGGGCGTGTCCAACATCAGCTTTGGTCTGCCCTGCCGCACCTACCTGAATACCACCTTCCTGACCATGGCCATGTACGCCGGGCTGGACCTTGCCATCATGAACCCCTCCAGCGAAGAGATGATGGCGGCGGTGTACGCCTACAACGTGCTGACCAACCGGGACAAGCAGAGCACAAAGTACATCGAGCGCTTTGCCGACCGTGTGCCCGCCAGCACCGCGCTGGCACAGGCTGCAAAGGCCGCGCCTGCCGCCAGTGCCGCCGAAGCAGAGCTTACCGGCCCCTACGCCGCCCTGATGAAAGCGGTGGAAAAGGGCTTGAAAGGTGACGCCGCCGCCCATACCCGCGCCCTGCTGGCAGAAAAGCAGCCGCTGGAGGTGGTGGACGAAGCGTTGATCCCCGCCTTGGACATTGTTGGTGCCAAGTACGAAAAGGGCACCCTGTTCCTCCCGCAGCTGCTGCAGGCCGCCAGCGCCGCCCAGAGCGCCTTTGAGGAGATCAAGACCGCCATTGCCCAAAAGGGCGAGGGCAGCGCCAGCAAAGGTCGCATCGTCCTTGCCACTGTCAAGGGCGACGTACACGATATTGGCAAAAACATCGTCCGGGTCATTCTGGAAAACTACGGCTTTGAGGTGCTGGACCTTGGCCGGGATGTGCCGGTGGAAACGGTGGTGGATACCGTGCGGGAAAAGGACGTGCATCTGGTAGGCCTTTCCGCCCTGATGACCACTACCCTGAAAAGCATGGAGGAGACCATCGCTGCCCTGCGCGCCGCGCAACTGGACTGCAAGATCATGGTGGGCGGTGCCGTGCTGACCCCGGAATACGCCGAAAAGATCGGCGCGGACTGGTACGCCAAGGACGCCAAGCGCAGCGCCGACATCGCCAAGGAGTTCTTTGGGGTGTAACGCAAAAAAATTTCAGATTCAGACTGCTGAGAAGTGCGGACTTTTCAGCAGTCTTTTTTTATGGGCAGGGCGTTTATTTGCAAACTGTTCAAATTTACCACAAAGAATTGCCACGATTGTCTGGCATAATAAGGGTGCACTCAGGGAGAACGGAACGGACCTCCCCCATAACCTCCGAAAGGTTCTCCCCGCAAAAGCCCATGTAGGCACATTTTCCTGCGGGTGCGGCCGCAGCAGCGGCGCACAGCAGGCCCATAAAAAACTGTCTCCCGTTTCTATGCGAGGCAATAGCCAGAACGGTGGACAGACTACCAAATCCCTCCTGACCAAGCCGCAATGTTCAGGGGTTCCTATACAGCAGGCAGTGTCGCTTTCCTCCTCCTTTCCACGACACTGCCTGCTTTTTGTTTGCGCATTTTTCCGTGAAATACAGGCAGTCTCAAGGTCGGAATGTTGCCCTGCCGCCCGCTCCCCCGCATGCAAAAAGCACCACCGTTATTCTGCACAAAATTCAAGGATAAAATTTCATACTCAAAAATCTGCAAAAATCGGGTTTTCGGAGCCATTTTGCCGTTCCTCTCCGAATTTTGCTACAGATCTGCTACAAACTTGCTACAAACGACTGAAAAGGGGGCCTCCTACACGTTTCATTATCAATATACAAAAGTGAATCCGTTTCACTTTTGTATATCAAAAAGCACGTAGGTACAAGAAAAAGCCGCTTACCTTTTCAGGTAAACGGCCTTACGTTTGGTGGAGCATTGTCCACAGCACTCGAACCCAACACTTCCTCACGGGTGACCGTTTTGGCATCATCCGTGAAGTTGAAATTGAGCACGACCCGGTCATCAAAAACGTAGACCGAGTTGACAAAGGTATCAATGATCTGCCGCTGGTGTTCCGTGCTGCCCACGTCACCCTTGCGGAATTTTTCAAGCCAGAACCGAATCCACTCACGGGTCAGGACGGGCTTTTTCAGCTCTTCTTCCAGAATGCTGGTGTTCAGGGCTTCTTTCCGGGCTTCCAGCTCGTCCAACCGCTGCTTGGTGGTCGGGGTCAGGATGCCCTGTTCAATGGCTTCCAGAAGGTTTGCCAGCCGCTTCTCCGTGTCCCGGAGCTGGTCTTTCAGGACAGGCAGCCGGGTGTTCTCCTTCTGCTGGGCTTCCATGACTAAATCTATCAGCCGTTCGATGATTTCGTCGTTAAAAATCACCTTAATGGCGGTGTCCACTACGAACCGCTCCAGCGGCTCCTTGCGGATGGCTTTCAGGTCGCAGTGCGCCTTGCCGTGGCGTTTGGCGTTGCCGCACTTGTAGTAATAGTAGGTGTTTCCCATGTGGCTGGTGCCGCTTTCGCCACCCATCAGGGTGCCGCACTTGCCACAGAACAGCTTGGTGGTCAGCAGATATCTCACATCCTCTTTTGCAGGCCGACCATGGGCGATCCTGTTCTGCTCAAAACGCTGCTGCACCCGGTCAAACAGGTCCTGGTCAACAATGGCCGGAATGCCGCCCGGCGTCACAATGTCCTTGTAGCGGTATTCGCCGATGTAGCGGCGGTTGCGGAAGATCTGGAAGAAGCTGTTCTTTACGAACGGCTTCCCGGTGCGGGTACGCAGGCCGCGCTCGTTCAGGGATGCTGCGATCTTCTCAGCCGGTTCGCCGTCGGCGTACCGGGTGAAGATCTCCTGCACGATGGGAGCCGTCTCCGGGTCGATATGGTACAGCCTGTCCTCCTTGCCAATGGTGAAGCCCAGCGGCACCACACCGCCGTTGTACTTGCACTGGAGGGCGTTTTCGCGCTCACCGCGCGCCACTTTCAGGGCGAGTTCGGCGGAATAGTATTCCGCCATGCCAATCAGCATACTCTCCACCATAATGCCTTCAGGCCCCTGCGAGATGGGTTCCATGGCAGACACCAGATGGACACCGTTCTTTTCCAGCTGGTACTTGTAGTTCACGGCATCGAACCGATTCCGGGCAAAGCGGTCGAGCTTCCAGACCAGAACCACATCGAAGATTTTCTTCGCGCTGTCCTTTATCATCCTCTGGAAGTCCGGGCGGTCATCCGTTTTGGCAGAGTAGGCACGGTCAATGTAGGTGCCGACCACGGTGATGCCGTTCTTCTCGGCGTAGTCCTTGCAGTCGCGCAGCTGCCCTTCAATGGACGCTTCGCGCTGATTGTCACTGGAATAACGGGCGTAGATCACAGCGGTCATGAAAGCCCTCCTTTATTTTGTTGAGAGAATATATAAAAAGACAACCATTGATTTCGTATAATATACCACAGGAAAGGGGAGAGAATCAAGTGGTATCAACTAGGCGTTTCATGTAATTTATTTCTTGCGTGAAATGCTATGGAAACTGGTTGTGGATTTTGGTATTCTAGCAAAAAAGAAAGAGGTATCTATATGAAAAGAATAATAGGAATACTTTTGGCAATTGTTTTAACAAGCTCCGTGATATGTTCAACATTGTTTACCAGCTATGCTGAAGAACCATCATCGACATCGGTTTCATCATCTTCGTCACAAACCACTGACCCAACAAATCCGCCAGTTGAAGGTGATGCAATGACGGGCGATGGTGAAATTGCTTAATGCTTGAAATCAATATTTAAATATTTTTTTGCTTCATTTCGTGTGATTTCCAAATCCTCCTTCCGTCCAATTAGTTTGCAGAGATAATAGGCTTGATAATAGGCTTCTGTGCTTTCGTCATCCATACCAAGAAAATGACAACATTCAGCATATATTTCAAGGCAACCAGGGAGTGTTTGGTAGTGACCGTATTGGATGCATGCATCTCGACCTTCTTTAGCCAATTTCATTCCATCTTCGTAACGCCCACAAAGGTCTAAAGCTCTAGCATAGTTATAAAGAACCAGAAGCGTAATTTTTCCAGATGTTATAACTTCCCGATAGTGATTTCTCACATATTTTAATAGTTGATAGAATATATCAATAGCTTGGTCATTGCGGTTGAGATTCAAATAAATATTAGCGATTTGTATAATCGCTTTTATTTCATCGAAAGCGTATAGGCATTTGTTGATTTCTTCAATATTAAAGTCAGGAACCGTCAAATGAATGGCAGACATCAACATATCAATTTGCTCATCGTAAGTGTACCTTTTATCAAACGATCCGAGTAAAGCTTTGGACCTTAAAATGAATTGACGAGTCAAGTGATCATCAGAAACGGTAAGATTTTCTAACTGAGAAAGTTTTTCAAATCCCAGTGAAACATTCCGAGTCACACCACAAGCAATAATATCCTTTTTCAGTGCTTCGATTTCCAACTCGTTTTTAGATTCTAAAACATAATAACGAGCCTCTGGCATTCCAAGTCGTTGTAAAAGGGCACTTATAACACTTTTACTTGGAGTTTGCTTTCCGTTTTCAATCCGAGACAGAGTGACAGGGTCGCAGATGCCGCTACACACCTGCTCCTGAGTCAATTTTAACTCTTTTCGACGTTGCTTGATAAATGTTCC
>OLVY01001336.1_pt1 | contig 15741 bp, 14 predicted proteins | sample 1674261 | NCBI WGS metagenome assembly OLVY01 (sample SAMEA103958155, study PRJEB25191) | human gut metagenome | biome: human-associated habitat [ENVO:00009003]; feature: intestine environment [ENVO:2100002]; material: feces | place: Germany | collected 2013/2015
ATGTGGTATTTACAGGTGGAACATCTGCGGCAGATTTTTGGGCAGTGGATGGAGATACCGTCAAGGTTTATGAATTAAAAAGCAAAAATCCTATGGTTGGTATAATTACAGAGATTTTCTTCTATAGTAATTATGTATGTGATGTATTTATAGAAAAAGGTAATAAAATGAATCCAAATAAACCTAAAAAGTACTATCGTAATTATGATAAAATTAAAGGAAAAAAAGTTCAAGGAATAATGCTAAGTAATTCGGATGGGTGGCATGCAAGTCTTAAAGATGTAGCAAGTAGAAATCAAATAATAGACATAATGAACGATAATAGTATTGAAAAAAAAATTCAATATGCTTGGATAGAATATAATTTTAAAATGAGTATCACTGTAACTCCTTAAATTATGCATATCGAAGCCTTGACGTTTTGAACTGACCGCCTAAAGTTAGACCTAAAAATCTAAATTTAGACGGTGTTTTTATAGCCAAAATTCTAGACAGCTGTGGCATTTTTAGTATCTCGTGCTTAGTATTATATTAAGAAAGGAAACGAAAGGAGCGATAAGATGCCCACTAACATAAAATTTCTTCATGCCGACCAGATTGGTGGCTGCGTAACTTTGATTAGTACGGATACGACAAAAATCTGCATTGACTTTGGCGAGAATCTGCCGGGCAGCAAGCATAAAGAAGCGCTGGAGGTCGAAGGCCTGACTTCTGGCGAGGTGCAATATGATGCGGTATTCTTCACGCATTATCATGGCGACCACATCGGGCGCTTCAATAAAATTCTGCCGGGGATTCCACTGTACATGAGTCAGATGTGCCGCTATGCGTTGCTCAATATTTACCACGCTTTGGCAAAACATGATGCGCAGCACAAGACGCAGATTGGAATTCTGGAAGATAAAACGCGTAATCATGTGCTCTGGCCCCAGCAGACAGTGCAGGTTGGCGATATTAAAGTCACACCTTACACCATTGACCATTCGGCAGAGGCGGCGATGATGTTTCTGATTGAAACGCCGGATAAGCGTATTTTGCATATGGGAGATTTCCGCACACATGGCTTTATGGGCGAGAAGCTTAAAAAGCTGCTGTTGCATTATGTCTTGGGCTTGCAACTGCGTTATAAGCCTGTGGATATTCTGATTACTGAGGGCACAAATATGATGCGCGAGGAGGGCGCGTTGCTGACGGAAGATGAACTTCTTACGCAGGCTTGTGCGTTGCTGCGAGAGAATAAGCTGGTCTTTTGCATCTGTTCGTCGACAAATTTTATCCGCCTGCGCAATTTTTATCGTGCTGTACGGGATGCGCATAAAATTGCGCTGGCAAGCAGGTATATGCTGGGGCAGGTGCAGAGCTATTATCAATATAAGCAGGATTTGTATGCTTATCTGAATAATTGCCAACAGGACAGGCAGGCCAGATTGCCGGGAATGTACAGCCTGCTGCTGGACAAGGAAGCGTTACAGGATAAACCGGCCTACAAGTTGCAGGAAAAAAAGCTGCGTGAACGTGGCGCACTGATTTTTCTGAGCGGAACGCAGGCTGCGGAGAAGCTGCAAAAGCTGGCGACGAAATATAGCGACCTGCAGCCACTGGTAATTTATTCCCAATGGTCAGGCTATATTAAGGACAAAGGTGCAGAGTATTATAATGCGGAGCTGGCTGAGGCCTGTGCTGCCTGCAATACAGTGCAGCTGCATACGAGCGGGCACGCGTCAAAAGAGGTAGTGGAGGAGATTATCAGGTTTGTGAACCCGCGCGAGTATGTGGCGATAATTCATTCAGAGCAGGCGGAAATCAGGTACAGACAGTATTGATTTTCTTAGCAGTTGCGTATATTATGAAGAATAGAGAGTATCTACGCAGAGCGTTTCACTGGAAGTGAGGTTGATAGCATGGCAGAGCAGAACGCAAAATATCTTAACAAATGCCGCTTATTGCGCGTGTTTGAATATATGCAGAATACGGATGAGCAGCATCCGCTGAACATTACGCAGATTATTGCGAAGCTGCTGGAGGACGGTGTGTGCGATCATGAGCCGGACCGCAAGTCGATTATGCGCGATTTGCAGACTATTGAGGCGTGTGGTTACAAGTTGGAAGCCTGTGAAAACCATAACGATGGCAAGTATCTAAATTATGAGAATAAGCCGTTCGATTGTGACCAGCTCAAGATGTTGGCAGACGCAGTTGCTTCAGCCCGCTTTTTGACAGCGGAGGATGCGAAAAAGCTCGTGAATAAGATTTTTCAGTTGGGTACACCTTCCGACAGGAAGTTCCTGAAGGAGGCTGTTATTGGTGATGCAAGTCTGAATGTGGCTCTAAGTAAGACGAAGTATAACTTTGATAAGATTATGGAGGCGATTAGGGATAAAAAGCAGATTAGCTTCCAATATAACTATAAGTTTGTGCCCAATCCCCAGCAGAAGGATTTGAGCCATGAGGGAATGGAATATTTTGTGAGTCCGTATTATTTCGTGCCAATGAATGATGATTATTATGTCATTGGCTGCACGGGGGAATACAAAAATTTCAGTCACTACCGCCTGTCGCGTATGGTAAATGTGCGGGTGCAGGGAAAAGCAGCGAAGAAGCTGACGGATAGCACGGATTACAAAATGCTTAAGGATTCTGGAAAAAATATCTGCGATTATCTGCGCGAGCATATTAATATGCGTTATGGTACGACGCAGCGAGTTAGTCTGCATTGCAGGCAGAAATGCCGCCTTGATATTCTGGCAAGGTTTGGTAATAGGATTAACATGTACGACTGCCCGGGTGATAAGGAATATTTTTCTACGAGCGTTGATGTGCAGTCTGATGCGGGCTTTTTGGGCTGGGTGGCAGGTTTTGACGGCGATGTAATTATCGCTGGCCCCGACAGTGTACGTGCGGCGTATAGGGAATATTTGCAAAAGCAGCTTGAGCTGTATAACAGCTAAGCTGAATAAAGTTATCAATAAAGCATTGTTTGTACTGCGTTTTTGCAGTGCAGGCGGTGCTTTTTTGATGTGGATAATTTGCGCTTTTACAAGCTTATAGCAATCACGCGTAGTGCTCCAATATGTTGCAGGCATTATTTCAGAAAATTTTTCTTTGCTACTAGCAGTATTTTCAGAATTAATGTAGAATAGATACGTAATAAAGCAATTTTTTGGTCAAGGTTGTTTTATGTCCTTTGCGAAGGAGGGAAAGACGATGATTTATAATTATTATCCTGGCTGCACGCTGTCAACGAAGGCGAAGCGGCTGGATATGGCAGCACGACGCTGTGCTGAGGTGCTGGGCTTTCCGCTGGTGGAGCTGCCGGAATGGCAGTGCTGCGGTGCGGTTTACCCGATGGCGCCTGATGCTATTGCCGAGCGTCTGAGTGCGGTGCGTGCGCTTGTGGCGGCGCGTGAAAACGGCGGCGTTCTGGTGACGCTGTGCAGTGCGTGCTACCATGTCATCAAACGTGTGAACCACGATATGGCGACGAATGCGGAGATTCGCCAAAAGGTGAATAATTATCTGCAATTGGAAGAGCCTTATGCCGGTGAAACACGGGTTTTGCATTACCTGGAGGTTTTGCGTGATGAAATCGGTTGGGAAAAGCTGGCGCAGCTTGTGAGCCATCCTTTAAAGGAACGCAGGGTTGGCGCTTATTATGGCTGTTTGCTGCTCAGACCGGGAGCGGTTTTGGCCCTCGATGACGTAGAGAGTCCTACTCTTATGGAAGCCTTTATTAAAGCGTTGGGTGCAGAGCCTGTTATTTACAGCATGCGCAATGAATGCTGCGGCGGTTATCTGGCGCTGAAGGATAAGGCGCAATGCGAAAAGCTCGTCAGCAATATTAAAAATAATGCTGCAAGCTGTGGTGCGCAGGAACTTGTTACTGCATGCCCGCTGTGTGCATATAACCTGACGGCCAATGGTGCCGCAGGCAGCCTGCCGACGCGCTACTTTACGGAGCTTCTTGCAGAAGCACTTGGTGTTGCGGAGAGCGAAGGAGGTGCGGAATAATGGCTGTTGATGAAAAGCAATTGACAGAGGATATTTTGCGCCTTGCTGCTACCGACGTGCGTCGCTGCATGCAATGCGGCCGCTGCAGTGCGAACTGTGAAGCTGCGTCTAAAATGGATTTGCTGCCCCACCGCGTAGTTTGGGACTTAAACAGCGGTTATGCATCCGAGCTGCTGGAGGCTGATGCACCGTGGCAATGTCTGTCCTGCATGGCGTGCGAGGAGCGCTGCCCACGTGGCGTGAGTCCGGCGCGTATTATGGAGGCGTTGCGTCTGCTGCAGATTCGTCAGCAAGGAAACAACAAGCTGCCTGCGGAAAGTGTGGAGCATTATCCGAGCGATATGCCGCAGCAGCTTTTGGTTGCAGCCTTTAGAAAATATAATAAATAGGGGGAAGCTACGTGCAAAAGATTGGTGTTTTTGTTTGTTGGTGTGGCAGCAACATCGCCGGCACGGTAGATGTTGCCCAGGTGGTAGAGGCAGTGCGCCAAATTCCTGACGTTGCCTATGCCATCGATTATAAATATATGTGCTCCGAGCAGGGCCAGGAGCTGATTCGCAAGGCTGTGGCAGATTATAAGTTGGACAGACTTGTTGTCTGCAGCTGCTCGCCGCGTATGCACGAGGCAACCTTCCGCAAATGTGCGGAGGGCGTTGGCATCAATCCCTACATGGTAGAGATTGCCAATATCCGCGAGCAATGCTCCTGGGTGCTGAAGGATAAGGCCGAAGCGACAGCGAAGGCGATTAAATTAGCCAAGGCAGCAATTGCCAAGGTGCGCTTTAACGGAGCGCTGAAGCCCGGCGAAAGCCAGGTAGTGAAGCGCGCACTGGTTATAGGCGGCGGTATTGCCGGTATTCAGACGGCGCTGGATATTGCGGAAGCAGGCTACAAGGTTGATATTGTGGAGAAGGAGCCGACAATCGGCGGCCGTATGGCGCAGCTCGACAAAACCTTCCCGACACTCGACTGCTCTGCCTGCATCCTGACACCGAAGATGGTGGATGCAGCAAACCATGAAAATATTACGCTCTATACCTATAGCGAGGTAGAAAGCGTGAGCGGCTTCGTGGGCAATTTTGATGTGACAATCCGCAAAAAGGCACGCAGCGTGAAGGCTGATATGTGCAGCGGCTGCGGCATCTGTACCGAAAAATGTCCGTCCCGCAAAACTCCGAGTGAATTCGATATGGGACTGAAGAATCGCGGCGCAATCTATATTCCTTTTGCGCAGGCGATTCCCAAGGTGCCTGTTATCGACCGCGAGGCCTGCATTAAGTTCAAGACAGGTAAATGCGGTATCTGCTCCAAGGTTTGTCCGGCAGGAGCAATTGATTATACGCAGACCGATGAGCTGATCACGGAAAAATATGGTGCGATTGTGCTGGCAACAGGCTTTAAAACGCTGTCTCTCGACAAGTTCGGCGAATATGGCTATGGTGCCAGCAAGGACGTTATCACCTCGCTGGAGCTGGAGCGTCTGACGAACGCAGCAGGACCGACAGAAGGTCATCTCGTTTGTCCTTCTACTGGTAAGGAGCCGAAGAAGGTTATTATCGTTTCCTGCGTAGGCTCGCGTGATGTGAGCGGTCGCGGCAAGAGCTACTGCAGTAAAATCTGCTGCATGTATAATGCCAAGCATGCGATGTATATCCGCGAAAAATACCCTGATGTGGATGTAACTGTATTTTATATAGATGTACGTACTCCGGGCAAGGGCTTTGACGAGTTCCAACGCCGTGCAGTGGAGGAGTATGGCGTGCATTATGTACGCGGTCAGGTAGGCAAGGTTGTTGTTGACGGCGATGGCAAGCTGACGGTTTTTGCCAGCGATTTGAACAGCGGCCGCAAGCTGATGCTGAATCCTGATTTAGTAGTGCTGGCGACGGCTGTGCAGCCTTCGCCTGATGCACGCAAGCTGGCGACGATGCTGACTGCCAGCATTGATAACGATGACTTTTACGTAGAGGCGCATCCGAAGCTGCGTCCTGTTGAAAGTCCGACAGCAGGTATTTTCCTCAGCGGCATGTGCCAGGGACCGAAGGATATTCCGGAAACTGTTTCACAGGCCGGTGCAGCGGCTGTTAAGGTGGTCGGCCTGTTGGCGAAGGATAAGCTGCTGACGAACCCCTGCACTGCGCAGTGCGATACAAGCATTTGCAGCGGCTGCCTGGCTTGCACGCATGTCTGCCCCTATGGTGCGATTACCGGCGAGAGCAAGCAGGTTATTACTAAGCTGGGCGTGCGCGAAACACGTACCGTTGCTGTGGTAAACAATGCGCTGTGCCAGGGCTGCGGTGCCTGCACGGTAGCCTGCCCCTGTGGTGCTATGGATTTGCAGGGCTTTACTAATCAACAAATTCTGGCAGAGGTGGATGCATTATGCTAGAGAAGAAAAATTTTGAACCGAAAATTGTGGCCTTCTGCTGTAACTGGTGCAGCTATGCCGGTGCTGACGGTGCCGGAACGGCCCGCAAGCATTATCCTGCTAATATCAAAATCATCAAGGTTCCCTGCTCCTGCAGAGTGAATCCGCTCTTTATCTTGCGCGCGTTTCAGCGTGGCGCGGACGGTGTCATCATGTGCGGCTGTCACCCCGGCGACTGCCATTATTCGACAGGCAACTATTATGCACGCCGTCGTATGACACTGCTGCTCAGTATGCTTGATTATCTGGGCGTGGCCGGTGAGCGCTTCCGTGTGGAATGGGTTAGTGCGGCCGAGGGCGCACGTTTTGCACAGGTGATGAACGATTTTGCCGAGCATATTGCGGCATTGGGTGAGAATGTAAAGTTGAGGGATTTGCGATGCAAAAAATAGAAAAGCTGCTGCAGAAGCGTGCAGCTGAGCTGTTGGCAGAGGGCACAGTAGAGCGTGTGCTAGCATGGCAGGCAGGCGAATTCTTTTACGATAACGCACCTGCTGCTGTTGGCAGCGCAGACGAATGCGACAAGCTCGTTTATAATGAGTTCTGCCCTGCCAATCTCTGCAAATATTTAATCGAAACAAGCCATGCAGGCAAGAAGACGGCTGTTTTCTTAAAGCCTTGCGATACATACGGAGTGAACCAGCTGCTGAAGGATAACCGCATTAAGCGTGAGCTTGTCTACGCCATCGGCACACCCTGCAGCGGTATGCTGGATATCAACAAGATTAAGGCTGCCGGTGCTAAGGGTATCATCAGCGTGAGCGTAGACGGTGATGAGGTTGTTGTCAACACCGCTTATGGTGAAAAGCGTCTGGCGAAGGCTGACGTGCTGCTGAACAAATGCCTGATGTGCAAGGGCGCTGCTTATAAAATTGCGGATGAGGAGTTGGCTGAGCCGTTGACTGTACCGCAGTTTACCGGTGATAAATTCGCCAAGGTCAAGGAGATTGAAGCGATGAGCGCCGAGGAGCGTTTTGCCTTCTGGCAAAGTGAGCTTTCCAAGTGTATCCGTTGCAATGCCTGCCGCGATATTTGCCCGGCGTGCAGCTGCGAGCAATGCATTTTTGATAAGCCTGATACTCCGGTAGCAGGCAAGGCTTATGCCGACGAGGTTGAGGAGCAGATGTATCATATCATCCGTGCCTTCCACGTTGCCGGGCGCTGCACCGGCTGCGGCGAATGTGCGCGTGTTTGCCCGCAGGGAATTCATCTGGAGCTGCTGAATATGAAGTTTATGAAGGATATCAACAGCTTCTTCGGCCAGTATCAGGCCGGTGCGGATAGCGAAACGCCTGCACCGCAGGTAAGCTATAAGCAGAATGATCCCGAGGCCAACAGTGCGGTAGAAGGGAGGGAGCAGCATGTATAAGATAACAAAGGATAAGCTGCCAAAGTTATATGCAGCCCTGCAAAATATCGGTACGCTGCTGCTGCCCTGCAAGAACAAGAGCGGTCATGCGGACTTCGCACCGTATCGAGAGGATGTGGAGGTTGCATTGGATGCGCCGCTGACGAACCGCAGCGCGAAGGATGTTTTCTTCCCGCAGGTAGAAAATCTGCTGACCTTTAAGACGAGCGGCAAGGAGCTGGCGCTGGAGCAGAATGTTCCGCCTGCCGGCATGACGATTGTCATGGGCGTGCGTGCCTGCGATGCGCGCAGCTTTAAGATTTTAGATAAGGTGTTTTTAAAAGCACCTGTTGATACATATTACAAAACAAGACGCGAGCAATGCGTGCTCATCGGTTTAGGCTGCAGTGCTCCCGAAGAAACCTGCTTCTGCCATGCCTTTGGCATTGACGCAGGTGCTCCGGAGACGGATGTGCAGACCTGGCTGGCAGGCGAGGAGCTTTGCTGGCAGGCTGTGACTGCCAAGGGCGAGGAGCTGACAGCGAAGCTTGTCGATGGCGGTGTGCTGGCGGAGGCAACTGCAGATGCTGCGGCAGCGGTCAGCGAGCAGCAGGAGCAGACGCAGAAAATTTTGAGCGTATTGCCTTTGCATGATTTCAAGGTAAATGACGAGCTGACTAAGGATGAGCTGAAGGTATTCAACAGCAAAATCTGGGAGCAGATGGCTGCAGGCTGCCTGTCCTGCTGTACTTGTACCTATGTGTGCCCTACCTGTCATTGCTACGATATCCGTGATTATCAGGAGACTGAGGAGCGCACGCAACGCTATCGCTGCTGGGACAGCTGCATGGCGAAGGATTTTACGCTGATGGCGCATGGCAGTCCGCGTAAGACGAAGGTGGAGCGCTTCCGCCAGCGTTATATGCATAAGCTGGTATATTTCCCGGAGAACAATGACGGTGAATATGCTTGCGTCGGCTGTGGACGCTGCCTGCAAAAGTGTCCGGTGCAGCTGAATATCGTCAAGGTAGCCAAGGCCTTGGAAAAAGCGGAGGTGAAGCAGGATGTGTAATTGTCAGGATACCTTGATTCCGCAGATTGGCGTGGTGACGGATATCTGCACGGAAACAGCTGATGTAAAAACCTTCCGCGTGGAGAAAATCGGCGGCGGTAAGCTGTTTGAGCATCTGCCGGGACAATGCGCTATTCTTTCCGTTCCCGGTAAGGGTGAGGCGATTTTTTCCATTACCTCCTCTCCGACGAACGAAAAATATATGGAGTTCAGCATTAAACGCTGCGGCTCGATTACGAACTTTTTGCATTTTGATATTGAACCGGGCCAGCAGATAGCAGTGCGCGGACCTTACGGCAATCATTTCCCTGTTGAGGATAAATTGAAGGGCAAGGATTTACTGTTTATTGCCGGTGGTATCGGTTTGGCGCCGCTGCGCAGTGTAATCAATTATATGCTGGACAAGCGTGAGGATTACGGCAGCATTGATGTTGTTTACGGCGCACGCAGCAAGGAAGATTTTGTGCGTTATGACGAGCTGACGAATGTGTGGCCGGTGCAAAAGGATACGCGTGTGCATCTGACGATTGACCGTGCGCAGGAGGGCTGGACGGGAAATGTTGGCTTTGTGCCTAATTTCCTGAAGGACCTGAAGTTTACGCCGGATAAGACGGTGCTGCTGTGCGGTCCGCCGATTATGATTAAGCTGTGCCTGGCGGCGTTGATTGAGATGGGCTTTGAGAAGAAGCAGGTTTATACGACGCTGGAGCTACGCATGAAGTGCGGCGTTGGTAAGTGCGGTCGCTGTAATATCGGCAAGAAGTACGTGTGCAAGGATGGGCCGGTGTTTACCTGCGACGAGCTGGACGAGATGCCGGACGAATATTGATTATATTTTGCGTCGCCATAAATATATCGTTCCAGTCAGGAGCAATTTTCCTATGCCTTAGGGCATAACGCAAATTTCGTGCGGAAGCAAGACGGAACTTCGGTAAAATTTGTCATATAGTAACAGTAAGTTACGTACCCTTGTTCCTGTGCTTCCAAGCACTCATTTGCTAAAATTGCTATTCCTTACACGATATATTGATGGCTCGTAATGAAGCTGTTTCGTTTATAGCGGATTTTAGCTTTGAGATTCTGAAATACGTTTTGGAGAAGAAAATATAAGGAGCAAAAATATGGAAGAAATGGTAACTGTTTACCTGCTGGGCAAAAAGTACAGTGTCCCGGCAACCCTGACCATTATGGATGCCATGGAATATGCAGGCTTTAAGCTGGTGCGTGGCTGCGGCTGCCGCAGCGGCTTTTGCGGAGCCTGTGCAGTAATTTATCGCCTGAAGGGCAGCACGGAGCTGAAGGTTGTGCTTTCCTGCCAGACGAAGGTTGAGGAAGGCATGTGCGTTGGCAAGATTGATTCCTTCCCGATTAACAAGCGCACCTTTAATATCGAAGAGATTAAGGCAAGCGATAATATTGTCGGTCAGCTGTATCCGGAAATCTTCAGCTGCATCGGCTGCAATGCCTGCACTAAGGGCTGTCCGCAGGGCCTGAATGTTATGCAGTATATTGCTTACGCTCAGCGCGGCGAATATGAGAAGGCAGCACATGCTTCCTTTGACTGCGTTGGCTGCAATATATGTGCATCCCGCTGTCCGGCGCAAATCAGCCACAGCGCTGTCGGCCTGCTGTGCCGTCGCCTGACAGGCAAATATATTGCGCCGAAGTGCGAGCATCTGGCCAAGCGTGTTGCCGAAATTGAAAACGGCGATTATGTAACGCTGTTGGAAAAGCTCAAAAATATGCCTTTGGACGAAATCAAAGACCTGTATAACAAGCGTGAGATTGAAAAATAAGGAGGTGCGGCAAGGTGAGTGCATTTACTGAAGATATGTTAAAATCTATGGCTAAGGTTGAAGCTACCCGTGCCCAACGTCTGCACGCTTCTATCGAACGCTTTACGGCAGAGGAGAAGGACGAGCTGCTGAAGGAGTTCCATCCGGACTACAGCTCCAAGGGCTTCAAGGTGCTGGAGGTTGGTCCTAACAAGGGCCAGAAGGTGCCGGTAGAATTGGCACAGCTGTTGGAGGGCAAAAGCCGCCTGCAGGATGTAGAGCTTGATTTGGAAAAAGTGGACTATGATGTTGATGTGCTGGTTATCGGTGGCGGCGGTGCCGGTGCTTCCGCTGCGTTGGAAGCACATAACGGCGGTGCTAACGTCCTCGTAGTAACGAAGCTGCGTATGGGCGATGCCAACACGATGATGGCCGAGGGCGGTATTCAGGCTGCGGATAAGGGCAACGATTCCCCGGCGCAGCATTATCTGGATGCTTTTGGCGGCGGTCACTACAAAAATATTCCCGAGCTGTTGGAAGAGCTGGTAACCAACGGACCTTTGGCGATTGACTGGCTGAGCAAGCTGGGCGTTATGTTCGACAAGGAGCAGGACGGCACTATGGTAACGACGCATGGCGGCGGCACGAGCCGTAAGCGTATGCATGCCTGCGCCGATTACACCGGTGCGGAGATCATGCGCGTGCTGCGTGACGAAGTGCAGAACCGCGGTATTCCGGTGCTGGAGTTTTCACCCGCAGTCGAGCTGCTGCTTGACGAGGAGGGCAAAACTGCCGGTGCGGTGCTGTGGGATTTTGATGCGCAGGAGTACAAGGTTGTACGTGCTAAATGCGTAATCATGGCAACCGGTGGTGCAGGACGATTGCATTATCAGGGCTTCCCGACTTCTAACCATTATGGTGCGACTGCCGACGGCCTTGTTATGGCATACCGTGCTGGTGCGCCGCTGATTTATGCTGACGCAATTCAGTATCATCCGACGGGTGTTGCTTATCCGGCGCAGATTTACGGTGCGCTGGTTACCGAAAAGGTGCGCTCGATTGGTGCGCAGCTGGTAAACAGCGAGGGCGAAATCTTTATGCATCCGCTGGAAACCCGTGATGTGGCGGCTGCGTCTATCATTCGCGAGTGTACTGCCCGCGGCAAGGGCGTGAAGGCGCTTGATGGCGTGGCGCTGTGGCTTGATACGCCGCTGATTGAAATGCTGCATGGTGAAGGCACTATTGCCAAACGCATTCCGGGTATGCTGCGTATGTATGCTAAGTTTGGCATTGACCTGCGCAAGGAGCCGATTTTGATTTATCCGACGCTGCATTACCAAAACGGCGGTATCCTGATTGATAAGGATGCGGAAACAAAGCTGCCGGGCCTGTTTGTTGCCGGTGAAGCTGTTGGCGGCATTCACGGCACCAATCGTCTGATGGGCAACAGCCTGCTGGATATCATCGTCTTTGGCCGCATTGCCGGTACTAAGGCTGCCGAAGCAGCGAAGTCTGTTAAGCTGGGCAAGCTGAGCCTGGAGCATGTACGTCGCTACGCTGAGGAAGAAAAGGCTGCCGGAGTGCATGGTGAGTTGTCGCCGAAGCTGCTGCCGGTTTATACTCATGGCAGAGATGTAAGGTAAAAACAAGATATAAATAAAAAACATACAACGGCAAACTTCACAGCTTGTTCGTTGTATGTTTTTGTTTTATATGCTAAAATATGTTTTAAGACAACCGTTTACGGGGTGGCATTGCCGAAATTCTCTAAGAGAATCGAGGTGATGTCTATGAGGAACGATGATTCCAAAGACCTGATGGCTTTTGGCATGTTCATTCTGGCATTGCTGACTTTTATCTTTCAGTACAGCAGATAGTCTAGACATAGAAAAACCGCCTCTGTAATTTGCGAGCTAGAAACGGTTTTTCAAACCTAATTTAAGCGGCAACCCACCTTTGCGGGTGCATCCAAGAAGCAAGTCCGTAGGACGCTGCTGATTGGTTTATGCACGCCATGCAATAGTGCCCCAAGAGGCGTAAGCCGATTGGAATGGCACGAACTGCTTGGGCGGTTGTCTTCTTTATCTATAATATAACATGAAGCAGAGTTTTTTTCAAGGAATTACTTGTGAACTTTTGGGGGCGGCGTATCATGATATGGTGCGCCGATTTTTTGTATATGATATAATGAAAAGAAAACGAAAGGAGCATACTTATGCAAAAACTTTTAGCGTTCTTCCTGGCGATGCTGCTCAGCGTCAGCATAATTGCCGGCTGCGGCAGTAACAGCCCCAAGAGCAACGATAAACAGACAACCCAGACAACAAATGTTAATACAACCAAGAGCAACAATGGCCAGAACACTGCGGCCAACGTCAAGGCCAACAGCGGCAAAATCAAAATCAGCGAAAGCGCTGCCTACACCGATAAGGAGCACGTTGCTGCCTACATCAACGAATATAAGCGATTGCCGCACAACTATATTACGAAAAATGAAGCCAAAAAGCTGGGCTGGCAGACAAAAGGCACCCTCGACAAGGTTGCACCCGGCAAATCCATCGGCGGTGACCGCTACGGCAATTACGAAGGCAAGCTGCCGAAGAAAAACGGCCGCAACTGGAAGGAATGCGATATTGATTATGTGAAGGGCAATCGTAACGCGAAGCGCATTGTCTTTTCCAACGATGGCCTGATTTACTACACCGGTGATCACTACAAGTCCTTCAGCAAGCTTTACGGAAAATAAGGAGATTATTATGAGAACAATCACATTAGACCTTGAGCGCATGACATCTGTGCCTGCGCTGCATAAATATCTGCGCAGTGCTCTGGCATTGCCTGTGTACTACGGCGCCAATTTAGATGCGTTGTATGATTGCCTGACGGAAATCGCCGAGCCTACGCAAATTGTTGTGCCTGCCAACGTTACGGATAATGAAAAGCTGGGCTGGTATGGCGAGCAGCTGCTGCAGGTGTTGCAGGACGCAGCGGAAGAAAACAAAAATTTACAGGTAACAGTAAAATAGCAATACGAAGGACGGGCCTTGGCGGTTCGTCCTTTTTACTTTTATCCGCAGGCGTGATATAATTTTAGAGTGTAAATTTTTTACAGGGAGATAAGTAAAATGATTTTAAGTGCAGAGGATTTGTCGTACAGCTATGGCGACAGATTGTTGTTTGAAAATATTACATTTAACGTAGAAGAGGGTGACAAGTACGGTATTATCGGTGTTAATGGCACCGGTAAAAGTACCTTGCTGCGCATGATTGCCAATCATGAGGCCGGTGACGGCAAGCTGACGATTCCCGGCGGCGTGGTGATGGAATATCTGCCGCAGGATCCGCCGTTTGAGGCAGACGCAACTGTTCTGGAGCAGGTTTTTAAAGGCGATTCGCCGCTGATGGTGCTGTTGCGTGATTACGAAACTGCGGTGGAGCAGGCTGCAGCGGAGCCTGATAACAAAAAGCTGCAAAAGCATTTGCTTGATTTGCAGCAGCAGATGGATGATAAATATGCCTGGCAGCTGGAAAGCGAAGCGAAGGCGGTGCTTACGCAGCTTGGTATCACTAATCTGCAGCAGCAGATGGGCGAGCTGAGCGGCGGCCAGCGCAAGCGTGTGGCCTTGGCAGGCGTGCTGGTGCGTCCGTCGGACCTGCTGATTTTGGACGAGCCTACCAACCATATGGATAACGCTACTGTTGCCTGGCTGGAGCAAAAGCTGTTGGCGCGCAAGGGTGCGCTGCTGATGGTAACCCATGACCGTTATTTCTTTGACCGTGTTGTTAACCGCACTTTAGAGATAGATGGCGGAAAGGGCTATGTTTATGTAGGCAACTACAGCCTCTTTCTGCAAAAGCGTGAGGAACGCCGTATTGCGGAGGCCTCTGCTGCGCAAAAGCTGCGCAACATTTACCGCCGCGAGCTGGCGTGGATTAGCCGTGGTGCGGAAGCACGCCGTACCAAAAAGAAGGACCGCGTGGAGCGCTTTGCTCAGATTGAAGCGGAAGTGAAGAACGTCAAGACGGAAGCAAATCTGGAAATGTCCTCCGTCAGCAGTCGTCTTGGCAAAACAATCATCGAGCTGGAAGACATCGGCATGGTGTGGGACGGTAAGGATTATATCAAGGATTTCAGCTATATCCTGCTGCGTAATGACCGCATCGGTATCGTCGGTCCTAATGGCGCAGGCAAATCAACGCTGATGGATATCATTGCCGGTAAGCTGCAGCCTACGAGCGGCGAAATGCGCGTAGGCCAGACTGTGAAGATTGGCTATTTTGCACAGCACAGCGAGTTTCCGGACAGCAATATGCGTGTGCTGGAATATATCAAGGAAGCAAATAATTACATTGAAACGGCCGACGGTCAGCGCATCAGTGCGGCACAGATGCTGGAACGCTTCCTCTTCCCGCCGGAGCTGCAATGGGTGCCGGTGTCCAAGCTCAGTGGCGGTGAAAAACGCCGTCTGTATCTGTTGCGTGTGCTGATGACGGCACCGAACGTGCTGCTTTTGGACGAACCGACAAATGATTTGGATATCCCGACACTTTCTGTTTTGGAGGATTATCTCGACAGCTTTGCCGGTGCGGTTATCGCAGTTTCCCATGACCGTTACTTCCTCGACCGCTTTGCACAAAAGATTTTTGCGTTGGAGCAGGATGGCAGTATTAAGCCGTATATCGGCGGCTACAGCGATTATGCAGAAGCTCTGCAGGAGGAAAGTGCGCAGCAGGCGCAGCCTGTAAAGGCTAAGCCGGTGGCTGCAGCAAAGCCTGCCGAAGAGCCTGCCAAGAAGAAAATGACTTATGGCGAGCGCCTGGAGCTGGAGCGTCTTGACCAGGAGATTGCGCGCAGTGAGGCAGAGCTGAAAATGTTGGGCGCAGAAATCAACCAATGCGGCAGTGACTTCACCCGTCTGGCATATTTGACGAAGCAGCAGGAGGCTGTGCAGCAAAAGCTGGATGAGATGGTGGACCGTTGGGCTTATCTTTCCGAATTGGCAGAAGCAGAAGACTGAGCTTGACAAGCAGGCTGCTTATTGTTAAAATTAAATCTTCTAAATTGCAATAAGAAGTTGCACACTTTTTGAAAATTAAGATGCATAGATCT
>OLVY01001339.1_pt1 | contig 15712 bp, 11 predicted proteins | sample 1674261 | NCBI WGS metagenome assembly OLVY01 (sample SAMEA103958155, study PRJEB25191) | human gut metagenome | biome: human-associated habitat [ENVO:00009003]; feature: intestine environment [ENVO:2100002]; material: feces | place: Germany | collected 2013/2015
CAGCGCTGGGCGAACTGGCCGGCCACAAAAGGCACCAGAATAATATAGCAGATGTTCAGGAAAGTGGAAAAATCCACGCCCCCTTCCCCTCCGCGGGACCACACCAGCCCCACCAGCAAGGGGGTGAGGAACACCCCCAGCAGGCTGGAAACGGAAGCGGAGCAAATGGCCGCGGCCACATTGCCGCCCGCCATGGAAGTGAACGCTATGCTGGACTGCACGGTGGAAGGCAGCATGCACACATACAGCATTCCCATGCACAAATCCGGCCCCAGCACACTATTCCACAAGGGCATGCTGAATATACCCAGCAGGGGGAAAATAACAAAGGTGCTCGCAGCCACCAGCCCCTGAAGGCGCCAGTGCATCAACCCTTCCCATACGGAACGGCGGGAAAGCTTGGCCCCGTACAGGAAAAAAAGCAAAACGATGGCTGCATCGCTCAGGCGGCTGAACACTGTATCCCATACTCCGGAACAGGGAACCAGAATTCCCGCGCCCACACTGACGATGAGGCCGATGGTGAAGCGATCCAATTTGGCAAGGAATCCCGGCATGGAGAAGGAAAAAAGGTAAATGCCGCCTCCGGCGTTCTATTTGAAACGCACAGCATGCTTCTTGCTCAGGCGCAGGATGCTGCCCGGAGCCAGTTCCAAAACGGCGGAGGGGTCTGTCATTTTCACATCATTCAACTGGATGGCGCCGGGCGTGAAATGCTCCTTGCGGAGAACGCCATTGGATTTTTTCACCTGGAAAACATTCTCAAACAGGAAGGAAACCAGGGCCAGGGCATTCATGTCGGCAGGCAGGGAGGCAATCTCCACTTCCGGCAAATCCGCGGCAGCCAAATCCCTCTTGGAAAAACGGGTTTCCCAGTCAGAACGCGCGGCATCCGCAGCGGCGGAATCATGATAGCGTGCCGTGATTTTCCAGGCCAGGAGCTTTTTGGCTTCCATCGGATGCAATCCCATGTCCCTCTTCTCACCCAGCAGCACCAGGTAATAGCGGTCCATCAGTTCGTCGCTGGCGCTCATCATCTTGCCGAACATCATCTCCGGAGCCTCATCCACGCCCACGTAATTCCCGTAGGACTTGGACATCTTCCGCACGCCGTCCAGACCTTCCAGCAGCTCCAGACCCTTTTCCAGCTTGGAATAAAACTTTTCGGCCTCGGCCTTTTCTGCCACAGCCATGACCGTGCTGCCTGCACCGGACACATACACGGCTTTTGCGCCGCAAAGCCGCGCCATATCGAACACCTCGCGGGAGCCGGGCATCAGGGGCATGCGGTACTGCTGGTGCAGCTTATCCTCGGTGGCAATGGCCAGCAGGTCGTGCCGTCCCTCACAGAAGGCTGCGGGCACCAGCGCCGCACGGGACAGGTTATACACCGCGTCCTTATGGGATACTTCCTTAGGCAGAGCCGCACGAGCCGCCTCGGTCAGCAGCTTATAGTCCGGCACGATGGCGGCAAAGCAAAGACTTTCGTCCACATTCCGCTTGACCGAATACACCTTGCCGTCCTCAAACACGCTGCTGGTCAGGCCGCCCAGCAGTGCCGGAGCCACATTATCGGGGTGTCCCTCGATGGCAGTTGCCAGCGTGAGCAGCTCCTGCGTGTTGAGCACATCGCCCAGCATCCGGTTTGCGCCCAGCAGACCCGCGATGATGCAGGCCGAAGAAGAACCCAGACCCCGCGCCATGGGGATGGGGTTCGTCTGGGTGATCTTGAGGGGCGGGATCTGCTTGCCAACTTTTTCGAACAGACCCTTGGCGGAGCGGTACACGAGATTCGACTCGCCCCGGGGGATGCGGGTGCCGTCCGATGCCGAGATCTCCAGCACCTCGCTGTCCTCAAAGGTGACCGTGTTGTACAGGGTAACTGCCAGACCCAGCGCATCGAAGCCGGAGCCTACGTTGGCGCTGGTGGCAGGGACCGAAACCTTGATCTTCATTGCCGCAGTTCCTTTCCGTTACACTTCCTCGGGCAGGCGCTTGAGCACCAGCTTCACGCTGCCGCCCACGGCCTCCACCTTGCGCGCGGCCTCTGCCAGCGCACGCTCGTCGGCGCGCTCTACAAAGTAGGCGCAGCCCTCGTACCGCTCATCCACCACCTTGCCGTAGCCGTAGATGGCTTCCACCACAGCGGGTGCAATGCCCGCCACACGCACATAATATGCAGCGGGAGCCGGGTCGGTGAGCATGCCGTCCACCGGGTCCGCAGGCTGCCAGAACAGGCTGTCGTGCACCTGTGCGCCGTTTTTCAGGGCATCTACCACGTCTGCCACCACAGCGCTGGCGGTGGGCAGCTTGCCTGCGCCCTTGCCGTAGAACACCACATCGCCCAGCATATCGCCCTTGACCAGCACCGCGTTGAAAACATCGTCCACGCTGGCCAGCTGGTTTGCCTTGGGTACCAAACACGGCTCTACCCCGGCGGCCACGCTGCCATCCTTGCCAAGCTTCATCCATGCGATCAGCTTGATGACGCAGCCCAGCTTTTCGGCGCTGGTCACATCGGCGGCGGTAATGGCCCGGATGCCCCGGGTGGGGATGTTCTGGGGGTAGATCTGGTGGCCGCACACCATGGAGGACAGAATGGCGATCTTGCGGCAGGCGTCGCGGCCGTCCACGTCATCGCTGGGGTCCTTGGTCTCGGCGTAGCCCAGCTCCTGCGCAATGTGCAGCGCATCCTCAAAGTCAAGGCCCTCCCGCACCATCTTGGTGAGCATGAAGTTGGTGGTGCCGTTCACGATGCCCTCCACCTCGGTGATGACGTTAGCCGCCAGGCACTGGTGCATGGGGGTGATGATGGGCGTACCGCCGCCCACAGAGGCTTCGAACAGGAAGGCACAGTCGTGCTCCTTGGCCAGTGCCAGCAGCTCTGCGCCGTAGGTTGCCACCATCTCCTTGTTGGAGGTGCACACGCTGCGGCCGCTCTCCAGACACGCCTTGACGTAAGGGTAGGCAAAGCGGGTGCCGCCGATGGTCTCCACCACCACCCGGATCTCCGGGTCCTGCAGGATCACATCAATGCTCTTCACCACCAAAGGCTCCACCGGGTTGCCGGTAAAGTCCTTCGGGTCCAGAATGTACTTTACCTCCACCGGTTCGCCAGCCCGGCGGGAGACACTTGCAGCATTGCGGCACAGCACCTCGTATACGCCGCTGCCCACCGTGCCAAAACCCAGAATTGCAATTTTAGCCATACTCTCTTTCCCTCGTTTCCTGTTTTGTTACAGGTTATACCCACAGCGCACACCCACGACCATGCGCTGGCGCGAAAGCTTTTCGGTCAATTCCTCCGGGGACATCTGCATGGTATCGGTGCGGATGGTGACCGCCACCAGCGCAGCCCCGTTTTCCGGGGTGGACTGGTTGATGGTCACAATACTGGCACCTGCGGCGCTGATACCAGCCAGAAGGCTTTGCAGCGCGCCGGTCTCGTCCCGCAGGGTGGCCATGACCGTAATGACCTCACGGCCATTCTCGGAATCAAAGATACAATCCTTATACTTATAAAATGCGCTGCGCGAAAGCTCTACCGCACGGGTCGCAGCCGAAATGCTGCGGGCTTCCCCGCTGGCCAGCAGCTCCTTGGCGCGTACCACCTTGAGAAAGACTTCCGGCAGCACCTGCGCATCCACCAGATAAAAACGGCGTTCCAACTTGTTCACCTCTCAAACACAAGTGTTCTTGTAGAAAATATAATAGCATCCGAACCCTTGCAATGCAAGAGCCCGGATGCTATTTTGTCACTTTGTCCAGTTTTGTCTTGTAAAGTGCGCCCTGTCCTTGCCGGATTTTTCAGCAAAAGGGGTAAAAAAGTACGATTTTTACTCTTATTCCGTATCCAGCGCACTGGTATCGGTGGGGACGACCGGTTGGGTGGGCACAGCATCGTCTGTGTTCTCGGTAGGGGCAGCAGCCTGCGGGGCTGCGTGGGAGTAGGTGCAGGTATCGGGCAGGTCATCGGCGCGGTAGTAGCCCACAGCCGTGCTCGGGCAGCCCGCACCGGCCAGAAGGCCGCTCTGGGTGCAGTAACGGCGCTCCACCACGCCTGCGGAGGTGGGGAATGCCTTATAGGGCAGGTCTGCCTGTGCCTGCTCCATCAGTGCCTTCCACGCGGTCACACAGGTGCGGGTCTTGGCCTGCTGCTTGGACAGGGTCTTGGTCATATCGTAAGGTGCATCGTAACCCCACCACACAGCGGTGACATAGTAGGGCGTGCCGCCCACGAACCACAGATCCTTTTCGTCGCTGGCAGTACCGGTCTTACCAAAGGCTTCCATGCCGTTGGAGTTGGGGTAGCGGCCGCTGGCAGTACCCACACTGGAGAACAGAACGTTCTTCAGCAGACGGTTCATGACATAAGCGGTATCGGGGGTCAGCGCCTGATAGCTGGTGGCGTTGTTTTCCAGATAGATGTTGCCGTCCCGGTCCAGCACACGGGTGTACAGGTGCGGGGTGGTGTACTCGCCATCATAGAAGATCTGGAAGGCTGCGGCCAGTGCCATGGGGGTAACACCCTTGGTCTGGCTGCCCATGACCATCTGCGCCAGACCCACGTCGTTGGCGGGGTCCAGCGTATTCAGCTGCAAGGTGTTGTAGACGAAGTTGAAGATATTGCTTGCGCCCACAAGGTCGCCCACGCGGACTGCGATGGTATTCAGCGAGCGGGCAAGGCCGTTCCACAGCGGGAGATCGCTGCCATCGCCGTAGTTGCCGCCGTAGTTGCGCGGCCAGCTGCGCCATGCGTTGGGGTAAGCGCGGAGCTGCTTGTCGGAGAGGCCCATCAGGCCGTTCTTGCGGCAGTAGTCCTCGTCCCGGATGATCATATCCTGCTTCTGGTACAGGGGGGAGTTGTTGAGCATGGTGGACCAGTTGACCAGACCGTACTCAATGCCCAGTGCATAGGCACCGATGGGCTTGATGGTAGAACCGGTCTGCCGCTCCACGTTGTAGGCGCGGTTCAGGGAAAGGCTCTTGGTCTTTTCGCCCAAGCCGCCCACAATAGCCAGCACATTGCCGTCATAGTCCAGTGTGACCATGGCAGCCTGCGTGCGCACGTTGCGGTAATAGTAGACGGTGCCGTCCTCGCCTGTGCGGGTCTTGGGGGTGCCGTCCTCGTTGAACACCTGCACATCATCGTCCGAAATGGAAGTGACCTCTTCCTCATGCCAGCCCGCCGGGAAGTAAGCATCATCGGTGTTCAGCATCAGGTTCTCCATCTGGGACTGCAGCTTGGTGTTGACTGTTGCTTCGATCGTAAAGCCGCCGGTGTAGAGCAGCTTCTGCGCCTCGGACTCCGTGATGCCCTCCTTGGCCATGATATCCTGCACGACCTCGTTGAACAGAGCATCGGTAAAGTAAGAGGTGACGGTGCTGGGCTTTTTGCCGCTGTCCTCTTCGGCCAGCACAAGGGGCTGCGCAGCACCGTTGCGGTAGTCCTCCTCGCTGATCACGCCCTGCTGCCACATATTGTACATAATGAAGTTGCGGCGGTTGATCAGGTTTTCGGGGTTCGTGTAGGGGTTATAGTTGGTGGGGTTTTTGGTAATAGAGGCAATGGTGGCGCACTCCCACAGGCTCAGCTGGCTGACGTCCTTGTTGAAGTACTCGTTGGCCGCCGTCTGCACACCCTGAATGGTGCCGGTAAAGCTGATGGTGTTCAGGTAAGCCTCCAAAATGGTCTCCTTGGAGTAGCTGCGGCTCAGGCAGAGGGCGCGGTAGATCTCGCGTACCTTGCGCAGTGCACCATTGATACCGCTGGCGCTGTTGTCATCGGTCAGGTTCTTGATGAGCTGCTGCTCCAGCGTGGATGCGCCCTGCTTGGAGCTGTAGATGGGCAGCAGATACTCGTTGATCATTGCGCCGATGGTACGCTTGAAGTTGACGCCGGGCTCTGAGTAGAAGTCCTTATCCTCGGTGCAGATGAACGCATACTGCAAGTTGGAAGGGATCTGCTCCAGGTCTGCCCATACGCGGTGGCTGTTGGAGGAGCGCAGGGTGGCATACTCCACCTGTGCGCCGGTATCCGGGTCGGTAGCCACCACCATACTGGACTGGCTCAACTGGATGTTGTCCAAGTCCAGCAGGTCGCCGTCGTTGGCGGTAGCCTGCACCACATAGAACACCATGCCCACGGCCACCACGCTGCCCAGCATGATGCCAAGGCAGAGCACCGTAGCAAGGGTGCGGCCGATGAACCGCAGAAGGGGGTGTTTGCTCTTTTCCTTCGGCGGCTTGGGGCTTTTGGGTGCCTTGGGTGCGCGGGTACGGTTTTCCGCTGCGGGGCGTGCCTCGCGGCGGCTCTGGGAAACATTGACCTTACGTCCCACCGGGCGGGCAGGCTGTTCCTCGCCGCCCCGATGGATCTTTCTCATCTCATTGTTGGAGATAGGGATCGCCTCCTGACATTTCAAGACTGTTGCCGGGCATTGCTGCGCCGGGCTTTATCCACATCGTTTGTGACACGAAACTTCAAACTGCAATACCATATTATAGCACGCACGCCCCAGCCGGGCAAGAACCAATCTTTGTGCGCTGAGCAGATATAAATAGTATAACACACTCTCTTGTGGAAAGTACAGTATCTGCGTGTGAAAATTGTCTGTCTCCCGCCCAAACGGGGCATACTTGCAGAGAAAGGGAGTGTTTTTTATGCGCAAGCTGTCTGTCTGCCTGTTCTACGGGCTTTGCGTATTCACCATTGTATTCAGTCTGTTCTGGATGGCGCTGCCAAAGCTGCCGCTATCCCAAACCCCTGCCGGGTCTGAGACCGACCCCGCCTCTCCCCTGAGCCTTGCCGCACAGGCAGTGCCCCAGACGGACGCCGCCCGCTACTGCCTGCGGGACAGCGGCGGACGGGTGGCGGTGTACACCTGCCGCGCCGACGGCACCCCGGGCACTTTGATCCGCGTGACCGGTATCTACACCAATCTCCTGCCGGAAAATGATGCCCTGCGCATCAAGCGCGGGCTTGTGGTCAACAGCCCCCGGGAGCTGGACCTGCTGCTGGAGGATCTGGGGGAGTAAATGCAATGAGCCGCTGCACGATGTGCAGCGGCTCATTGCATTTATATGATTCAGGCTTCCATTTCTTCCAGCGGCACAAGGTATTCCTTGCGGCACTGCTCATATTCCAGCATATAGTCCTTGCTGGGGTTGTGGTGCATAATGCTTTTCAGGGTGTGGGAGTCGTAATCATCGCCGGCCTCCATGCCCACCATGCGCACCGCAATGTTGGAGCAGTGGTCGGAGATACGCTCGGCGTTGTTCAGCACATCCAGGAACACCACGCCGGTGTCGATGGAGCAAATGCCGTCCTTCAGGCGGCGGATGTGCTGGTCGCGCAGGCGCTCCACCATCACATCAATGATTTCTTCCAGCGGCTCCACCTGTGCAGCCTTCTGGGTATCGTCGTTTTCAAAGGCATCGTCCGTCAGAACCAGAATGCGCTCCAATGCGGCGTCCAGCAGGTGCAGCTCCTTTTTGGCGCTCTCGCTGAAGCTGGCTTCCTTATCGTACAGTTCCTCGGCCTTTTCCATGATGTTCACGGCATAATCGCCAATGCGCTCGAACTCGGTGACAAAATTCAGCAGCTCGGTCACCGCGTGGCTCTCGTCGTCACCCAGCTCCTGGTCGGTCAGCTTGATCAGGTAGTTGGTGATCTCCACCTCCATGCGGTCGATCAGGTTCTCGCGTACCTTGATGGCACTCACGGTCTCCTCGTCCATCTTCAAAAGCAGCGGCGCAGCCAGACCCACGTTGCGGGCAGCACGACGGGACATCTTGATCACCGCGTTCTTAGCCTGCTGCAAAGCCACAGCCGGGCTCTTGTACAGACGCTCGTCCAACACCGGCATGCTCAGCTCCTGTGCTTCCTCCACGCTGCTGGGCACCGTGAGCATCGCCAAGCGGCTCAGCACCCCGCTGCAAGGCAGGAACAACAGCATGGCGCATACGCTGGACAAAGTATGGATGTTTGCGATGGAGCTCTTGTTCATTACATCGCCCCACATGGGGATGCCGATGGTAAACTGCACCGCATAGATCAGCGCCAGCAGGATCACGCTGCCGATGACGTTGAAGTACAGGTGGATGAGCGCGGCCCGCTTACCATCCTTGGAAGAGCCGCCGATGGTGAGCAGCGGGGTGAACGCCGTACCGATATGCGCACCCAGAATGATGGGGATGGCAGAACTGAAGGTGACAAGCCCTGTGCTGGACAGTGCCTGCAAAATACCCACGGAGGCAGAAGAGGACTGGATGATCACGGTGACCACCACGCCCACCAGAACACCCAGAATGGGGTTTGTCATAGTGACGAACAGATTCTGAAAGACGGCGCTCTCCCGCAGGGGTGCCACGCCGGTATCCATCAGGCTCATGCCGGTAAACAGGATACCGAAGCCCAGCATGATCTGACCGATATTCTTCTTTTTGGCATTGCGCAGGAACACATAAAAAATGCAGCCAATAAACGCCACCACAGGGGCAAAGGTCTTGGGCTGGATCAAGGTCAGCCACAGGCTTTCGCCTGAGATATCCGCCATGCGGATCAACTGACCTGTTACCGTAGTACCAATATTTGCACCCATGATCACGCCTACCGACTGCGTCAGTGTCATGATACCAGAGTTGACCAGACCGACACAAATAACCACCGTACCAGCCGACGACTGAATGACGCCGGTGATCAGTGTGCCGAAGATCACGCCTTTGATGGTAGAGGAGGTAAGCTTTTGCAATACGCCCTGCATCTTGCCGCCTGCCAGCTTTTCCAGTCCGGCGCCCATGATGGACATACCGTACAAGAACAGCGCAACGCCGCCCAGCAGAGAGGTAATGTGTGTGATATCCATAACGATACTCCTAATATGAAACTTCCCTTTTTATCCTTTACAGCACACAGCCGCCGGAACCTTACGCATGCACAGCGCCGCACTGTTCCGGAAGCCGCTTATTTTTATTATACCATCAAAGGGGGCGTCTCAACAAGGTTTATTTTACAGGAAAGTTACTTTTTCCACACATTTCGCAACATATTTTCGGGTGCAAAACCAAAAGCTTTCTTTTATTTTACATACATTTTACATTGTGCCTTCTCGGGGCGCAGGATATCCCCGCTTACCCGGCCAGCTCCTCCATGGCCTCCCGTACCGTATCGGCTGAAAACAGGAACACACCACTGCCGGTGTATACCTCCACATGACTGCCCACATAACGCAACTCAAAATCCTTCATGGTGTTTCCCTCCTGTGTGTCTGTTTTGTACCCGGGACTTCCCCGGTAAACACAGTATCGCATAATTAGGATACCATAAAAAGGACTTTCAACCGTTTTCGCAGACTTTTTACGCCAAAGCAGCGTATGCTCCCCCAGTCTGCTCACACCGTTCGCAGCCACTTTCCTTGGAAATCGGGTCTTTGGCAGTCCCCCGCAGCGCCGCATTTCCGCAGGAAACAGGCGTTATAGCTGCCGTTTTTCATCACGACCCCTTCCCGTGAAAATGGGATAGCGGAGCGTCCGCAGACGCTCCGCTATCCCGAATTAAAAATATATTTTCCTCTGACTATGCCCAAAGCGCACGCGGCGGGCATTCCAAATCGTCCCTCTGCGCCAGCATTATTCTGCCGCGTCCGTCACCCGGACAGGATAACCAGTCCGCACACAACGCACCGCATACCGGGCGTTGCCGCCGGAGGTGCAGGTGAACAGGGTCAGATCCCAGTTGTCCGTCTCGGTGGCGGTGGTCATCTCCTCGATCTGGGTGGGATGCAAAGTCTCCACGCTCTCCACCTCGTAGCTCCAGCGCAGACCGTCCGCATCCGTAAAATACACCGGGCTGCCGATAGCCAGCCACTTGATGGGGCTGAAATGCTTTGCATAGTTGTGGCCGCAGATCACCAGATCATCGGCATAGGTGGTGCCGCTGTAGCGCCCGGGAGCGACCTTCAGCCCCGCATAGCTCCACTGCGCCATGACCGGTAGCTCCAGCCCCGCCGCCGGGATGGAAAGCACTCCGATGTAGTCGCGCCCTTCCACCTCCACGGTGGTCATTTCCTGCGCCGGGTCCAGCATCGGCTGTGGGGCTGCGGTCTCGTTTTCCCGCCGGTGTTCCGTGATGGTCTTTTGCATGGTCTGCTCCAGTTCGCCCAATACTTCCTGCGAAGCCTTTTCTGCCCGGGCGGCATCCCACCGGTTGTAGCCCAGCAGCCCGGCGGCGCATAAGATCAGCACCGCACCCAGCACCATGCACAGCCTGCCGATTTTCCGTTTCATTGCATTCCATCCTTTATATATAATAGTATCATCTGCTTCAGTATACCATTCCCCGCTCCGGTTTACAACCGTTCTTCCGGGCGATTTTTATCGGGCAACAGCGCGCAGACCAGCCGCACCATCTGCCCGGTCAGGGGCAGCCATACCAGCGCACACAGTACGTTGAACAGGGTATGCGCGTTGGCGATCTGCCGGGCGATCACCGCGCACTCTGCCCCTGCGGGCGAGCACAGCCGCACCAGCGCCGCAAAGGGCTGCAGCAGTGCGCAGCACACCGCCGCTCCGCTCAGGTTAAAAATGGCGTGGGCTGCCGCCACCCGCTTGGCATCTCTTCCCTGCCCAATAGCGGCAAGCACCGCTGTGATGGTTGTGCCGATGTTATCCCCCAGCAGAATGGGGATGGCAGCCGTCAGCCCCAGCAGGCTGTGTACGCCGTCTGCCCCGGGCTGCGCCGCCATGCTTTGCAGCAGTGCCACCGTGGCAGAGCTGCTCTGCACCGTTAAGGTCATGCAGACGCCCGCCAGCAGTCCGTGCAGGGGGCTTTGCTGCACCCGGGCAAGCTCCAGCCGGAGCAGCGGGCTTTGCAGCAGCGGTTCCATGGCGCTGCGCATCACCGTGACGCCCTCGAACAGCAGTCCAAAGCCGAACACTGCCTCGCCCACGCAGCGTCCCCGCCAGTCTTTACAGGCCAGGCAGAGCAGCACCCCGCCAAACAGCAACAGATACCGCCAGCTTTCCACCCGGAACGCCAGCAGCTGTGCCGTGACCGTTGTACCGATATTTGCCCCGAACACCACCGGCACCGCCTGCCGCAGCTGCAACAGCCCCGCCGCCAGAAAGGCAATGACCATGACCGTGACCGCCGAGCTGCTTTGCAGCACCGCTGTGACCGCCGCCCCGGTCAGCAGTCCCGTCACCGGGTTTGCGGTGCACCGCGCCAGCAAGCTGCGCAGCCGCCTGCCCGCCCCCTGCTGTACTGCCCTGCACAGGCTGTCCGTCCCGTATAAAAACAGCGCCAATCCGCCGAATACCTGTAACAACACTTGGAATCCCTGCTCCATCCGCACCCTCCGTTTCTGCCTGTCCTTTATTTCTATGCAGCGAGAGCCGGTTTGCGCATTGACAAAGCCTACAAGTTTTTTGTGAATTTTTGTTTAATATTTCCCTATTCTCTTGCAATCCCGCTGCAAAAGGAATATGCTTATCAGGCGTTAATACTTAATAGCTGTTAAGTATTTGAAAATGCAAACGAGGAGGGACTGTTGTGTCCGAGCCAAGTACCCCCAACTTTCAGGGGATGTGCCACTTTATCGGGCAGCTGAGCAAGGCATCCAAGGCCGGGATGCGGGCGGCGCTGGCCGATTGCCCCAAATGCCACTTTAATATGCTGGAAGGCCTGCTGCATTCCATCAACTGCCACGGCAGGGACGGTGCCATTTATGTCTCTGACCTTGCCCGGGAGATTCGACAGCCGCTGCCGGCGGTCTCGCGCGGGCTGCGGTTGATGGAGCAGGACGGCACCGTGGTGCGGGAGCCGGACCCCGCCGACCGCCGCAAAACGCTGGTGCGCATCACCCCCAAAGGGTATGAGCTGTGCCACCAGTGTGAGCAGGCTCTGCGCGACTACTTTGCCAGCGTGCTGGCACGGTTAGAGCCGGAGCAGGCAGCCCAGATGGACGCGCTGCGCGGCGCGCTGATGGATGCCATTCTTGCGGAAAATGCCGCGCGCAACATTGACCCGAAGGGAGAAACGAACCATGACAAAGATCTTTAAGCAGCTGGCCCGGCACTGGGCGGTCTGCCTTGTGGTGTTCGCACTGCTGTTCGTGCAGGCGTACTGCGACCTTGCCCTGCCGGACTACACCAGCAAGATCGTGGACACCGGCATCCAGCAGGGCGGCATTGAAAGCCCCCTGCCCCAGACGGTGCGCCAGAGTACGCTGGACGCGCTGAACCTGCTGATGAACGAGGAGGATGCGCAGAAGCTGCAAAGCGCCTACCAGTACTATCTGCAGGACGATGGCGTGTTGCAGCTGCGCTCCGACCTGACCGAGGACGAGCGCACCGCACTGGAAGATGCTGTGACCACCCCGGACATCGTGCTGTATATGGCTGCCGCACAGGCCGCCAACACCCCCGCCGGGCAGAACAGCATGGGCATGACCGGCCTTGCCGAGATGCCCTCTGCCGCTGCGGACACCGACACCGAGACCGTCACCCCCACGGCAGCAGATCTGGACACCGTTTGCAGCCAGTTTGCCGCCATGAGCCAGATGCCCGGTTTTGACCGCAGTATGCTGCAAAAGCAGCTGGACAGTGCCATGAGCCAGCTGGACAGCACCCTGCTGGAAAACCTGAAAAGCCAGTCTTTGCTGCTGGTGCAGTTGGAATACGAGGCACAGGGCGTTGCGCGGGATGTGCAGATGCAGTACCTCTTCCGGGTGGGCGGCCAGATGCTGGCGCTCACCCTGCTGATGGTGGCCGTGGCTGTGGCCGTGGGCTTCCTTGCCTCCCGGGTATCCGCCGCCATCGGTCGTGACCTGCGCCGGGAAACCTTCTCCAGTGTCATCGGCTTCTCCAATGCAGAGATCGAGAACTTCTCCACCGCCTCCCTCATCACTCGCACCACCAACGATATCCAGCAGGTGCAGTTCGTCTGCGTCATCCTGCTGCGCATGGTGGCCTACGCACCCATTCTGGGCATTGGCGGTGTGCTGCACGTTGTGGGTAGCAGCAGCGGCCTTTCCTGGATCGTGGTGCTGGACGTGGCCATCCTGCTGTTGCTCATCATTTTCCTGATGAGCGTTGCCATGCCCAAATTCAAGGTGATGCAGCAGCTGGTGGACCGGCTGAATCTGGTCAGCCGCGAAATTTTGACCGGCATCATGCCGGTGCGCGCCTTCAGCCGCGAAAAGTTTGAGGAGCAGCGTTTTGATAAGGCCAACCGGGAACTGATGGGCACCCAGCTGTTTACCAACCGCGCTATGGTGGCCATGATGCCCTTTATGACCCTGATCATGAACGGCACCAGCCTGCTCATCGTGTGGTTCGGCGGCAAGGCTATGGACAACGGCACCATGCAGGTGGGCGAGATGATCGCCTTCATCACCTACACCATGCAGATCGTCATGTCCTTCCTGATGCTGGCCATGGTGGCCGTCATGCTGCCCCGCGCCGGTGTGGCTGCGGATCGTATCGACGAGGTCATCCGCACCAAAGCCTCCATCCACGACCCGGACAAAGCCGCCGCAAAGGCCGCACAGGCACACACCGACTGGCAGGGCGTGGTGCAGTTCGAGGATGTGAGCTTCCGTTACCCCGGTGCGGACAGCGATGCACTGGAGCACATCAGTTTTACCGCAAAGCCCGGCGAGACCACCGCCATCATCGGCTCCACCGGCTGCGGCAAGTCCACCCTGCTCAACCTCATCCCCCGCTTTTACGATGTGACCGGCGGCAAGGTGACCGTGGACGGCATTGACGTGCGCGAAATGCCGCAGGCACAGCTGCACGACCTGCTGGGCTATGTGCCCCAGAAGGGCGTGCTGTTCAGCGGCACCATTGACAGCAATCTGAAATTCGGCGGCGAGGATATCACCGACGCACAGGTGCACAAAGCCGCCGCCATTGCACAGGCCACTGATTTTATCGAGGCAAAGCCCGAAGGCTACCAAAGCCCCATTGCACAGGGCGGCTCCAACGTATCCGGCGGCCAGAAGCAGCGGCTTTCCATTGCCCGGGCGATTGCTAAAAATCCCAAGGTCTATCTGTTTGACGACAGCTTCTCGGCGCTGGACTACAAGACCGATGTAACGCTGCGCCGCGCCCTGAAGGCACAGACCGACAACGCCACTGTGATCATTGTGGCACAGCGCATCTCCACCGTGCTGCACGCAAACCAGATCCTTGTGCTGGACGAGGGCAGGCTGGTGGGCAAGGGTACCCATGCCCAGCTGATGGTCAGCTGCCCGGAATATCAGGAGATTGCCCGCAGCCAGTTGAGCCAGAAGGAGCTGGCGCTGGATACCCTGAATACAGAAAAGGAGGGTGAGTGATATGCCCAGATCCGGACGTCCCACCACCGAGCGTGCCAAGGACTTTAAAGGCACGCTGCGGCAGCTCATCCGCACCATGAGCCACTACAAGCTGCCCCTTGCGGCAGCCATGCTGTTTGCAATTCTTTCTACCATCTTCAACATTGCAGGCCCCAAGGTGCTGGCAAAAGCCACCACTGCCCTTGCCACCGGCTGGATCGCCCGGCTGCGCGGCACCGGCAGCATTGATTTTGTGTATATCGCCCGCATTCTGCTGTTTTTGCTGGGGATGTACCTGCTGAGCAGCGCTTTCAGCTTTATTCAGGGCTGGCTGATGACCGACCTTTCCCAGAAGGTCTGCTACGACTTCCGCCGCCAGATCAGTGAAAAGATCAACCGCCTGCCGCTGGCGTACTTTGAAAAGCGCACCGTGGGCGAGGTGCTTTCCCGCATCACCAACGATGTGGACACGCTGGGGCAGAGCCTGAACCAGAGCATCACCCAGCTGATCACCAGCGTGACCACCATGATCGGTGTGCTGGTGATGATGCTTTCCATCAGCCCCCGCATGACTCTGATCGCTCTGCTGATTTTACCGGTATCGCTGGCACTGGTGCTGGTGGTGGTCAAGTTCAGCCAGAAGTATTTCAAGGCACAGCAGGCCACGCTGGGCGTAGTCAACGGTCAGGTAGAGGAGGTTTACGCCGGTCACAACGTAGTCAAGGCCTTCAACCGGGAGGCTGTGGTGCTGGCTGACTTCAACGCCGCCAACGATAAGCTGTACGAATCCGCATGGAAGAGCCAGTTTCTCTCCGGCCTGATGATGCCCATTATGAACTTTGTGGGCAATCTGGGCTACGTGGCAGTGGCCATCGTGGGCAGCATTTTTGCGGCAAACGGCACCATTACCATCGGTGACATTCAGGCCTTCATCCAGTACGTCAAGAACTTCACCCAGCCCATCCAGCAGCTTTCTCAGGTGTCCAACATGCTGCAGAGCATGGCCGCTGCCGCTGAGCGGGTGTTCGAGTTTCTGAACGAGCCGGAAGAGGATCAGCAGGCAGACCCGGCCCGCCGGGCCGACCCCGGCTGCATCAACGGTCAGGTGACATTCAGCCATGTCCGCTTCGGCTACACCCCGGACAAGACCGTCATCCGCGATTTCAGCTGTGAGGTCAAGCCCGGCCAGAAGGTGGCTATCGTCGGCCCTACCGGCGCGGGCAAAACTACCATGGTCAAGCTGCTCATGCGCTTCTATGATGTGGATTCCGGTTCCATCACCCTGAATGGCCACGATGTGCGTGACTTTGACCGCAGCGCTCTGCGCGAGGGCTTCGGCATGGTGCTGCAGGACACATGGCTGTTCAAGGGCACCATCATGGAGAACATCC
>OLVY01001365.1_pt1 | contig 15464 bp, 10 predicted proteins | sample 1674261 | NCBI WGS metagenome assembly OLVY01 (sample SAMEA103958155, study PRJEB25191) | human gut metagenome | biome: human-associated habitat [ENVO:00009003]; feature: intestine environment [ENVO:2100002]; material: feces | place: Germany | collected 2013/2015
CCCCCACCGTGCGGGAAACAAAGCTGCAATAGCTGCAGCGGGACGGGCAGAACGGAATGCCCGCGTACACACTGCAATCCATCGGCTGGGCGCGCTCCAGCACCGGGCGCTGCAGGTCCGCAATACTTTTGGCCATGGCAAAACGGCGCGGCGTGCAGTCAAAATGCTGCAAAAAGCGCTGTTCGATTTCTTCTTCGGTTTTGCCCTCGGCGCGCAGGTCATGGATGATGCGCACTGGGCGCACGCCGGTCATCATGCCCCAGGGCGGGCGGATACCGGTAACGCCGCACAGCATGGTGTACAGCATGCGGCACAGAGCATACTCCTGCGTGCGGGCATCCCCCTGGGGCGGGCGCTGCTGCACCCAGGTGGTTGTGCCGTTCTGCCGCACCAGAACCAGCAGCAGATACCTGTGAGCCACAGCCAGCACAAGGTCTGCGGTATCGTCCGGCAGGGTCTGGCTCAGCTCCGCCGCCGGGTAAAAGATGCGTGCGGTATGCTCGGCCTCATACCCAGCTGCCGCACCGCGCAATACAATTTGCATAAGAACCCCCGAATTGGAGGGAGGAGTTAGGAATTAGGAGTTAGCGCGGAGCCGAGCCTGTTGTAATCCCGCTTATGCCAATACTGCCAAAACAGTACCCGGCGCATTGCAGGTATACCGCAAACTTTTAGGCCGCCGCTTAACTCCTAACTTCTCCCTCCTAACTCCTACCTATCTTAAAATACTTCCCCCATCAGATATGGGTTGGACCGGCGTTCCTGGCCAAGGGTGGTAAAGCTTTCATGGCCGGGGTAGACGGTGGTTTCATCCGGCAGAGGCAGATCCGCCACCAGAGTAAGGCTGCGTTGCATCTCCGCCGGGCTGCCGCCGGGCAGGTCCACACGGCCGCAGCTGCCCGCAAACAGGGTATCGCCGCTGAACAGCCGGTCGCCGCAGGCGATGACCACGCCGCCGGGGGTGTGGCCCGGTGTGTGCCAGATGCGGAACGTCAGCTCATCCACCTGATACTCACTGTTGCCCGCAGGCCACGGGGCATCGATCAGATCCGGAGTCAGCGGGTACATCTGGTCGCCTTTGGCATCGGCCAGGTCCATATGCACCTTGGCGCCAGTGGCTTTTTTCAGGGCCACCACACTGCCCACATGGTCATAATGGCCGTGGGTGAGGAAAATGTCCGTCAGGGTTGCGTTATTCTCTTTCAGCTGAGCCAGATAGGTTTCGGCCTCGGCAGCGGGGTCCACCACAACGGCATGCCCGACGGCGGTGATCAGCAAAAAGGTATTGGTGTACAGCGGCCAAACGCCATGGATATGGATCAATTTCATGGTTGTGCTCCTTTACTTCCACTCATCGGTATCAATGATGATGGTCACCGGACCATCGTTGACAAGGCTGACCTGCATATCGGCCCCAAACTCGCCATGCTGAACGTCTTTCAGTCCCTGGGTGTTCATCAGCTCCTGCAAAAAGGCATCATAAGCGCTTTTGGCGGTCTCCCCTTTTGCGGCATGGATAAAGCTGGGCCGTTTGCCGCGGGAGGTATCGCCATACAGGGTAAAGTTGCTGACGACAAGAACCGAATAGCCAAGTTCCACCGCGCTGCGGTTCAACTTGCCCTCATCATCGGCAAAAATGCGCAGCCCGGCGCATTTGGCTGCCAGCTTGGGGATAATGGCGGGGTCGTCCCCATCCTTTACCCCAAGCAAAATCATCAGCCCCGGCCCGATGGTGCGGGGATCGCCGCCGTTGACCACAACGGACGCCGAGGAAACACGCTGAAGCACAGCACGCATAACACAGTTCTCCTTATTCAGTCAGTATGGCACACCCGGTTAAGCCGCAGGCACCATAAAATAGCAGGAATCCGCTACAAAGAAATTCAGCGAATCATCGCCCGCAAACACCGCCTGCCAGTTTTCCCATGTTGCGCCGTCGGTTGTCACATACACGGCGGTGGGGTCATACTGCCCGGCGGCAAGCCGGGCAGCGGTATCGGCGCGGCTGGCTTCCGCCGCTGGGTGGCTGCCGGACACAGCAATATCCAGATTGGTTGCCAGCCCCTGCTTGCCCGCCAGAATGGCCAGCAGGCGCAGGCGGTCCTCCCGCACTTCCCCGGCGGCAAGCAGCTGGGTGTGGCCCGCGCCAAGGCTGGCGGTCTGGTCGTTGTTTACCACTGTGGCGTTGATGGGGTCGTCGAACTTCTGCCGCTTTTGCTGGGCGACGGCGCTCAAATCAAACGCCTGAACGCCGACAAACAGCGCCAGCACCAGCACCGCATACCGGCCGGGCAGGCGGTCCCGCAGGGTATACACGGCATACACCACCATGCAGGCCGCTACCAGATAGAACATTCGCCCGCTGGAGCGGAAGATGCCGCACAGCTCCAACAGCTTTGCAGGCAGCGGCAGCTCAATGCCGGTGTTGCCCCAGTAAATTTTGTTGCTGACGGCAAACAGCGTTAAAAACACGCAGGCCGCAAACACCGGCCCGTTGCGGTGCCACCAGGTTTTGGTGTTCTGGGGGCAGCGCACCGCCCGGCGCAGGCTGAACAGCAGCGCCGCCGTGATCAGCGCCAGCACACCAAGCCCCAGGTAATTGAAGCCATCATACTGGCCGGGCTGCTGCGGCATTACCTGGTACAGCCGGGACCAAGTGTAGCCCCCGCGGGAGGTTGGGTTGATGAGTGCATTCAGGTTCATGGAATAATCGCCATAGCCGGAGCGAGATGCCCCGGTGCCGGAGCCGATGGCCCCGCACAAAATGCCGCCCACCACAGCCGCTGCCAAACTTGCCGCAAACTGCAGCGCCGCGCGGCCCCAGGCTTTTTTCTGGCGGCCCAGTTCCACGGCGACCAGCAGGGCGCACACCATGACCAGCGGCAGAAAGTACGGGTGGATGCCCACCGCCAAAAAGGCCAGCACCGGCATGGCCCAGGGGAATTTGGCCGTGCCGCTGTACAGGTTTTGACGGTATTCCAGAAAGGCATACAGCGCCAGCAAAAACAGCCACTGGCTGGCCAGCGCGGTATGGCGGAACGCGCGCTCCCACAAGGTAGGCAGCATAACAAACAGCAGACCGCCCAGTGTGGAAAACACCAGCGCTCCCGCGCCAGTTTTTGCCTGCCCGCGGGCGCACAGAAGCGCACCGGCTGCCCCCTGCATGGCAAAACAGAACAGCGTGTACCACCCAAACCACTGGAAGGTGGAGGGCAGCACCCCGCGCAGCGCCTTGAAGAAGATGCTGACCCAGGGGATGCTGTCGGTAAACGAAATGACGGTGCCATCCGGGGCGGCAATGGTATCCGCCAGGCCCAGCGGGAACGCCCAATGAGAGTTGCGGAACAACACCCAGCCCGCATAATGCTGCTGAATGTCCCACTCATCATAGCCGTTCAAGATCCAGGCATCATAGGTTGGGTGCAGGGTGGATGTGCCATACAGCAGGAAAAATACCACCATGCCCGCCGCCGCGCCCAAAAGCGCCGCCAGCCACCGCCGTTTTGTGTTTTGATTCATGTGTTTTATGGGTTGTGCAGTGATAGGTCAATTTTGATTTAACCCCAGGCAGCGGGCGCGCAATACGCGTTCCCACGGGGTTTCTGCACACTTTCTATTTTATTTCTTATTTTTTATGTCTGATATATCAGAGTTTTTTCGGATCCTTTTTTTGCAAAAAGGATCAAAAAGTCCCCCGTATAAAAGTTTTAGTTGCGGATAACTGTCAGAACGTCTTTGACTTTTTTCAGGCGTGCCACAACATTGTTCAGGTGCACGGTGTTCATAATGCCCACCGTCAGGGACATGCGTGCGCGGCCCTGGTCTGCCGCGCGGGCGGAAAGTGAATAGATCGGCACACGCATATCGCCCAGCGCCAGCGCAACGTCCGAAAGCAGGTTGGCGCGGTCCATGCAGTCCAGCTCCAGCGTTGCCTTGTAGTCCTCTTTGGCATCATCCGCCCAATAGGCTTTCACCCAGCGGGCGGCATTTTCCGGGTCCTTCATACTCTGCTGCACATTGGCGCAGTCCCGCTTGTGGATGGACACGCCAAACCCACGGGTGACAAAACCGATGATGTCATCCCCCGGCAGCGGCGAACAACACTTGGCAAACTTGATGGGGCAGTTGTCAATGCCTTCCACCACAACGCCGTCCGAAGAATGAACACGCTTGATATCCACCGTGGGCAGCGGCTTGGGTTCCGTTGCTTTCAGGCGGGTGTACTCTTCCTTCAGCTTGGGCAGGATGCGCGCCAGCTGCAAACCGCCATAGCCGATGGCCGCATACATTTCATCCACCGAGTTACAGTGGTTGCGGCGCGCCAGGTTGGACATGAACTCGTCATACTGCTCCGGCGGGATCACCATCAGGTTGCGGCGCAGCTCTTTTTCAAAGGCATCCTTGCCCTCGGCAATGTTTTCGTCCCGGCGCTCTTTCTTGAACCAGTTGCGGATCTTGTTCTTTGCTTCGCTGGTTTTTACAATGTTCAGCCAGTCGCGGGAGGGGCCACGGTTTTCCGGGCCGGTGATGATTTCAATGATTTCGCCGGTAACGACCTGATGGTCAATGGGCACAATGCGGTTGTTTACCTTGGCGCCGATCATCCGGTTTCCCACGGCGGAATGGATGGCGTAAGCAAAGTCGATGACGGTTGCGCCGGCCGGCAGGTTGATCACATCGCCGCGTGGGGTAAAGGCAAACACTTCTTCCGGCAGCAGGTCAGACTTGATATCGCTGAGCAGGTCAGTGGCATCAATGCTGGAACGCTGGCTTTCCAACAGCTGGCGCACCCAAGCCAGGCGTTCGTCCAGCCTATCACTGCTGGCGGCGGTAATGCCGGCCTTATACTTCCAGTGGGCAGCAATGCCGTATTCCGCGTTGCGGTCCATCTCGCGGGTACGGATCTGCACCTCAAAGGGGATGGCTTCGCGGCCAATCACGGTGGTGTGCAGGCTCTGGTAGCCGTTGGGCTTGGGGGTGGAGATATAATCCTTAAAGCGGTTGGGCAGCGGGTGGTACATATCGTGGATGAGGCCAAGGGTGCTGTAACACTCGGCCAGAGAATCCAGAATGACACGAACTGCGTAGATATCGTAGATCTCGTCAAAGGACTTGTTCTGCATGATGGTCTTGCGGTAGATGCCGTAAATGCTCTTGACCCGGCGCTTGATGGTGGCACCCTCGATGCCGCTTTCCACCAGACGGCGCTCAATGACGCCGGAAACCTTGATCAAAAACTCCTCGCCGGAGCGCTCGCTGAGCATCCGGCTGATCTCGGAATAGCCCACAGGATCCAGATAATGCAGGCTGCGATCCTCCAGCTCTTCCTTGACGTTCAGGATGCCAAGGCGGTTGGCGATGGGGGCGTACACCTCCATGGTCTCGCGAGCCTTATCGCGGCGCTTCTGCTCCGGCCAAGCGTCGCCGGTGCGCATATTATGCAGCCTGTCGCACAGCTTGATGATCATCACGCGCACGTCCCGGCTCATAGCCAGCAGCATCTTGCGCAGGTTTTCGGCCTGCAATTCCTCAATATTGGAGAACTGGATCTTGGTCAGCTTGGTCACGCCGTCCACCAGCAGGGCCACTTCCTCGCCAAAGGCGGCTTTCAGGTCATCCAGCGTGGTGGGGGTATCCTCCACTACGTCATGCAGCAGGGCGGCGGCGATGCTCTCGGAGTCCATGCCCAGATCCAGCACCAGCCGGGCGACTGCCAGCGGGTGGCAGATATAGGGCTCGCCGCTGCGGCGGCACACGCCGTTGTGGGCGTTATTCGCCAGCTCATAAGCCTTTTGGATCATCTCCATATTGTAGGCTTTGCCGCTGGCCTGAATGGCCTCGCACAGCTTTTCCCACGTTACGATTTCCGGGCGCACCTCAGAGGGCAGCGCCCCCTCCGGTGCGTCTGCCAGCAGTGCCGTAGCAGCTACGGTGGCGGTCTCCTGCACCGGCTGGTGCAGATGGGTCTTGGCAGAGTAGCCGTCCTCGTCCCGTACCGGAGCCGGGATTGGGGCAGTATTTTTCTTTCCCTCAGGCATTTATAGTTCCTCCAGACATTTCAGGATGGGGGCATCGGCAAGGTTCTTTTTGCCTGCTGTCGGCACCAGTTCCCAGAACTTTGCCCCGCCTTTTTCCGCTGCGGTGATCAGCCCCACCTGCTCCAAAGCGGCAACTGCCACCAGCGTTTTGCCGGTCTGCTCCTCGCCCAGCTTTGCGCACAAAGGCTGCAGATCCTCGGCGTGCCAGCGGCGGGACTGCAGCTCCCGGTACACGGCAATGATATCCGTGCGGGCGGGGGCGATCTGTTTCTTTTGTTCTTCGGTCAGGGGGGTGCCCCGGCGCAGCGCCTGCACCAGCGCAGCCTGCCGCGCCAGCTCTGCGCCCAGCCCTGCCGGGTGCAGGTCGATGATGCGGCCGGAGAGCTGTGCCCCCCGGGCGGACTCGTAGACCGAAAGATTCAGCGCCACGTCCACCACATCGCCCAGTGCGTAGGGCAGCTGCTCAGCGGGCATCCCGAACCAGACGGCGTACAGGCAGCTATTGCCCTGCCGCAGCCGCAGGCGGCTGTGCCGCCCCTCCGATACCGGGTATACGCCGTCCACCACGGCACTTTGCAGCAGGAACACCGGGGTAGGGTTCTCCGCTCCGTAGGGTGCCAGCTGATCCAGATGGCGCACGCTCTCCACTGTGATACGATCCAGATGGATGGTCACGTCACAGGTAAGGGGCGGTGTGTGCAGTACCGGGCACTCCCGGGCAGCCCAGTCGTTCAGGCGGCGGCGCAGCTCGGGCAGATTTTCTTCCCGGACAGAAAGTCCCGCCGCCATGGCGTGGCCACCGTAGCGCACCAGAAGGTCGGCACAGGAACCGATGCAGGTGTGCAGGTTAAAGCCCTGCACGCTGCGTCCGCTGCCCTTGCCCTCGCCGTGCTCATCAATGGTGACCACGATGACCGGGCGGCCGGTGCGCTCCACCAGCCGGGAAGCCACGATGCCAATGACGCCGGGATGCCAGTCCCGTCCCCACAGCAGCATGATGCGGTCATCCAGCCGCTCGGGCTGCTGCTCTAACAATTCCTCAGCGGCTTTGAAGATCTGCTGCTCGGTCTCCTGCCGATGGGCGTTGATCTCGTTCAGCTTGTGCGCCAGCTCCTCGGCTCTGTCCGGGTCCTCGCAGAGCACCAGCTGCAAAGCGGTGACGGCGTTATCCATGCGGCCTGCCGCGTTGATGCGGGGTGCAATGGCGTAGCTGATATTTTCGGCGGTGATAGGCTTGCCCGCAAGACCGACTTCCTCTAAAAGTGCCCCAAAGCCGGGGCGGTCGGTCTGCTGCAGCTGCCGCAGCCCGGCCTTGACAAGGGTGCGGTTCTCCCCCACCAGCGGCATCACGTCTGCCACAGTGCCCACGGCGGCAAGGTCGCCGCAGTAATCCAGCATCTCCTCCGGCGGGCAGCCGTCCAGCGCGGCACAAAGCTTGAAGGCTACGCCCGCGCCGCACAGACCCTTGAAGGGGCTGTGGTCGTCCTCCCGGCGGGGGTCAACCACCGCCACAGCCTTGGGCAAAGTCTCCGGCGGCAGATGGTGGTCGGTAATGATCAGGTCCATGCCCAGAGAAGCCGCAAAGTCGGCTTCTTCCACGGCAGAGATGCCGTTGTCCACCGTCACGATAAGGGTGCAGCCCTTGTTGTGCATGGACTGGATGGCATTTTTGGACAGGCCGTAGCCGTCCCCATCGCGGCTGGGCAGCATACACTTGACAGTCGCGCCCATGCCCTTGAGGTGCTGGTACAGCAGGGCGGTGGCAGTCACGCCGTCCACATCGTAATCGCCAAAAACCGCGATGGTCTCGCCGTCATCAATGGCCTGCCAGATGCGCTGACAGGCGGCGTCCATATCCGTGAGCAGCGCAGGGTCGGAAAGTTCCTCCTCCCCTGCCAGCAAGGTCAGGGCTTCGGCGGGGTCGGTGATGCCCCGGGCAGCAAGGATGCCCGCCAGCAGGGCGTTTTCCTTTTGCTGCGCAGCCAGCACGGCCTTATATTTTTCGTCTGACCACGGCGCTTCGTCCATGGCCTGCTCTTCCAGCTGTGCCGCTGCCTGCTCGGCAATGGCGGCGGTCAGCTCCCGCACAGCGGTGCGGTCCAGCGGTTTTTGTTCCCAAGCGCGGTAGGTCATTCAAATTCCCTCCCGGTCAGGCCATCGTTGGCCAGCATTCCCTGCAAAGCGGCGATCTCGGAAGAAATATCCATGGCTACGTCCGAAAGCAGATTGTTGTACAGGTTCTCATACGCCTGATTCAAGGTATGCAGGATGCCTGCGATATCCCGGCGGATGGTCTCGGCGTTTTCGCCCTGCTGTCCCTGCACGTCGTTATAGGTGTGCAGCAGCTTGAGGGTGGTGGGGATATAATATTCCGCAAAACGGCGGGTCTTGGGCTGGCTTTCCGGGTGTGCCTCCAGCCAGTCGCAGATGGCGGTAGTGGTCTTGTGCATGGCAGCCAGCTCTTCCCGTGCCTGCGCGTCCTGCATGAGCTGCTGCTCTTTTTCCAGCACGGCAGCAAAGCGGCGGGCGGTATCCAGACTGAGCGGAGTATCGCCGGTTTCCGCCTTTTCCGGCTGCGGCTGCGCGGCGGCTGCGGTAGCTGCCTCCTTGGCGGCGCGGTAGTCCTCTGCCGTCAGGTAGAGCGTTTCAGTCTCATCGTCCAGCCATGCGTTCAGCCAGCCTTTGCGGATGTATTTTTGCAGCCGCTTGTGCACTTTTTTCGGTTTCTGGTGGGTCAGGTCGGCCAGCATCGAAACAGGCAGGCCCTTATGGTAGTCCACGCTGTCGGCGTAGTCGGCAAACTGGCCCATCTGTCTGCCCGCCTTCATCCGGGCTGCACCACAGGCCGTCATCCAGCCAAAGCCCGCCGTGGCAAGGCCCAGCACGCTGCTGACGATGCCCAGCACGTTGTAGGCGGTGTTCATAACGTAGTCCGTGCCCGTCATCAGGATGCCGCCGCCCTCAGTAGCCGACACCACAACGTCACCCAAAGCAGCCGGCGAAATAGTGCCCAGCCCGATGAGGCAGCCCAGCGTCCCCAGCCCGAAGATCACCGCAAAGGTGATGCCCACAGCCAGCAAAGTGCAACCTGCGCTATGGCGTTTTTTTGCGCTGATACGGATATTTTCCATCGGGGTCGGCTCCGGCTTTGCAAAGATCTGCCGGAACCAGCCGGGCATCCCGGCGGAGTCGGCATCCGCAGCACCTTCGCGGAAGGGCTGCTTTGCGTCCCCATAGGGATAACCTCTGCGCCCCTGCCGGAAGGCTTTTGCCGCCTCCCCGATGCCGTAGTTGGCTGCATGGACGGCAGCTTTGCCCACGTCCCACGCCCGGTCACCAATATCCATACCCCTGCCCTCAAAGCCGTGGGCAAAGGCATCGGTCATGGTGTCGCCGAAGGCGCGCAGCTGGTCCTCCAGCTCCTGCTGTACCTGTCGGCCTTCGTTATTTCGGTTATCGTTTTCACGATCGTACATCAAAATTTTCTCACCCTTCTGCCGGTGCATACCGGCTGATGATGGCGCGTGCTACCCGCAGGCCATCCACGGCGGCGCTCATAATGCCGCCCGCATATCCCGCACCCTCGCCGCAGGGGTAAAGCCCTGCCAGCTGGGTGCACACAAAGTCCTCTTCCCGCTTGAGCCGCACCGGGCTGCTGGTGCGGGTCTCAAGGCCGGTCAGGATGGCGTCCGGCGCAGTGTAGCCCGCGATCTTGCGCTCGTAGGCGCGCAGACCCGCCCGCAGGGTATCTGCCAGCTCCCCGGGCAGCAGTGCGCCCAGGTCTGCGGCGGTCACGCCGCGGTCGTAGGTAGGCTGTACGCTGCCAATATGCAGCTGCCCGCGCCCTTCCAGAAAGCTTTGCACGTTTTCTGCCGGGGCAGCGTAAGCCCCGGCGGCACGACCGGCGGCGTAGGCTTTTGCTTCCAACTCCCGCTGGAAGGCGATGGCGCGGCGGGGGTCGTTTGCAAAATCTGCCCCGCCTACGCTGACCACCACCGCTGCATTGGCGTTTTTGCCGTTGCGGGCGTGGTAGCTCATGCCGTTGGTCACAACACGCTCTTCCTCACTGGCCGAAGCCACTACCTGACCGCCGGGGCACATACAGAAGGTGTACACGCACCTCTCGCCGACGTGCTGGGAGAGCTGGTATTCGCCCCGGGGCAGCGCCGGATGCCCGGCAGCCTCATGGTACAGACTTTTTTCGATCTCGCTTTGCAGGTGCTCGGCGCGGAAGCCCACGCTGAAGGGCTTGCATTCCAGCACAAGACCGCTGTCCATCAGCATGCTGAAGGTATCCCGTGCCGAGTGCCCCACCGCAAACACCAGCGTCTCGCAGGCAAAGCTGCCATTTGTAGTAGTGATGCCCACAAGTCGGCCGTTTTTTCGCTCCAACCCGGTGAGCGCGGTGTTGAAGTGCACCTCGCCGCCCAGAGACTCGATCTCCTTGCGGATGGAGGTAATCACGCCGCGCAGCAGGTCGGTGCCCACATGGGGCTTTTGCTTCCACGCGATCTCTGCCGGGGCACCGTGCTGCAAAAACACCTCGGTGACAAAATCACACAGTTCATCCCCGATGCGGGTGGTCAGCTTGCCATCCGAGAAAGTGCCCGCGCCGCCCTCGCCGAACTGGATGTTGGCGTTGGGGTCCAGCTGACCGGTGGCAGAAAAGTGCTCCACCGCCTGCACACGGGCATCCAGTGCAGGGCCGCGCTCCAGCACGATGGGGCGGTAGCCCTGCCGTGCCAGCAGTAAGGCTGCAAACAGCCCTGCCGGGCCCAGTCCGCACACCACAGGACGGTGCAAAAGCGGCTGGGTGCCGACGTGCAGGGTAAAGTCTGCCCGGCTGTGCAGAGCAGCGTCCGGGCAGCGTGCCGCAAACGCAGCTTCCTCCCCGGGCTGCTTCAAGGTGACCGCCACGGTATACACCAGCTTGGGCTGGCCGTGGCGGGCATCCACCGAAAGCTTTGCCACGCCGGTGTGCTCTACCTTGCTGCGGGGCACACGCAGGGTGTGCAGCGCCTTTTCAAATGCCTGCGGCTCTGCGGCAGAGAGGGGCAGACGGATGTTGCGAACCAGAATCATTTGTAATGTTTTCCTTTAAATTTAGTTGCTTTCAATGCGGCATTGCAGCACATAGCTGCCCAGTGCAAAGATCTTGCCGTTGGAGGGCACATACAGCCGGCAGGCAATGTTCTGCTGGCCGGTAGCCACGGCAAAGTCCTCGGCGTCGATCTCAATGACCACCTGCTCGGGGGTCAAAGTTTCCATAGCGCCCTTGGGGCCGCAGAGGATCACGTTCATCAGCCGCTCGGTCTCCACCGTCAGCTGATAGGTAGAGGGCAGATTGACCACCTGCACACAGCTGGAGGGCAGGTTCATGGTCTTGGTCTCCAGCCCGGAGCAGTCAAAGCTGACCGTAATCGTGGAGATATTGTCCAGCAGATAGATATCTGTCGGCAGCTCAATGGGCATCTCGTACACCTTGTTCAGGCTGAAGGTGGAAAGGTCGATGGTGCCGATGGACAAGGTGGACAGCGCATCGATCTTTTCTGCCGGGCCTGCCACCTTGAGCTGCTTGCAGCTGAGGGCATAACTCAGCACCGAATTATCGAACCCGCGCGGCGCGTTGATAAAGTTCACCTTCACCGGCAGGGTCGCCATCTTGTACACTTGCAGCGTCACGTCCACGTTGCTCTCTTCCAGTGTGGTGTACTGGAACTTGACCTCCTTGCCGCCGCTGGTGTAGAAGCGCAGGGGGGTGTCCAGTGTGACCGACTCGGTCAGCTCGCTGTCATAGGATGCCTCGGCAGTGCAGGTAGCCACCTTGCTCAGCTCGCTGCTGGGGCCGGACAGGGTAACAGTCTCCTTAGAGACCTCGGTACTGTAAAGGATATAGCCGTCTGCAACGCGCAGATAGTTGGTGGTAACGGTAACGGGCAGGGTCTTTTCCTCCACCACGTCAAACACCACGTCCACCGTGTTGTCGCTGCCTTCCATGGTCACGGTCACGCCATTGAGCAGACCGTTGGCGCCGCGCACCAGCAGCCGCAGGGTCTTTTCGCCGCTGTCGCGCACGCTGGACCAATCCGGGTAGACCACAAAATCCGAGGCGCTGAGCCCGCCGATGGTGTAGCCATCGCCGGAGAGCCTCAGGTTCACGGTCTTGTCCTCGGCGCTGACGATGCTCAGGCCCCGGGAGGTATAGGCGGCGGAATCATAGGTATAATCCACCGGCACGTTATAAATGGTGTTGGTGGTGCCGGGCTGGACGATGATGGTGACCACCATCCACGCAACGATGGCACCCAACACGGACAGTGCCAACCGGATGCGGCGGTCATCCAGAAAATTCTTTTTTTTGTGGACGGCAGACTTTGCGCCGTTCGGCTTATTCGGCTGGTTGCTCATTGCTGCTCGTCCTCCCCCTTCTGGCTGATCCAGTTCCACAGCTTTTTCGCCTGTTCCACCCAGCTGTCGGCGGTGTTCTTTTCCACCGTAGACTCCTTGGGGATCATCTCATCAATGAGCCGGGTATACAGGCTCTGGCGATCAAAATGACGGATCAGCACACCATTTTTGGCCATGGAGATAATGCCGGTCTCCTCGCTGACCACGATGGCAATGGCGTCGGAGTTTTCCGCAATGCCAAGGCAGGCGCGGTGGCGGGTGCCCATATCCTTGCCCAGATCCAGATTGTTGGAAAGGGGCAGCACGCAGCCCGCCGCCTTGATGCGGCCGTTCTCAATGATGGCAGCACCGTCATGCAGGGGGGTGCCCTCGTAAAAGATGGTGCCCAGCACCTCCAGATTGACCGCGCTGTTCACCGGGGTGCCGGTGCGCACGATCTCGGAAAGGTTGGTGTGGCGTTCCAGCACGATGAGGGCGCCGGTCTTGGTCTCGGAAAAGCGCTCGGCTGCATCGCAGATGGCAATGATGGCGCTGCGCCACGCACCCTTCAGGCTGGGGTCGTTGTAGCGCCCCTTTACGTTGAACAGCTTGGACGCCCACTGGTCGGTCTGACCCATGCGCTCCAGCGCGCGGCGGATCTCGGGCTGAAACAGCACCACAAGGGTGAGCAGACCGACTTGCAGCAGCGAGTTGAGCAGCCATGTAACGGTGCGCATATTCAGGGTGTTGGCCACCAGATACACGACCATGACCAGCAGCGCACCCTTGGCCAGCTGCCCGGCGCGGGTGCGGTTGATGATGCCCAGCAGCTGGTAGATCAGGAACGCGATGATGATGATATCCAGCAGATCGACAATTTTAAAGGTCTGAAAATTTGCGATGATCGCATTCAGTGTCATGCGTGTGTGCCCCCCTTACACAGCTTCGATCAGGGCGACTGCGTGGGCAGCAATGCCCAGTCCCTCACCGGTAAAGCCCAGATGCTCCTCCGTGGTGGCCTTTACGCTTACCGCCTCTACCGGCAGGCCGAAAGCCGCCGCCAGATTGGCACGCATGGCCGGGATATGGGGTGCAAGCTTGGGGCGCTGGCACAGCAGCGTGGCGTCAATGTTCTCAATGCGCCAGCCATGCTCCTTGAGGATCTGCGCCACGCGGCGGGCCAGCTTCAGGCTGTCGGCACCGGCGTACTCCGGGTCATTGTCCGGGAAATGCTGGCCGATATCCCCCAGCGCCGCTGCGCCCAGCACGGCATCCATCACCGCATGGGTCAGCACGTCTGCATCCGAATGCCCCAGCAGGCCTTTTTCAAAGGGGATCTCCACCCCGCCAAGGATCAGCTTGCGCTGCTCCACCAAACGATGTACATCATAGCCGTGTCCAATACGCATTTCCGTTTCCTTCCTCTGTGCCGGGCGGGGCAGATCCTCCCGGGTGGTGATCTTCAGGTTTGCATAGTCGCCCTGCGTCAGCTGCACCGGGCGTCCGGTCAGCTCAAACAGGCTGCAATCATCGGTAACAAGGCGGGCGCGGGTCTCGTCCAGTTCTTCCAGCGCCGCAAGGTACGCTGCACGGTCAAAGCACTGGGGGGTCTGCACCGCATACAGGGTGCTGCGGTCCGGGGTGGCGCATACCGCGCAGTCCGGGGGCACGGTCTTTCCATCGCCCCGGGCAGCGGTCTTGATGGTATCCTTTACCGGCACTGCCGGGGCTGCTGCGCCGCACCGGGCGGCAGCTTCCAGCGCCGCTGTAATGACCGCCGCACTCACAAAGGGGCGGGCGGCATCGTGCACCGCCACCAGTTCTCCGTGCGCCGCCAGCACGCCGTTTTTTGCGCTCTCGGCGCGGGTAGCCCCGCCCGCTACGATCTGCACAGGTTTTGGGCAATCCGCTGCCTGCTGCGCCACAAACTCCCGGTTTTTGCCCGCCACCAGCACAAGCTCGGTGACCTGCGGGCACTGGACAAAGGCGCGGATGCTGCGGTGCAGCACCGTTTCGCCTCCCAGATCAAAACTGAGCTTATCAAAACCCATGCGGGTCGAGCTGCCCGCCGCCACCAATACTGCCGATACAGTTTTTTCCATCTCTTCCACCTACCCTGCCGCTGTGCCGCGCTGTGCGCCCACAGCTGCTTATAATAAACCATGTTTTATTATAGCGTATCACAGCGCAAACTTCAACCGATTTTACACAGCAAAAGTGCATCTGTGCTGCATAAAGCCCTGCGGTCTGTCCTGAAAGAGCAGTCACCCAGAGTGTGCGCTTTCGCCCTCTCCTTTTGGACTTAACTCCCTCAGTCAAAACCTGACGGTTTTGACAGCTCCCTCTGGGAGGGAGCCTTTGGCATAACGGCACAGTTTCCAGCTAAAGTGCAAAGTTTTTGAGGACGTCAAAGCCCCTTGGGGGAAGTTTTTTGCTCCGGTCAACGCTCCGACAAACGCAAAAAGGGCTGCTGCACAAAAACGTGCAGCAGCCCCGCAGATGCTTTGGGATCGTTTTACTTCAGGATAGGCTCAATGGCAGCGGCCAGAGCGTCCTTCTGTGCCTGTGCTTCCGCCAGATCCTTGCCCAGCGTGGTGAAGTAGGTCTTGATCTTCGGCTCGGTTCCGGAGGGACGCACCACCACGGTAGCGCCGTTTTCCAGCGTGTAGATCAGCACGTTGGCAGCGGGCAGGCCGGTCTCTTCCGGCTTCTTGTAGTCGGTCACCTTGACCACCTTATGGCCTGCCAGCTCCACCGGGGGCTGGTCACGCAGCTTCTGCATGATGGAAGCCATCTTCTCCATGCCGGTCAGGCCGGGGAACTCGAAGCTGTCCACCTTGTTCAGGTAGCGGCCGTACTGGGCGTAGATCTCTTCCAGACGCTGCTTGATGGAAGAACCGATGCTGCGGTAGTAGGCAGCCATCTCGCAGATCAGCATGGAGCCGATGACGGCGTCCTTATCGCGGACATAGGGGCCTGCCAGATAGCCGTAGCTCTCCTCGAAGCCGAAGATGAAGCGGTCCACTTCACCGGCAGCTT
>OLVY01001370.1_pt1 | contig 15390 bp, 14 predicted proteins | sample 1674261 | NCBI WGS metagenome assembly OLVY01 (sample SAMEA103958155, study PRJEB25191) | human gut metagenome | biome: human-associated habitat [ENVO:00009003]; feature: intestine environment [ENVO:2100002]; material: feces | place: Germany | collected 2013/2015
GGGGCTCACATAGTAGGAGCCGTCCAGCGCATACTTAGAGCCCTCGCTGTCGTCCACGGTCCGCTGGATGCCATCCAGGAACACGCCGTCGCCGGTGGTGTAGAACGCGCCGTCGCCGACGAAGACGGGGTTTTCCTTGCCCTTAAACTGGATCCCCAGGATGACCAGCAGGACAATGAAAACACCCAGCGCTACGAAATACGCTATTTTGGTGCTTTTCTTTTCCATGTGTGTGATTTACCTCCTCACAAATTGGTGGTGAATACCATCAGCCGACGAAACAGCGTATCTGCCCCGCCAACCTCCTGTATCATACCGTCACGCCAAGATATTGTCAAGTTCTTAACGTCATATTCCATTATTTTAACAAATTGTGAACTCCGTTTTCGTCGTTTTTACAAGAGAAACCGGGCGGCAAACACAGCATCGTGCGCTTTTTACGGCAGACGGCACAAGTCTTTCCGGGTCCGCGGACGCAAAAAGAGACGCCGGTGCGGCGGCACCGGCGTCCCCTCTGTTAAGTAAGCGTTTGTTTATTAACAATTCGTCAAGAGACTTTACAGGAAGAATTCCTTTATCTGACCGTACAGGATGAGGACCATGATCAGCGGCGTGATGAACTTGACGCAGACCTTGAAGAAGCCGTAGCTGCCCATGGCATGACCGGACTGCTCCGTCTCTTCCTTGACGAACTCGGGGCCGATCTCCCAGCCGATCATCAGAGACATCAGCAGCGCGCCCAGCGGCATCATAACGCCCTCGGACAGCGCATCCCAGAAGTCCAGCCAGTCGGCAGCCCAGGTCTTGGGATTTGCAATGTTCAGCAATTCCGCAGGCGAGAAGCTGCTGGCACCCAGACGGTCAGCGCAGACCAGGATGCAGCCCAGGCCCACACAGGCGGCGGCGATGAGGGTATAGCTCTTGCGCTTGTCGCCCTTGCCCTCGTCGCGGGCCTTATCCACAAAGTGAGCCACGATGACCTCCAGCAGGGAGATAGAGGAGGAGATAGCGGCAAAGACCACCAGCAGATAGAACAGGATGCCGAAGATGGGGCCGAGGCCGCCCATGCGGCTAAACACGTTCTGCATGGTGACGAACAGCAGGGACGGGCCACCCACTGCGCCGGAGGGATCCAGAGCGAAGCGACCGGGCAGCACGCACAGGCCGGCCATCAGAGCCACCATCGTATCCATGACCACGATCAGCAGCGCGTTCTTCTGGATGTTCTCCTTCTTCTGCAGATAGGAGCCGTAGGTGATCATGGCGCCCATACCCAGGGACAGGGAGAAGAACATCTGGCCGCCGGCGGTAGCCAGCACGGTCAGGACGTCGGGTGTCTCCTGCTTGAAGGTCACGATGCGCTGCATGACGCCGTTGATCTCCACCGCGGACATTTTCACGCCATCGATGACGGCGGAGGCGGGAACATAGTATCCATTTTCAGTAGCCCAGCCGGGGGCAAACATGTACTTCAGGCCATCCAGGGCGCTGCCGTGGATCACGTGCTCCACCAGGGAGCCGTCCGCCTGGAGCACCTGCACGGTGGTGTCCACACCGTCCAGCGTGCAGGCGCGGATGATGCAGATCAGCAGAGCCACGAACAGGGCAGGCATACCCACGGAGCAGACCTTCTCGATGCCGCCGCCGACGCCGCCGAGAACGATAAGCATAGTCAGCACCACGAAAATCAAGCCATAGATAATGGCCTCGGTGGTGCTGGACATGAAAGCGCCGAACACCGCGTCGCCCAGAGAGGCGCTGGCCGCGTCCGCCGACGCGGCGGCGATGGCACTGGCGCCAAAGCCCGCGCCGAACAGGTCGCCTACATTGAGCACCACATACTTAATGCAGTAGCCGCCCAGAGCGCAGTAGAAGAACAGGATGAAGAACGCGGACAGGATGCCCATCCAGCCCATCCAGCTGAACTTCTTGCTAAGGGCCTTATATGCCGCCACAGCGCCCTTGCCTGTCTTACGACCAATGGCCAGCTCGCCCACCATGACGATGAAGCCGCAGCAAACAGCCAAAATGAGGTAAATGATGAGGAACGTGAAGCCGCCGCAGGCGCCCATCTTATTGGGGAAGCCCCAGATGTTGCCCAGGCCGACCGCCGAGCCGACCGCGGCCATCAGGAATCCGAAATTGGATCCAAAGCCTTTTCTTTCTTCCATTGTTTTCTCTCCTTACAAGTTTCCCCCGCCGCGCCGCGGCGGGCGTGTTTGTATCTTACTGCGAAAAAACCGCCCTGTAAATACAGGCAGGCGTTTCTTAACACGGTGACAGCGGAAATGCGGTTTTTCTTTATCCGTACATTATAAAATTTCCGTAAAACGTCGGTTCGTGTCGGCAGATATTTTCTCCAAAAGAAACACCCCGCATATGAAAAAGACCGCCCGCAGGCGGTCTTTTCTTCTCGGTATGTATCAGTCTCCCTCGCGCATACGGTAGCCGACGCCCACCTCAGTGAAGATGTATTGGGGGTTGCCGGGGGTAGGCTCGATCTTGCGGCGGATGTTGGCCATATTTACCCGGAGGATCTGATTGTCGGTCTTGGCCTTGGGCCCCCACAGCTCCCGGATAATGAAGTCGTAGGTCAGGACCTTGCCGGCGTACTTGCCCAGCAGGGCCACGATCTTGTACTCATTGACGGTCAATCCGGCGTTCTCGCCGTTCATCAGCACCTGGTGCTTATCATAGTCGATGGTCAGATCGCCGGTGACGAACTTGCCGGACTGGGCGATCTGGGTGTTGGAAAGGGTGGTGCGGGTGTGGCGGATGGCGGTGCGGATGCGGGCCAGCAGTTCGGAGGTGCCGAAAGGCTTGACCAGATAGTCGTCGGCGCCGTAATCCAGGGCCTCCACCTTGTCGTGCTCGTGGTTGCGGGCAGAAACCACCACCACCGGCAGATTGGACCACTTGCGGACAGATTTCAGCACCTCCATGCCGTCCATATCGGGCAGGCCCAGGTCCAGGACGATCATGTCCGGGCAATGGGAGGCGATCATGGTCAGGGCCTCCTCGCCGGTGCGGACAATGATGGTGTCGAAGCCGTTGGCGGTGAGGATCATGGAGATAAAGTTGCTGATGGACTGCTCATCCTCCACGATCAGGACTTTGTCTTTAATCTTCATCGTTTTCTCCTTTCATGGGCAGGGTCACGGTAAATACCGCGCCGCCCTCCTGTCTGTTGTCTCCCCGTATCACACCGCCGTGGGCCAGCACAATGGTGCGGCACACGGACAGACCAATTCCCATGCTGCGCTTGCCGTCACTGCTGCGGTCGCTGCGGGCGGAGCCGTCGAACAGCCGAGGCAGCAGGTGCTGGGGAATGCCGCGGCCGTCGTCCGCCACAGTGAACACCGCGCAGTTGCCCTCGCTGGACAGGGTCACGTCGATATGGTGGGTCTCGCCGTGGATGACGGCGTTCTCCATCAGGTTCACCAGTACCTGCTCCATCAGCAGGGGATCCATGGGCACCATCATCAGCTCATCCGGCAGATGGACACGGATATCCACCTCCGGGTAGTGCTTGTGGGTCTTGGCCACGGCGGACTCGATGACCTCCTCCGCCGGCTCCGGCTCTTTCTTGACCTTAGCCTCCTCAGAGCTTATGCGTGTGATGGACAGCAAATTCTCTACAATGCGGATGAGCCACTGGGCGTCCTCGTTGGTGGATCGCAGCAGCTGCTGGCGCTGCTCCTGCGTCAGTCCGCCGTCCTGCTCCAGCAGAACGTTGGTGGCGCCCACGATACCGGTCAGCGGCGTGCGGATGTCGTGAGACACGGCGCGCAGCAGGTCGGCATACATCTTTTCGTGGTCGGCCTCCCGGCGCACCTGCTCGGTCTGCTTGGCCCGGCTGGTAACGGTAGCGGTCAGGATGGAGATGGTCATCATCACCAGGAACGTCAGCGGAAAGCCCGTCAGCGTAAAGCTGATATGCCAGAAGGGGTAGGTAAAGATGATGTCCACGCTGAACATCCCCACCACTGCCATGATGATGCCCAGCAGATAGCCGTCCGTCCAGTAGGCGGTAAGGAACACATCCAGCAGAAAGATCATGGCAACGTAGCTGGTGTCGTTGTGCATATCGAAGCTGCGCAGCAGCAGACAGCACATAACGGCTACCAGGTAGAGTCCCAGTGCTTTCAGCACATCCATGCCGGAAAAGCGCAGGCCAATGGTCCGCAGCAGCTGTCTCCGGCGGGCTTGTTTACCGGTCATAGCCGCCCTCCCCTCCTTTTGATGACGTTATTATAACATACATTGTCGCTAAGGTAACGCTAAGATATCGTTAAGGTATCACGAATATCTCATTAAGAGCAACCGAAAATAACAAATAAGAGACGGCGTTGGCCGTCTCTTTTCATCTTTGCTGCGCGGGGATCAGGCTTTGCGATCTATGTGCAGGAGGCGTTTTCTGTCGAAAAACACCCCTAAAAAAGCAAATCACCACGCTTTCGCGTGGTTTCCTCATCGGTATGCCTTACCGCTGGCTCACTTCCCAGTCGCTGTCGGCAAAGATCATGTCATCCAGGTCACCCCAGATCCAAGTTGTCGTCATGGTGATATCACGCTCCTTTCTTCCGTTTTACAGTGTTATTATATGCCGCGGCAGCCCGGATAACAAGGGCAAAATTGGATATTCTGTATAAAGCTTTTGTAAACTTTTATTGCACATTGCACAATACCTATGAGTTATTTCTGTGCAACACTCTTGCGCTGTTGTGTGCTGTATAGTATAATAAAGTGTTCAAGCAGTCTTATGTGGTGAGGTGAGCACCTGATGAGAGAGTTTCACGGCGGCGACTATGATGTGGCCGTCATCGGCGCGGGGCACGCGGGCATCGAGGCCTCCCTGGCGGCGGCCCGGATGGGCATGAAGACCGTCTGCCTGACGGTGAGCCTTGACGCAGTGGGGAATATGCCCTGCAACCCGGCCATCGGCGGCACCGGCAAGGGTCACCTGGTCCGGGAGCTGGACGCACTGGGCGGCGAGATGGCCCGGGCGGCGGACAGGGCCTGCATCCAGTACCGGATGCTGAACCGGGGCAAGGGTCCCGCCGTGTGGTCCCTGCGGGCCCAGGCGGACCGGCGGAAATACCAGCAGGTGATGAAGCACACGCTGGAATTGCAGCCGGGGCTGACGCTGCGGCAGGCGGAGGTGACGGAGATACGCTGCGACGGGAACGGCCATGCCGCCGCTGTGGTGCTCCGCACCGGCGCGGTGCTGGGCGCCCGGGCGGTCATTCTGTGCACGGGCACGTATCTGACCGGACAGACCATCGTGGGCGAGTGCATCGAGTCCTCCGGGCCGGACGGCCTGCACCCGGCCAACGCCCTGACGGACAGCCTGCGGGCACTGGGACTGCCCCTGCGGCGGTTCAAGACCGGCACGCCGCCGCGGATACACCGGGGCAGCGTGGACTTCAGCAAAATGGAGCTGCAGGAGGGCGACCCGGATCCGCTGCCCTTCAGCTTTGAGACAAAGAACGTGCCGGAAAACCGGGCGGTGTGCTATCTGACCTACACCAACGAGGAGACACACCGGATCATACGGGAAAATCTGGACCGCAGTCCCATTTACTCCGGCGTTATCGAGGGCATCGGCCCCCGGTACTGCCCGTCCATCGAGACGAAGGTGGTGCGCTTTGCGGACAAGCCCCGGCACCAGCTGTTTATCGAGCCTATGGGGCTGGACACCGAGGAGCTGTATGTGCAGGGCTTTTCGTCCTCCATGCCGGAGGAGGTGCAGCTGGAGATGCTGCACACGGTGCCGGGGCTGGAGCACGCAGTGATGATGCGGCCGGCCTACGCCATTGAGTACGACTGCATCGACCCGCTGGCGCTGCTGCCCACGCTGGAGGTAAAGGCGGTGCCCGGCCTGTACGGCGCGGGGCAGTTCAACGGCTCCTCCGGCTACGAGGAGGCGGCGGTGCAGGGCTTTGTGGCCGGCGTGAACGCGGCGCTGAAGCTGCAGGGCCGGGAGCCGCTGGTGCTCAAGCGGAGTGAGAGCTATATCGGCACGCTGATCGACGACCTGGTGACCAAGGGCACCGAGGAGCCGTACCGCATGATGACCAGCCGGTCGGAATACCGGCTGCTGCTGCGGCAGGACAACGCCGATGCGCGGCTGTGCCCTATCGGGCACGAGCTGGGGCTGGTCAGCGATGAACGGCTGGCGGCGGTGGAGGCCAAGTACGAGGCCGTGGCAAAGGAGATACGGCGGCTGGAGCACACGGGCATACCCGGTACGCCGGAGCTGAACGCCCTGCTGACAGAACGGGGCACCGCCGCCGTGGACAGCGGCTGCCGCCTGATCGATCTGCTGCGGCGGCCCCAGCTGACCTACGCGGACCTGACAGAATTCGACACAAATCGACCCGACCTGCCCGCGGAGGTGCGGGAGCAGGTGGAGATCACCGTGAAGTACGAGGGCTATATCCAGCGCCAGCAACGGCAGGTGGCGGAGTTTGAGAAGCTGGAGCGCCGGAAGCTGCCGCCGGATATGGACTACGACCACATTCAGGGTCTGCGGCTGGAGGCGCGGGAGAAGCTCAGCGCGCTGCGGCCCCTGAACGTGGGGCAGGCCGGGCGGGTATCCGGCGTGTCACCGGCGGATGTGGCGGCGCTGCTGATCTGGCTGCAGACACACGACAAGGAGGCGGACGCATGACGGCACATGAGCTGACCCACACCATACGGAACGATATGCCGGTGTATCCCGGCACGGAGCAGCCCCGGCTGACCACCGCCTGCACCATCGACCAGTGCGGCTACCGGGAGACGCTGCTGCATATGTTCTCCCACACCGGCACCCACATGGATGCCCCAGCCCATATGCTCCGTGACGGTACGGCGCTGGACTGCTATGACGCGGCGAAGTTCGCCGGTCCCGCCGTGGTGGTGGACTGCCGGGGGCAGCGCGCCATTACTCTGTCCCTGCTGCAGAGCTATGACCTGAACGGCGCGGACTTCGTGCTGTTCTGCACCGGCTGGGACAAGAAGTGGGGCACGCCGGGCTACTATGAGGGCTTTCCCTGCCTGACGGCGGAGGCGGCGGCATATCTGGCCGGTCTGCCGCTGAAGGGCGTGGGCGAGGACACCATCTCGCTGGACCCCTGCGACAGCGTGGATTTTCCCAACCACATGACACTGCTGGGCGCGGACTTTGTGAACACCGAGAACCTCAAGGGGCTGGACAAGCTGCTGGGCCGACGCTTCACGTTCGTTACGCTGCCCCTGAAATTTGAGAATGCCGATGGCTGCTCCTGCCGCGCCATCGCTCTGGAGGAATGACAATGGGTAAACTGCGGTTCCTGTTTGCGCTGTGGATGGCAAAGCTGTCCATCCCGGCGCTGAAGATCACCCGCCACAACGGCACGGACTTTCCCGGCAGTCTGGCGGTGAAGCTGTGTCCGGACTTTTTGAAGTATATCGGCAAGCCGGAGCACATCATAGCCGTCACCGGCACCAACGGCAAGACCACCGTGGCCAATATGCTGAACGACGTGCTCACCGCCGAGGGCAAGACCGTACTCAGCAACCGGGCGGGCAGCAACATCATCTCCGGCGTCAGCACGGCGCTGCTGAAGGGCTGCGGCCTGCTGGGCCGGGTCAGGCCGGAGTACGACCTGGCGATCCTGGAGATCGACGAGCGCTCCGCGCCCAGGATCTATCCCTATGTGAAGCCGGAGCACATCGTCATCACCAACCTGTTCCGGGACTCCATCATGCGGAACGCCCATCCGGGCTACATCGCGGACATCCTGACCCGGTCCCTGCCTAAGGAGAGCAGGCTGATCCTCAACGCCGACGACCTGATCTCCTGCACGGTGGCGCCGGAGAACCAGCGGGTATATTTCGGCATCGACCGGCTGCCCACCGACGTGACGGAATGCGAGAACCTGCTGAACGATATGCGTATCTGCCCCCGATGCGCCGGGAAGCTGCGGTATGAATACCGCCGCTACCACCACATCGGCCGGGCCGTGTGCGAGAGCTGCGGCTTCCACTCCCCCGACTGCGACTATCTGGCCACAAAGGTGGACACCGCCGCCCACACCATGTGCATACGGGAGGCGGGGCAGGAGTACCCGTACACCCTCATCACCGACAGCCTGCACAACATCTACAACATGGTGACGGTGATCGCCGCCCTGCGGCAGCTGGGCTATGACCACGGCACCATCGCCCGCCGCATGGCGGAGGTGAAGATCCCCGCCAGCCGGCTGTCCGAGGAGGAGATCGGCGGCGTGAAGGTCATTATGCAGATGTCCAAGGACAAGAACGCTCTGGCCTGCTCCCGCAACTTCGACTATATCCGGTCCAAGCCGGGGAAGAAGGAACTGCTGCTGATGATGAACTGCCTGGGCGTGGCCAAAAGCTGGTCGGAGAACCCCAGCTGGATGTACGACACGGATTTTGAATTCCTGAACAGTGACGATGTGACGTGCCTGGTCTGCGCCGGGCCGCGGGCCTATGACTACCAGCTGCGGCTGCTGCTGGCGGGCATCCCCCGGCAGAAGATACGGCTGGCCGAGGACGAGTTCGCCGCCCTGGAGCTGCTGCCGCTGACCCCCGGCGACGACGTGTATCTGCTCTACGGCGTGGACGGCACGCCCCTGGCCTTCCGGGTCAGGGAAAAGCTGAAGGAAAAGCTGCTGGCAAAGGAGGGCGCGCAATGAAGGCGGAAATTCTGTTTCCGGAGGTCTGCAACCTGTACGGCGATCTGCAGAACATCTACTATCTGAAGCGCTGCTGCCCGGCGCTGGAGATCATAGAGACGGACCTGCACAGCAAACCCCGGTTCCTCACGGAGGATGTGGCGCTGGTCTATATGGGCAGTACCACAGAACAAGGGCTGCGTCTGGCGGCGGACGCCCTGCGGCCCTATGCCGCGGACATCGCCGCAAGGGCGGACGCGGGACAGCTGATCCTGCTGACCGGCAACGCGCCGGACGTGTTTTCCGACGCCATAGAAAGTGACAGCGCCGACACCATAGAGGGGCTGGGCATTCTGCCCGGACGGGTGCGGTACACCATGATGAAGCGGCACAACAGCTTCTTCCTGGGCACCTTTGACGGTATGGAGGTCGTCGGCTTCAAGAGCCTGTTCGGCTTCCACTACGACGCAGCGGAGGTGGGGGGCTGGTTTGACACCGTGCGGGGCGTGGGCCGCACACCGGAGTCGAAGCTGGAGGGCTTTTGCCGGGGCGGGCTGTACGCCACGGCGCTGATCGGCCCGCTGCTGATCCTAAATCCTCCGCTGTGCAAGTGGCTGCTGCGGCAGATGGGCGCCGAGGACACCCTGGCCTTCGAGGACGCGGCCTTCGCCAGCTTTAACAAACGTGTGGCGGAGTTCAGGGAGCCGGGCAGAGGTTTCCAATACTCGTAAGCAAAAAACATCCCCCGGTCGGGGGATGTTTTTTGTATCAGAGCTTTTCGGACAGTGTTTCGTCCAGGCCCACGCCGTAGAGGTTCTTGGCCGAGCAGCCGGCGCGCCCGCCGCCGGCACAGGCGCAGGCGCACGCACAGGCGCAGCTGCTGGCGCAGGCACAGTGGCTGCCGCCGCCGAAACCGCCTCCACCAAAGCCGCCGCCACCTCTTCTGGGCGGTCTGGGCTTTGTTTTGGTGCCCACGCTGCCGGGACGGGGCCTGCCGTCCGGCCCGGCGGGGTACCACAGGTGGTTGACGAACACATACCGGGTGCCGAAGCCGCCGGCGTAGCCGTCGCCCCGGCGGGCGGCGGAGATCAGCACGAGGATGAATATCACCACGAAGATCGTCACCATCATGCCGATGATGGCGTCACCGGTGTCGTCATCGTCGTAGTAATAGTCATCGCTGCCGTTCCAGCCGCCGTCGGGGACGTTGTCGGCGCTGTATTCCTCCGACAGCTGGGTGGGCCAGTCGGTGTAGCGCACCTGTACGTTCATTTTGTAGCCGTAGTCCAGATCGGAGGCGGTGATGGTCATGCCGTTTTGCACCGTCACGCTGTCAGCGCCGCTGACCGTGCCCTCGGTGAAATCGCCGGTCAGCCCGGCGGGGTCGTTCCAGATGAGGGTCATCTGGCCGATCCTGGCCTCGTCGAACCACCCGGCGGTGTAGTCGTAGTTCACATAGTCGTAGCGAACATTGTCATAGTCCTCAATAACGCCGTTGGTGCTGAGCTGATACATATACTCCTGCACCCACGAGTAGGCGAAGGAAAACGTCTCGTTCGCCTCGTAGGCGCGGTCAAGATAGACATACATATAGCTGTTATCGAAGTCCAGCCGCTCGATGTTGTCCGTCAGTGCCGCCACGTCCCGGATGGAGCCGTTGGGCACGCCTATTTTCAGCTCCTGCCCGTAGGGCAGCTCCTCCAGCGGCGTCCACTCCAGCTTCACGGTGATAAGCAGGCTGCCATCCTCCGTGTTGGGCGTCACCATAACGCCGTACTGCTCGATGTAGTCGTAATCCGCCCATGCGGTGGCGGTAAAGCAAACCGCCGCCAGTAAGACAAGCAGCAGAACGTGCAGTTTCTTCAGCATAGGGTGCCCTCCTCCCGGTTGCTTTCACGCAGTTGGCACAGCTGCTCCATTTTGGCGCTCGTGGCCCGGATGGCCGCGCAGCGCTCACTCTGCCAGATCTTGTCCCAGTCGTCGGCGAGGATATTACCCAAGGGTTGGCTGCTGAGCCAGCTCTGGCAGGGGATCACGCCGCCGTCCGGGGCGACGGCCATATTGCTGAGGCAGGCGCCGCAGCTGGGCACCAGGGTCAGGCCCAGGGCGCGCAGCGTCTCCTCCTTCAGCCAGCCGGGGCTGGTGAAGTCCAGTTCCATTTCCAGCTCCTCCGTCACCGCCACGGCCTTTGTCAGTACGTCGGTGAGCTGCTGCTCGGTCAGCGCCGTGGCCCGGCTCTCGTCGCCCACCGCGCCGCCGGAGGGGATCAGCCCGGAGCAGGTCACATAGCGGACGCCCAGACCGTGGACGAAGCGCAGCGTCTCGTCATAGGCGGTATTCAGGCTGCACAGGGGCGTGTTCACGGACACGGACAGCCCCGCCGCCACAGCGGCACGGATGCCCGCCACGGTGTCGTCAAAGCCATCGGCACCCACCAGAGCGTTGTGTGTGGCGGGATCGTGGCTGTACAGCGTCACCTGCACGCTGTCCAGGCTGGCGTCATACAGCTTTTGGCACAGCGCCGGCGTCAGCAGGCGGCCGTTGGTGTTCAGCCGGGTGACGAACCACTGGGCAGCATCCACCAGCTCCACCAGATCGGCGCGCAGGGTGGGCTCGCCGCCGGTGAACGTCACCTGGGGGATATTTGCCGCGCGCAGCCGATCCAAGACCTCCTTCCACTGGGCGGTGGTCAACTCCGGTGTGTCGGACAGGGGCTGTCCCGCCGCATAGCAGTGCAGACATTTCTGGTTGCAGTGCCACGCGCCGTCACGGGTCATGGCGCTGACCATCAGGTCCATACGGTGGGGCGCGGTCATCTCGGGGGCGTACTCGCCAAGCGTCAGCGGCGCGACCTCCGCCTCCGGCGCCTGCCCCCGGGCGATGGCCACCAGGGACTCTATCATGATTTGCAGGTCCTCCGCCAGACGCTCCTTGGGCGTGAAGGGGTAGACCTTATGGGTCCGGGCCACCGCGCCGGCGGCCATGGCGTTCCAGTCGCTCTCGGTGATCTCCAGCCCGGCAAAGGGCTCCAGCCGGTCCATGAAGCAGGAGAGCAGGATGGCCCAGCTCAGGTTCAGGGGCACCAGCTTGCTGCCGTTGAGCAGCAGCAGAAAGGGCGCGTTTTCCGCGTCCTCACGGGGTGGGATCATGTGGATACGCACCACGCCCCGGCCCTTGGGGTCCAGGGTGATGTGCCGCACACAGTTCAGGTGCTGCCGCCGGTAGCGGCGCTCCAACATTGTAGACACAGGCAGTCCTCCTTTATGAAGGCGATGTGGGGATAGCTATGTGCAGTATACCACAGCGCGGGGCAAAGCGCAACAGGACGCACAGTGAGGCAGTAGCGGTAACGCTCCGTTTCAACGATGTAACCGTAGTTTTGTGTCCAGCCGCCGCTGATTTTCCCGCCGTGTTCATAGCAGAAACGCTCCATGGCGAAGCGGTTTTTCAGCACACTCTCCCGCAGCGTGTCCACGACCTCCTGCAGCTCCAGCTTGAATGCGGGGCTGTTCAGCTCCTCCGGGCCACGGGGCCACCAGGTATGCCGGAACTCGTTGCCGCTGCGCCCGAAGTCCATCCGGACATGGCCAACGGTACCCAGCCGCTTATCTTCTTCGGGGTGCGGGGTATAAAATAAGCCCGCCTCCTCCGGGCGGGCAGGTCGGATATGAAATTGTGTTGCATCTTTCAAGGTTAAGATCTCCTTTCGGTGTGGAATTTGGCTTTACACATTTTGGGGGATATGCTATGATGTGGCTGACTAATCGAAATTTGAGAGAACAGGGAGGACAAAATGAAAAGAGAAATTGCTGTATTTCTTATAATAACTATGGTTTTATCATTATCAGCTTGTGGAAAGACACTCAAAGGCACAGATGGACTAATAGAAAAAGCAAGAGAAGAAATACCGATTTCTGATTCCGATACCATTGATTTGCAGTATGCAGGAATGTGTGGCAATGACAATAGAGCAATCGCTTGGTTTATCTCAGGAAATGAATATCAGAAGCACTATTATTCGCCCATGGAAGTTGAGGTAAAAGAGGATGCTGCTGAATACACTTTTATCCGAACCTATAAGCCCATTGATGATAGAATCGGAGACATTGCATATATTCAATGGGGTGATGGATATGCGTTTATAGTAAACAATACAAATTGTAAAAGTGTTAGATTCACATCCGGAAATGAAGTGTACGAAGAAGTAATACCGGATGATACTTATCCGTATGTTTTCTTCTATCTTTCTGACCATACAAATTCCACTCTGCAATTTGAATTCTTAGATGCCGAAGGTAATGAATTAAGATGACGATTTCCAGTTTATCTGCCTATCAAGCGGCTCGTTCCAAACGGATCGAGCCGCTTTTACTTACATCATCCTCTGTCCCTGCCGCTGCTCCGGGAAGGGCGGGTCCAAGCGGCGCAGCAGGCCGAACTCTGTTTTTGTCACGCAGTCGTTTTCCATGCAGTCCTGACCGTATTTCTCAAAATCCATGTAGCCGTCCAGCTCATAGATGGCTTCATCATCCAGCCCCAGCGTTTCCTGCAATCGCTGCTGACCGTAACCGTAGGCATCCTCCGTGATGCGCTGATAGTTGTCCAGATTTCGCAGGAGTTCACGGGCACGGTGCAGGGTTTCCGGCTTCTCGGCCTCCAGCACGGCGGCGTAGGTCAGAAGCAGCCCGTCCTGCTGCCAGATGTCCTCCAAGGCTTCGGCAAAATCGTTGTAATCCTCCACGGCGGGGCAATCCGTATCACGGATCAGCTCCCCGATGTAAGGCACCTTGAAGCGAATATCACAGAGCATGGCGTCCGCGAAAACATCAATATCGAGGTAATTTTTCACAGCGTCCAGGTATTCCTCATCGGCGGGGAGAACGAGGGTGTAGTCCGGCTTTCCATTGACACGCAGCGTCATGCGGAGCATTTCATCCCGGTTCTCGTCCCGCCAAGGTTCTGACGGCGAAATGTAACTGCGGTCGATTGCCATATCCGGCGTCAGCAGACTGCGGGCATTCGGAACGAAAGCGCTGTACCGCGCGTAGTTATACCCCTGTGGGTCAACAAGGAAACCGTCCATTCCGCCCGCATTGAGGATAAGTAAGCAGTGTCTGGCATCACCATCATGCCGGATAGTATTTTTGTTTTCTGCTATAAAATCGTAGTCTGCCAGCAGCACACGGCTGAACTGCTGAAACCGCTGGGCAGGCAGCTCGATAACCTTATCCACGGCGCAAGCTTCGCCTTCATATTCGGACTGCTTTCGCCTGAGTTCTGCCTGAATGATCATGTCATATCCCCCATCTTCATGTGGCTGCTCTGGTCACCGTTCATGATTTCTCTCAAGCTGGAATAGCCCTTGTAGGCGATGTAGCCTCGGTCGGTGAACATCCCGTCTTCCTCATTCATGCGCTGAAAGCCATACTTCTCATAGTCGTAGAAATCATCCAGATTCTCATCGTAATCGAAATGGCCGGACTGCCGGATCATGTACTTACCGTACTCCTCCAGTGTGTGCGCGTCAGGCGCAAAATCGAACAGGTCAAGATTCTCCACAAGATTTTTGACTTGTTCTGCTGTTCGCGGCCGTGCCATTGTTACAACGGCGCCAAGTTTTCGGATGTCCTCATCGGAGAAGTCTTCTGTAACCTGCGCCAGCGCATTGAGGTCAGTTATGCTTTCTCGATCCATATCCAGCAGCACATCCACCTCATTTGGAAGCTGATTATCTTTCAGCCACAAGCGGGCATCCGTTGGATCGGTGATTCCCGCTCGCTGGAGGGCGCGGTCGATCTCCTCCTGTGCCATCGGAAGGTAAAGCCAAGTGATATGCTCGGTATCCTCTGGATCGGACTTAGCGGTCACCGCAACGGTAATGGGATTTGGTTCGTAATAGTAGCAAGGAAAGAATTGACCGTCGTAGAGCAGCTTCATCTGCATGCCGTTGTCGTAGACCACACCATAGGGTGTAATCGTGCCGCTACCGTTCCCGATAAGCAGCCGTGCCGTTTCCTCACCGTCCAGCGCCTCCAACTCGTCAACTCGTGCGCTGCCGCCGTGCAGGTTCATGTAGTGATCCCGGCCAACCGCATCGAGGTCAGAGAAATCCGTGATAACTGTAACTTGTTGGCAGCAGAAGCTCAGGTTGATAAGGTCCTTCAGCTCAAAAAGTTCCAGCTTATGAGCCATCGCCTGAAACTGTGCGGCTTCTCCGGTATCGAAGCCATCCAGCCGTTTGGCGAGATAGTTCAGCTCCTCAATATTTACCGTAAGCATCTCTGTGCGTTTTAGTACAGTATAAAAGCCGTCGATCTTTTCGACCTTACAGTCAGCCCTGACTGCATCGCCAATCTCCAAAGCCTCCAGCAGATCCATGCAGTGTGCGTACTGGTCGTGGGGAATGGGAAACGGAATAGTTGCCACACCGTATTCCGGGTGATCACGGTTACTCAGCACCGCCTGAAACATCATTTTCGCTTTCCTCCAATCTGTTTATCTTGTTCATTCTTGTCCGAAGGCAGGTATCTTCACTCCGCCAGCAGATGAAGCCATGCCTTGGGTAGGGACAACCTTTGCATCTCTCAAAGAGCGTACAGCCGTGAGGCTCCGGCGGGTCGCGGGGATATTCAGGGGCAAGGACGGGGGCATACCAGTGCCCTAATGAGCTTCTTCTGTTTACCTGTGGCATTTCATTTCCTCCATAATAAAAATGGCCGGAGTCTTA
>OLVY01001374.1_pt1 | contig 15372 bp, 14 predicted proteins | sample 1674261 | NCBI WGS metagenome assembly OLVY01 (sample SAMEA103958155, study PRJEB25191) | human gut metagenome | biome: human-associated habitat [ENVO:00009003]; feature: intestine environment [ENVO:2100002]; material: feces | place: Germany | collected 2013/2015
CTCCTCTAACATTCCGTTTCTACCGCTAATCACTATACCTTATTATATATAATTATTCATCATATATTCATCAGATTAATTCCCGAATTAAGGTGCTAAATGAATGATTAAAAACGTTTAAATCAGTATTTTATATCCTATTTCCACTTTCGTATTTCATATATTCTTCGTACCTTTACAGTGTATTAAAAGGTATAGTAAATCCTTTAATCAGTGAACAATTTAATCTTTTTACAAAAGAAAGTAACATAGCTGTAAAACAAATAAGAGAGACATCTGTTATTTATTGTAGAATCATTAGACGACATGAAAACAACTGTAAAGACATTCTGGATATGCATGCTACTGATGTTGACTTGCAGCATTAGCGGTAAAGCCATTGACCTGGTGCAGGTGGATGACAGAATGGCCGGAACTGCTGAAGTTTCCGCTTCTTTATCTTCATGTTCTTCTACTTCCGACAATAGTATTGACAAGAAGAATTCATTGTTCACGAATACCAAGTTCGCATGGACTACGGATGTCGAACTGGGAAACAAACCGGTTTCCGAAACTTACTCTTCTCATCAACAGCGTTTGCGCAGGGTGATTGAAGACAATCTTTTCCTCAGAAACATTCTTTTGATGTTATCCAACCACGAGAATCTACTCGTGCAAGGCCGCTCTAAATTATACTACTCAGATAAAGACCCGTACTATGCATTGACGGGCAGTGATTACTATATTTATACGCTTCGGCGGATTTTGATTTAGCCAACTTTTCTTCTTATTGATTTCCCCCTTTTTCTCCTTATTGTCTTGAAGAGACTGAAGGCAGGTGACCTTTAGTGTACATATATGTTAGTTAAGGTTGCAAGGATGATTACGCCCTGTCGGTTCGTAAGCGGGAAGTCGTATCCCTATGCTTTATTTTCAAAACTCTATTTAAATACCAACAATTAAACTTTTCATCATGGAAACTACTCAAAAAAAAGCAGCCTCTTTTAAAGGCATCAGATCCGCCGGTTGGGTAATCGTAATCTGTTTTATCATCGCCGTGCTTATTTTTCACTTTGTGTTGGGAAATCCCTCCAACTTTATGAACAACGACCCGAACAACCATCCGTTGCCGGGTAACTTCCTCGGTACCATCTATAAAGGTGGATTCATTGTTCCTGTAATTCAAACGCTTTTGCTGACTGTCATCGCACTGAGTATTGAACGTTATATTGCCATTGGCGCTGCCTTTGGTAAGGGGTCATTGGTGAAATTCGTAGCTAACATCAAAGCAGCCTTGGCTGAAGGTGATATGAAGAAGGCACAACAAATCTGCGATTCACAACGTGGTTCTGTAGCCAATGTGGTAAATGCCACTTTGAAGAAGTATGCCGAGATGGAGAATGACACAGAGTTGTCCAAAGACCAGAAACTGCTTGCCATCCAGAAGGAATTGGAAGAAGCCACTGCGCTGGAACTGCCGATGATGGAGCAGAATCTTCCTATTATTGGTACCATCACGACTTTAGGTACATTGATGGGATTGCTCGGTACAGTTATCGGTATGATCCGTTCATTTGCCGCCCTTGCAGCCGGAGGTTCAGCCGACTCCATGGCTCTGTCGCAAGGTATTTCTGAGGCTTTGATTAATACTGCCTTCGGTATCTTGACCGGTGCATTGGCTGTTATCTCCTACAACTATTATACAAACAAGATTGACAAGTTGACTTACAGCCTCGATGAGGTTGGTTTCTCCATCGTGCAGACTTTTGCAGCTACCCATAAATAGTTGACTGCTGATAGTTGGAGCTGCGCTGTGACGTAGGCTTCTATTATCTATTCAACGAATGAATTCTCAATTTTAATTTTCAATGAAACGATTATGGGCAGAGCGAAAATAAAAAAGAAAAGTACGTTCATCGATATGACGGCGATGAGTGACGTAACTGTACTGCTGCTGACCTTCTTCATGCTGACTTCTACGTTCGTGAAGAAAGAGCCGGTACAAGTAACGACTCCCGCCTCTGTATCCGAGATTAAGATTCCGGAGACAAATGTACTCCAGATATTGGTCGATCCGAGCGGAAAAGTATTTATGAGTCTGGACAAGCAGTCCGACTTGCGCGAAGTGCTGGAAGCTATGGGGCAGGAGTATGGAGTGACTTTCACTCCGGAGGAAACTAAAAAATTCATGCTGGCGTCTACCTTTGGTGTGCCGATGAAGAGTATGAAGAAATACCTCGACTTGCCGCAAGACCAGCAAGATGCTGTATTGAAGAATGAGGGGATACCGACAGACAGTATTGACAATCAGTTCAAGGCCTGGGTACGCAACGCCCGTGCAGTGAACAGTGATTTGCGCATTGCCATCAAGGCAGATGCCAATACTCCTTATTCCGTAATAAAAAATGTGATGAACTCACTTCAGGACCTCAGAGAGAACCGGTACAACCTGATTACTTCTCTGAAGACCACAAGTGAGGAGTGACAAGCTACGAGTTACAAGTAGAACAAGAAAGGAAACATTATGGCTGAAATACAAGAAAGCGGCAACAAGAAAGGTGGAAAAAGCAAGCAGAAGAAAATGACTGTCAGGGTGGACTTTACACCTATGGTGGACATGAACATGTTGCTGATTACCTTCTTTATGCTTTGTACCTCACTGAGCAAACCTCAGACCATGGAGATAAGCATGCCGAGCAATGACAAGACCATCACCGAGGAGCAGCAGACCAAAGTCAAGGCTTCCCAAGCCATCACGCTGTTGCTGGGGGATGACAACAAGTTGTATTATTACGAAGGGGAACCTAACTACAAGGACTATACTTCACTGAAGGAAACTACCTATCAGGCGGATGGTCTGCGGGCAATGCTTCTGCAACGTAATAGAGTTGCTGTGAACGAGGTGAACAGACTGAAGCAGCAGAAACTGGATCTTAAGATATCAGAGGATGACTACCGGAAACAGCTTTCCGAAATAAAAAGTGGAAAGGATACGCCGACAGTCATCATCAAGGCTACCGACAAGTCTTCGTACAAGAATCTGATTGATGCTCTCGATGAAATGCAGATATGTAATATAGGTAAGTATGTGATAACGGATATTGCCGAAGCCGACGAGTTTTTGATGAAGAACTACGAAAGCAAGGGCGAATTGTCCCAGAACATTGCTGAATGATGTGTAACACCCAAAGAAAGGAAAGAATATGGCTAAAGTAGATTTAAGCTCCCAAGCATGGTGTGACCTCGTGTTCAGTGGTAAGAACAAAGCATATGGAGCCTATAAGATGCGTGAGACCTCTCCCAGACGGCACAACATTGCCGTGATACTGGTAATTGTAATTGCATTGATAGGTTTCAGTATCCCTACGCTGATAAAGATGGCTACCCCCAAACAGAAAGAGGTGATGACCGAAGTGACTACCCTTTCGCAGCTGGAAGAACCGGAAGTGAAGCAGGAAGAGATGAAGCGGATAGAGCCCGTGGCCCCACCGCCGCCTGCATTGAAAAGCTCCATTAAGTTTACCGCTCCCGTCATCAAAAAGGATGAGGAAGTGAGGGACGAGGATGAAATAAAAAGCCAGACAGAACTGACGGAAACGAAAGTTGCCATCTCCATTGCCGACGTGAAAGGTAATGACGAGGAACACGGCAAGGACATCGCCGACTTGAAACAAGTGGTGACGCAGGCCGAACCGGAACCTGAAAAGGTTTTCGATATGGTAGAGCAGATGCCCCAGTTCCCCGGTGGTCAGGCCGAGATGATGCAGTTCATCAGCAAGAATATGAAGTATCCGACCATTGCCCAGGAAAACGGTACGCAAGGGCGTGTAACCTGCCAGTTTGTGGTAGGTGCCGACGGCAAGGTGCGTGATGTGAAAGTGCTGAGAGGTGTAGACCCCTATCTGGATAAGGAAGCTGTCCGTGTGATTATGTCCATGCCCAAATGGATTCCCGGCAAGCAGAATGGTAAGGCCGTATCGGTGAAATATACGATACCGGTGATGTTTAGATTACAATAAGTGTGTGTGTTATGAAAACGGTGAAACAACTTCAGCTTTCAGGCTTACTGGTGCTGCTGACTCTGCTGTCGGCCTGCCAAAGCAAGTCCAAGGACGGACAAACGGATACGTATACCTCCGGTGTGATTGCAATTGCTGCGGACGAAAGTTTCCAGCCTATTGTGCAGGAAGAAATTGACGTGTTCGAAGGACTGTTCCCCTTGGCAGGAATTGTGCCCCGTTATGTGACGGAAGTCGATGCCGTCAACCTCTTGCTCAAGGACAGTCTGCGGTTGGCAATAACCAGTCGCAGACTGACTCCCGAAGAGATGAATTCCTTCAATAGCCGGAAGTTTTTTCCGCAGGAGATAAAGATTGCTACGGACGGGCTGGCATTGATAACCCATCTTGGCAATCCGGATTCATTGATTAGTGTGAAGGACATCCGCCGCATCCTGACGGGTGATGCGAAGCAGTGGAAAGATATCTATCCGGCTTCCCGTCTGGGGGATATCAGTCTTGTGTTTGACAACAAGAACTCCAGTACCGTACGTTTTGCTGTCGATTCCATCTGTAAGGGTGTACCGCTTTCCAGTCAGTTGAAAGCGTTGAAAACCAATAGGGAGGTGATTGACTACGTGGCCCGCACGCCTGATGCCATCGGTATTATCGGCGTGAACTGGCTGAGCGACCGGAATGACAGTACGGGGCTCTCTTTCAGTAAAGAGGTGCGGCTGATGTCCGTCAGTGCTGCTGACAAGGCCATGCCGGACAACAGTTACAAACCCTATCAGGCGTATTTGTATTACGGTGATTATCCGTTGGCACGCAGCATCTATGCCTTGTTGAATGATCCGCGGAGCGCACTTCCGTGGGGATTTGCCTCTTTCCTCGCTTCCGACCGGGGACAGCGGATTATATTGAAGTCGGGATTGGTCCCCGCCACCCAACCGGTGCGCGTGGTGAACGTCAAGGATGAATAACTAAAATGAATGCTAACATGAAACGTAGATTTGTATTTTGTTTGGGAGCGATGCTGTTTGCAGGTACGCTCGCCGCACAAACGCCGGTGCCCGAATGGCAGGCGGGGGTGGATAAAGTAAAAAGTCTGATAAAGACGAATCCGGAGCAGGCTTCCGACGCAGCCGGAGAACTGCTGAAGGGCAAGAACAAGAAAAATGTGGAGCTTGTGACTTCCGTGGCCCGTGCCTATCTGGATGTAGGACAGCTGAAAGAGGCGGAAACCTATCTGGAGATGGCAAGAAAGGCCGACAACAAGGCTCCGGCAGTTTCTGTACTCGAGGGTGACATCGCTTTTGCCCGGAAAGATATCGGAAAGGCATGCCAGCTTTATGAGCAAGCCATCTATTTTGATTCGAATTATAAGGATGCGTATCTGAAATATGCGCAGGCATACAAGTCTGCCAGTCCTTCGCAGGCCATAGAGAAGCTGAACCAGCTGAAGGCCATAGCTCCGGATTGCCTGGAAGCAGACAAGGAGCTGGCGGAAGTGTATTACGCCACCAACCGTTTTGGCAAGGCTGCCGACACCTATGCCAAGTTCATCGATACTCCCGTGGCTACGGAAGATGACATCCTTAAATATGCTTTTGCACTATTCCTGAACCACGACTTCGAGAAATCCTTGGCGGTGGCGCAGAAAGGTTTGCAGAAGAATGCCCGCCATGCCGCATTCAACCGGCTTGTGATGTACAACAATGTCGACCTCAAGCGTTATGACGAGGCAGAGAAGGCTGCCGATGCTTTCTTCAATGCTTCGGATAATGCCGATTATTCATGCTTGGATTACCGCTATCACGGTGCTCTGTTGAGTGCTCTGAAGAAATATGACCAGGCCATTGAGGAATATGGTAAGGCATTGGAGAAGGATGAGAGTCAGGTGGATTTGTGGCGTGAGATTGCCGATGCTTATGAATTGAAAAACGACTATACCCAAGCCATTGCTGCTTATAAAAAGTACTATGACTCGCTGGCACAAGATAAAAAGACGTCCGAAAACTTATTCCAGTTAGGGCGTCTGTACTACGGAGAGGGTACGTCCTCGGACACTCTCTCCGTTCAGTCTGCCGACCGCATGGCGGCATTGCAGGCTGCCGACTCTGTGTTCGCACTTGTTGCCGAACAAGCTCCCGACAGTTATTTGGGAGATATGTGGCGCGCCCGCACACACTCTGCCATGGACCCCGAAACTACAGAGGGATTGGCGAAACCTTATTACGAGAAGGTGGTGGACGTACTGCTTGCCAAAAACGAACCGAGGTACAACTCTGCATTGATAGAGTGTTACAGTTATCTGGGCTACTACTATCTGTTGAAGAGTGACTATGCTACTTCGAAAGAGTACTGGAATAAAATTCTGGCTATCGACCCCACCAATGCCACAGCAAACAAGGCATTGGACGGCATCAAATAGCAATAATTTTAGTTGTTTGTCGTGTCGGGAGGAGTGGAGAGTGATTCTTAGCTCCTCCTTTTTTGTTGCAGGGTCCCCCTTGGAGGCAGTGATTGCTTGCGGTAGTCCGTGGGTGAAGTGCCTAAGTGTGTCTTCACATACTTCCCGAAAAAGGAGATGTTGGGGAAATCCTGATGCTCGGAAATCTCCTTGATAGACTTATTGGAATACTTCAGAAAATATTTGATGTCTTCGACCACATAATCGTTTATCCACTCGAAGGCTGTCTTTCCGCTGACCTTTTTGCAGACGGTGGAAAGATATTTGGGAGTAACACACAGCTTACCCGCATAATAGGAAATAGAACGTTTTTTCACCTCGGTGCAGGCCAGCAGGTCGAGGAATCTCTTGAATAGAATGTTGCTCCGCTTCACCATTTGGCTTTCGGGAGGGGTGCTCAACTGGTTTAAATCTGCCAGCAGCTCATACAGCATGGTGCGTATCAGCGACCTGATGACTTCTTTGTAGTAGGGCTGCTCCGCTTGTTTCATTCGGGCACGTATCACCTTATAGTATAAATCGAACAGTTGCACTCTGTCCTTGTCAATGCGTACTACCGGATTCTGGCTGATATAGAAAGCCTTGTTCCATATGTCACTACTTTTATGAAGGTACTTCTGTGTAATCTGGGTCGACAGACAGAACATGGCGCCCTTGAAGTCGGAACTGGTTGTGCAATTGCTCAGAATCATATTGGGCATACAAATCAGCATCTCACCGGGGTAGATAGCATATTTTTGGGTATTGATGTTTATCTGCAGTCTTCCTTTTACACAGACCACATAGATGTTTGCATTCAACTTGAAATACTTGTTGAAAAGCAAGTTCTTGAAATCTCCAAGTATAGCAATATCGTTGTCGGTATAGTCCGTACTTGTATATTCTGCTATATTGTATGTGTTAAGTTGGTAAATCTTTTCTTCGTTTTTCATATTCATGTCTTTAGCTCCTTTGCAAATGTAAAGCAAGTGGCAGGAAATATAGAGTCCTAAATGGATACAGAAGTGTCCTAATCTTCTTGCGTGTGAGGCTAATTTCGAACCAAAGAATAGAATTGTTCCTTTTTCTGAGCATTTTTTTTCTTGAAACGCTTGTCGTATTGAAAAGAATGTCTACTTTTGCGGTGTGCTATTATACTAATACACATAAACAATAAGATATTTAATTCATCCAAGCGTATGTTACAAGTAGAAAACATTTCATTTAGTTATCGCAAGGGGCGGAAAGAAGTCCTGAGCGATTTTTCACTTTCGCTGGAAGCCGGCCGGGTTTACGGTCTGTTGGGTAAGAACGGAGCCGGCAAGTCTACGTTGCTCTATCTGATGAGCGGTTTGTTGGCTCCCAAACGTGGGAGAGTGATGTATCATGATACCGACATGCGCCGCCGGTTGCCCGTCACGTTGCAGGACATGTTTCTGGTACCCGAGGAGTTCGAGCTGCCTCCTATTTCCTTGGTCAGCTATATTGAACTGAACAGTAAGTTCTATCCCCGTTTCAGCAAGGAAGACATGGTGAAGTACCTACATTTCTTCGAGATGGATATGGATGCTGATTTGGGAGCCTTGTCCATGGGGCAGAAAAAGAAAATCTTCATGAGTTTTGCGCTGGCCACCAATACTTCCCTGCTGCTGATGGATGAGCCTACCAATGGACTGGATATTCCGGGAAAGAGCCAGTTCCGCAAATTTCTGGCTTCGGGTATGTCGGACGACAAGACGATTGTCATTTCCACCCATCAGGTGCGTGACATTGACAAAGTACTGGACCATGCGCTGATTATGGACAACAGCCGCGTATTGCTGGACGAATCCACTGCCAGCATTTGCAGTAAGCTGTTCTTCTTGGAGAGTGACGACCGGGAGTTGGCTGCGACTGCCTTGTACACGCTTCCCTCCGTACAAGGCAATTTCTTGATGCTGCCCAATACGGAAGGTGAGGAATCGGAGATTAATCTTGAACTGCTGTTTGGCGCCGTACTTGCAGAGCCTGGGAAGATAGCGGAAATGTTTCACACTAAAACAAATGAATAATGATACGCGATACCTTTTTTAGTTTGCATCGTTTTGTGAACGTATGCCGCAAAGAGATGGTGGAGAATTGGAAGACCTATATACTCCGCTCGGTGATGGTCTACGGAATGTTGGCCATAGTCTTTGTCTGGAATGGATACTATCAGTATCACAATCTGGAAGCGGGAGCTGTGGGCATGGACCCTATCTGGGAGTTTGAGTCCAGATTCTTTCTTTGGGGACTTGTCATTTGGGGATGCATTAGCGCCTCGTTTGCCATGGAAAGGATGAAAAGCAAGACGAGTCGTACCGTTGTGCTCATGACACCTGCCACCATGTTCGAGAAATTCTTTGCCCGCTGGCTGGTGGCTACCTGCGGCTTTATCTTGGTCTTTCTGATAGCTTTCAAGCTGGCGGACTTGACAAGAGTCGTCTTCTATCTTCTGGCCTACCCGGAGCTGCATGTCGTTCACTCCTTTCCGTTGTGGGAATTCTGCTGTAACACGAACTGTTTCTATGAGACGATAGGAAGCGGACCGGCTGTGGTGGGGATATTCCTGAGCTGCTACTTTTTCCTACAGTCTTTCTTCCTGCTGGGTAGTACGGTCTGGCCCAAAAATGCACTTATCAAGACTTTTGCGGCCGGTGTCTGCATCTTCGTTTCATATATCCTGATAGCTGTATTGTGCCTGAAGGCCATTCTGCCTAATAACTTCTTCATGACTGAGCCCTATATTGACAGAGAGGCATCGGGCGGCTGGCTGATTTTTATAACTTCGTTTTTCGCCCTTTTCAACTGGGTGCTTGCCTATTTCCGTTTCAAGGAGTCCGAAATCATTAATCGTTGGTAACTATGAACTTTAAGGAAAGTAAAGCCATCTACCTGCAAATAGCAGACCGCATTTGCGACGAGGTACTTCTCGGGCAATATCAGGAGGAAGAACGTATTCCTTCGGTACGGGAATATGCGGCTGTGGTAGAGGTCAACGCCAATACGGTGATGCGTTCGTACGACTACTTGCAGACGCAAGGAGTGATTTACAACAAGCGGGGTATCGGCTATTTTGTGTCGGTAGGTGCACGTAAGCTGATTCTTTCGTTGAGGAAAGAGTATTTTCTGAAGGAGGAAGTGGATTATTTCTTCAAGCAGATTTTCACGCTGGGCATCTCTGCCGAGGAGTTGTCCGGGATGTATCAGGAGTTTATCAAGAAACAAAAATAAAAGAAGACAGTTATGAAACGAACGACTTATATAATGATAGGAATGCTGGTTACCGGTGTGGCAATGGTATGCGGACTCATGTTCTATGTGGTGGACCGCAATGTCACTCAGAAAGATAATTTTATGGAAATCGGCGGAGAACGGAAAACGGTGCAGCTGCCCTCGTGCAGGGTGTTGAAGCTGACACAGCCTCCGGTGGTGTGGAAACAGAAAAAAGAAGGTATTGTGGAGGCAGAGCGTATGTTCTCGTTCGGGGAAGTGCCGTTGGAGGTAACTGCCGGAGACTCTTTGCAGCAGGGCAGTTTCTCCTATGCAGGGGATATGGAGGCTTTTATGTCGATGACTTCCGTTGGCGATACCCTGCTCGTCACCTTTGACTTTCCGGAGGATAAGCTGGAACAGCATCTTCAGAATGACATTTGGATAAGGGTTCGTTCAGAAGGGATGGAATTGCGGTTGCCTGCGGAGGTACAAGCGGTTGTGGTAGATGTGGAGGATATGGAAACCAATTTCTACGGACTCCGTTGCGATACGCTCTCTTTCCGCACGCGATACCTTGCCCGGCTGGAAGATTGCCATGTCACTGCGCTTGCGGCGCAGGCGCAGAGCTTGCATTTCAACAGCGGCACAGTGCGCAACCTTTATCTGAATCTGGACGAGATAGCCGACTGGGATGTCAATACCGGTTCCTTCCATATCGATACGGAGCATCTGTCCGGCAGTCGCTATCATCGTTGTCTTTTGCAGAAGAATGAATGCCGCCGGGTGTTCTGGACACCGTTAAAGGATGATGCCTCTTTGAGTGTGGAGTTAAAACAAGCAGTTAAAATAGAAGTAGGTGAGTAGCCATAATACGAAATGACTTATCTTTGCACATGAATCAAAAAGTGTAGAGTATATGGCCTTGCAATTGGCATTCGTATTGGTAGCTATCATTATAGGCGCCCGCTTGGGCGGCATTGGACTAGGTGTAATGGGAGGGATAGGTCTGGCAATTCTGACGTTTGGTTTCGGATTGCAGCCTACATCACCTCCCATTGACGTTATGTTGATGATAGCCGCCGTCATTTCTGCCGCATCCTGCATGCAGGCGGCTGGCGGACTGGACTATATGGTAAAGCTGGCAGAACGGTTGTTGCGGAAGAATCCTTCGCAGGTCACCATCTTGAGCCCTATTGTGACCTATTTGTTTACTTTTGTTGCCGGTACGGGACATGTGGCATATTCGGTGCTTCCCGTGATTGCCGAGGTTGCCACGGAGACCAAGATTCGTCCCGAGAGGCCACTGGGCATTGCGGTGATTGCTTCGCAGCAGGCTATTACGGCAAGTCCCATTTCGGCTGCCACCGTCGCACTGCTTGGGTTGCTGGCGGGATTTGATGTCACCTTGTTTGATATTCTGAAAATAACGATTCCTGCTACCATTATCGGGGTACTTGTGGGCGCCTTGTTCTCCATGAAGGTGGGCAAGGAGTTGGCAGACGACCCGGAGTACAGAAAGAGGTTGACCGAAGGCTATCTTGATGTCAAGAAGGTGGAGATAAAGGATATACACAATAAACGGCATGCCGTCTTGTCTGTGCTTATCTTTATCCTTGCCACTGTTTTTATCGTGTTCTTTGGTTCGTTCGACAGTTTGCGTCCTGCCTTCGTGATAGACGGCGAGACGGTGAGACTCGGCATGTCCGCCATTATCGAAATCGTGATGCTCTCTGCCGCCGCCCTCATCTTGCTGCTGACTCGCACCGACGGCATGAAGGCAACGCAAGGTTCCGTCTTCCCGGCAGGCATGCAGGCGGTGATTGCCATATTCGGCATTGCCTGGATGGGAGATACTTTTCTTCAGGGAAACATGCTTCAGTTGACCCAGTCCATCGAGGGAGTGGTGAGGCAAATGCCGTGGCTGTTCGGGATAGCCTTGTTTGCCATGTCGATTCTGCTTTATAGCCAGGCCGCCACTGTGCGCGCACTGATGCCTTTGGGCATCGCTTTGAGCATTTCGCCTATGATACTGGTTGCTCTGTTCCCGGCCGTAAACGGTTACTTCTTTATTCCCAACTATCCCACCGTAGTAGCAGCCATTAATTTCGACCGTACCGGAACTACCCGTATCGGCAAGTATGTGCTGAACCACTCGTTCATGCTTCCCGGACTTGTTTCGACTGGCGTTGCCATCGGGCTGGGATTGCTTTTCATCAGGATATTCTAAGGGAAACCGCTGCTTTCAATCCGTTGTATATAGGGCTTTGTTTACTTGTGTATAGGGGAGTGTTCCCTTTTACTCATTGCCTTATCAGCGCCTAATGGTCGTGCGGCGATCTGCTGACGGCTGTTAAGCGGGTTGTTGATGGCCGTTAGGCGATTGCATCATGGCCGTTGCATACTGTTGATTCCTTATGTCCGACGTAATAAATACCTTCATTCTCTGAATAAAGCACAGAGGAAAACAGTATTGAAGTCTTGGCTTTGTGTGGCTGTACGCATTTGTTCTGATTGCATTTGAAGGGGGAGGAGATGGAATTAATACCGTGTTTGCAGGATATTGATTTCGTGCAGGTACGATATAAATAAGATGTGATACAAGAAATTAATAACTTGTGTTACTTCATGTTAGCTTCTTGTGTGTCAGTATTTCTGTTTGTGAAACGGTGTGGAAGCAAATTTTGCTTCCACACTTTTGAGTTGCTTCCACCGCATCTGTAATGCCGATGAATAAAGGGATGTGGAGAGGAGGTGGAAGTGTGGAAGCAATTTGCACAAACATTATTTGCGCAAACATTTTTTTCTGTCCTTGATGGGAATTAAAAAAATGAGGATAAACGGTCTTTAAACCTTTTATCCTCATTGTAGTTGCGGAGATCCGACTCGAACGAATGACCTTTGGGTTATGAGCCCAACGAGCTACCAACTGCTCCACTCCGCGATGTTATCGTTTTGTGGGTGCAAAGGTACGGCTTTTTATTTAATATGCAAATAAAATGCATGATATTTTTGAGGTTAAGTGGATTTTAATGAGTAATATGTTGATAAATAGAACGATAATAAGCCTACTTTTTTTCTTCCTTTTTAGGGCTGTTCATTAATAAAATGAATGTTTTCTTGTAAGATATGCGGAAATGTCTTACTTTTGCTCAAATAATAAAGCAATGTGCAATTAATCTATGACCGTATCGAAGACAAAAGCTAAATTAGTGGACGTTGCCCGTCAGCTGTTTGCAAAGATGGGCGTTGAGAATACCACGATGAATGATATTGCCCTCGCTTCGAAGAAAGGTAGGAGAACGCTCTATACCTATTTTAAGAGCAAGGAAGATATCTACTTGGCTGTTGTCGAGTCGGAGCTGGATATTCTTTCGGATATGATGAAGCACGTGGTAGAGAAAGATATTCAGCCGGACGAGAAACTGATGGAAATGATTTACACTCATCTGGATGCGGTAAAAGAGGTTGTCTTTCGGAATGGTACTCTTCGTGCCAATTTCTTTCGGGATATTTGGAGAGTGGAGAAAGTGCGCAAACGTTTCGATGCTACAGAGACCCAGCTTTTCAAGGAGGTTCTGCGTGAAGGTATGGAGAAGGGTGTTTTCCAGATAGATGACTTGGATATGACTGCCGAGATTGTGCATTACAGTGTCAAAGGTATTGAAACACCTTATATCCGCGGCCATATAGGGGCCAATCTGGACGATGCGGTACGCGATACTTACGTGACCCGTCTGGTACTTGGTGCATTGGGAAAGAAGTAAGAATACATTTTATAAATAATTTTAAAATAATATGGGATTATTAGATGGAAAAACAGCCATTGTGACAGGTGCTGCACGCGGCATCGGCAAGGCTATCGCTTTGAAGTTCGCTCAAGAAGGAGCAAATATTGCATTCACTGACTTGGTGATTGATGAAAATGCCGAGGCTACGGCAAAAGAATTGGAAGCTTTGGGAGTAAAGGCAAAAGCTTATGCCTCCAATGCAGCAAACTTTGAAGACACTGCCAATGTAGTGGCAGAAATCCATAAGGACTTTGGACGTATTGATATTCTGGTAAACAATGCCGGTATCACACGTGACGGTCTGATGATGCGTATGAGCGAACAGCAATGGGATATGGTTATCAATGTCAACCTGAAATCGGCATTTAACTTTATCCATGCCTGCACACCCATCATGATGCGCCAGAAGGCGGGTAGCATTATCAATATGGCATCTGTGGTAGGTGTTCACGGCAATGCCGGCCAGGCCAACTATTCTGCTTCCAAAGCCGGAGTGATTGGTCTTACCAAGGCAGCAGCGAAAGAACTGGCATCCCGTAATATTACGGTAAATGCAGTGGCACCGGGATTTGTAGCGACAGAAATGACAGATGTTCTTTCGGATTCCGTGAAAGAGGCAGCTGTAGCGACGATTCCATTGGGACGTTTTGGAGAAGTAGAGGACATTGCAGAAACTGTTGTCTTTTTGGCATCGGATAAAGCTAAATACATCACCGGCCAGGTAATCTGTGTCGATGGCGGCATCGCGATCTAAAATTATTCTAGGAGGATTATTTCATGAGTAGAAGAGTAGTCATCACGGGAATGGGAGCTATCACTCCGATTGGAAATACCGTGGATGAATTTTGGAGTAACATTAAAAAAGGCGTTGTGGGAATCGGACCGATCACGCAGATCGATACGACGGATTATAAAGCAAAGCTGGCAGCGGAAGTAAAGGATTTTGATCCGAAAGAACATATGGATCCAAAGTCAGCACGTCGTATGGAACGTTTTGCACAGTTTGCCGTAGCTGCATCCAAGCAGGCACTCGAAGACAGTGAACTGGATCTGGAAAAAGAAGATCCGTTTATGGTCGGCGTCAGTGTAGGATGTGGTATCGGAAGTCTCCAGTGTATCGAGCGCGAGTACAAGAAACTGCTTGACAAGGGACCAAATCGTGTATCTCCTTTGATGATTCCGATGCTGATCTCCAACATTGCCGCAGGAAACATAGCAATTCAGCTGGGATTAAAAGGTAAAAATATTAATATTGTAACCGCATGCGCAACCGGAAATCACAATATCGGGGAAGCATTCCGTTCGATTCAATATGGCGAAGCGGACGTTATGGTTGCCGGTGGTGCAGAAGCTGCGATCACCGAACTTGGCGTGGCAGGATTCACCAGCATGACAGCGTTGTCATTGTCAACGGATCCGATGAAAGCTTCGATCCCATTTGACATCAACCGCAATGGTTTTGTTATGGGAGAAGGCTCGGCGGTAGTGGTACTGGAAGAGCTGGAGCATGCAAAGAGACGCGGAGCTAAGATCTATGCGGAGTTGATCGGGTATGGCTGTTCTTCGGATGCTTACCATATTACCTCCCCCGCGGAGGACGGCAGCGGAGCAGCCACCGCCATGCTGAATGCCTTAAAAGACGGCGGTGTGGCGCCGGAGAAACTTAGTTATATTAATGCACACGGAACCAGCACTCATCATAATGACCTGTTTGAGACCAGAGCTATCAAACTCGCATTTGGAGAACATGCTTATGATCTGAAGATCAATTCCACCAAATCCATGGTAGGGCATCTTTTAGGAGCAGCTGGTGCAGTGGAATTCGTCACCTGCGTAAAAGAAATTCAGGAAGGCTATATCCATCGTACCGTGGGACTGCGTGAGACGGAGGAGGAACTGGATCTGAATTACTGTCGGGACA
>OLVY01001384.1_pt1 | contig 15323 bp, 14 predicted proteins | sample 1674261 | NCBI WGS metagenome assembly OLVY01 (sample SAMEA103958155, study PRJEB25191) | human gut metagenome | biome: human-associated habitat [ENVO:00009003]; feature: intestine environment [ENVO:2100002]; material: feces | place: Germany | collected 2013/2015
TTTTATTGTTTTATTTAATATTATTTATTTTTATGCGAAATTGCAAATATTTATTCAGGGAAAGGACCAGCGAAACGCCATGGATATGCGGGAACAGCTCTATATGCTTGAAATTGAAAAACACAGGGGAATTAAGGATGCGGCGCAAGCCCTGCATATCTCTCCGCCTGCCCTCAGCATATTTTTAGGAAATCTTGAAGAACGCACCGGGACAAGATTTTTCGACCGGATCGGGAAACAGTTTGTCCCAACCGAGGCCGGAAAGATCTATTTGGAACATGCAAAAGAAATGATAAAAATAGAAGCCCATTATGAAAATGCGCTTCAAAAATACATGGGTGGCTCTTCGGGAACGATCCGTTTCGGAATCCATCCCAGAAGAACACTTTATCTTCTTGCGAAGGCGCTGCCTGTTTTTTCCGCCCGCTATCCGGACGTGAAGCTGGTCCCATACGAGGAATCTACTGAGCAGATGATCCGGCATCTGCTTGCCGGAGAGCTTGATTTTGCCATCGTAAACGAATCCTCCAGCCATCCGCTGCTGGAATACCGTCCTCTCTATGAGGACTATATGGTCGCTGTTGTCTCCGCCGATCACCCACTGTGCGCGGGCGCGGCAAAGAAAAGCCGGAAAGATCCATGTCCGAGGATCGATCTCAAACAGTTTAACGGGGAACGTTTTATCCTGCAAAAGCCGGATCAGTCCTCCAGGCACTACACAGACCTTGCCATCGCTTATGATCACGCCGAACCGGGACAGGTCTTTCTCCTCGAAAATCTTGAATCTGCCTGCCAGCTCGCAGCAGAAGGCTATGGGATCGCATTCAACTTCTACCAGTATATGAAAAATTTCCACTATCCCAAGCCTGTCCGCTGCTTCCGGATCGGAAATCCAGCTGATACTACCAGCTACTCCATCGTTACGCTGAAAGGGAAACAGACCCTTCCGGCGATGAAGGAGCTGATCCGGCTGCTGCGGGAGTCCGCGTGAGGGCTATTGATTGTTCATAAGCATAAAAGAGTGGATAGTGCCCCGTTCTACTACGGCAGGCAAAATGCCCAACACATAGCGGCTGCATCTATCCACTCATATTATAAGTATATGAAAAATAGCGGGGAATTGCAATGGGGGGGATGGATTTTTTGATTCACGTGAAAATTTCAAAAGTAAATTCCGTTTACTATCATTCGCACATTCGTGTCTTTTTGTGTACCAGGGAATTTTTCGGCATTTCCCGATATACAAAACAGGCAGCCGACCCATCCCTGAATCAACTGCCTATTCCCATTCATCAAATATACTATTTTTAAATTTTCTTCTTCTCTTCCTTCTCCAAAATCTTCGCCTCTTCCAGCATCTCTTCTGCCTCTTCCTCTGTCTCCTCCGGAGTCTCATCTTCTACCGGAAGTTCACCGATGCTGATAAAGATCCGCGCGACAGCAAGGGGAATAAAACCTACGCAGGCACCGAGGGCGTTGCCGAAGGCAGCTACACCGGTGACACCGAGGAGAGCGCCGAGGAAGAACATAAGTACTGTGTTGCTGTAGAGCACCGCTTTTCTCTTAAATTCTTTATCTTTTGTCAACGCATACTGCGTCCAGCCGAGGACGGATTGTTTGAAGTTGTTTGTGATGAAGACCGTCGCGCTGTTGAAACCATCTGCGCCGGAATATACACCCCACTGGAATGCTGAACAGAAAAAGATCGGGTAAACACCCGCAATCGGCGAGAACCAATCCGGCAGCAGGGCCGTAAGTCCGAGACCGGCCGCATCCACCCAGATCGCCAGCTTCCGCATATGTAAGTTTGTATAGTTTGTCAGCATATAGGAGGCGATCACACCGCAGGCGAAGATCACCATCGCCAGCAGACGGAGTCCCAATTCCTCCCATTCCATAAAACGGACGTTCGAAGCCATCTCCATCAGGTTTCCCGTCTGTGCGGAGCCGAAGACTCCGGCATGGGAAAGGATTGCATAACCGCCGAGGAAACCGCCCACAAAGGAAATATTCCAATGCAGGATCGCGTCCAGACGTCTTTGAATCGTTTTTATCATAATCTGTACCGCCTTTCTGCGCATGATTATATCGTGACTTCGTCACTCACTAATTTCGCCGTTCGCCATAACCGTGCAGGCACGCTTCTGACTCACTATCGCTCATTATATCATGAATAATCTGCCCCTTCAACACAAAGCCATGTTCTAAATTGCATTCATACATCCAAAAAGAAAAGCGGGAAGCGACATCCAGCGCCTCCCGCTTTTTCTAAACAGCCATATCCTGATCCGGATTTTATGCCTGCTTCTCAACCTTCGTAAACTTTTCTGCGATCTTAAGAAGCAGCTCCACTGTCTTCTCCATGGACTGAATGCAGATGAACTCATATTTTCCATGATAGTTATGACCACCGGTGCAAAGGTTCGGACATGGAAGTCCCATGTAGGAAAGTCTCGATCCATCCGTGCCTCCGCGGACCGGATTGATCACCGGAGTCTCGATGCCAAGCTCCTTAAATGCCTCAGCAGCCACATCCATCAGGTACATATGCGGACGGATCTTCTCAGCCATATTGTAGTAGGTATCTGCAATCTCCACCTCGACTGTTCCCTCACCGTACTTCGCGTTCAGGAACTCGCCGATCTTCTTTCCGAGTGCTTTTCTCTCCTCAAACCGCGTCATATCATGGTCACGGACGATATAGTGGAGAGTTGTATTCTCCACATTTCCGCCGATTTGGTTTAAGTGGAAAAATCCCTCATACTTCTCAGTATACTGCGGCTTTTCGTTCTCCGGCAGCATTGACTGGAATTCCAGGCCGATCAGGATTGAGTTTTTCATCTTGTTCTTCGCGCTGCCCGGATGAATGTTACTTCCATGGATCGTGACTTTCATGGATGCCGCGTTGAAGGTCTCATATTCCATCTCGCCCCAGGCGCCGCCGTCAACGGTGTAAGCCACATCTGCGCCCCAGCCGGGAACATCAAAGAAGTCAACACCGTGTCCGACTTCCTCGTCCGGTGTGAAAGCGATCTTGATGGTTCCGTGCGGGATCTCCGGGTGTGTCAGAAGTGTCTCCGCCATGGTCATGATCTCGGCAATTCCCGCCTTGTCATCTGCACCTAACAGTGTAGTTCCATCGGTAGTGATCAGATCCTGCCCCACATAGTTTTTTAAGAATGGGAACATCTTTGTTGTCATCTTTACACCGAGTGCCTTATTTAAAGTGATATCCTTTCCGTCGTAGTGCTTGACGAGCTGTGGGCGGACATTCTCATCCGGACAATCCGGTGAAGTGTCCATATGCGCGAGGAAGCCGACGGTCTGGCAGTTATAATCCCCGTTTGCCGGAATCGTTCCGTACACGTAACCGTGCTCACTCATGGAGACGTCCTTCACCCCGATATTCTTTAACTGTTCGGACAGAAGCTTCGCCAGAGCGAACTGTTTTTCCGTACTCGGAACTGTTCCCGCATCCTCTGCGGACTGCGTATCGAATGCTACATACTTGAGGAAATAATCAACTACTTTTGACATAACCCTTCTCCTTTACCGTATCATTATTTATCAGACATCCACGATCTTTTTTACTGACCGCGGTTATGTCCCGCAGCAGCCTGCTTCGTCCGGATCGTTCCGGGTCCACAGCATCACTGCTTCACAGGAATTTTCCGCTGTTGCGGTTTTATCCTGGCCGTTCCTTAATAGTTTCCCCTGAGGATCTTCGCAAGCTCTGAATTTTCATCCAGAATGATCGTCTTATTGTCTCCTTTGAGACTCGCCTTTAACGCGTCCAGACTACGGATATAATTATAGTAATCGGCCTTTCCCTCGTCATTGTACGCGCCGGAAAGGATCCTCATATACTCTGCCTCGCCTTCCGCCCGGATCTTCTCCGCCTGGGCCTGCGCCTCGGAAATGATGATGGAGACTTCCTTATCTGTGCTGTTCTTGATGACATTGGACTGGTACTCACCGTCTGCGATATATCCGGCAGCGATATTCTGCCGTTCAGAGATCATACGCTGGTAAACAGCCTCCTTGTTGGAATCCGGAAGGTCTAAGAGCTTCGTCTCCACCTTTTTTACCTTGATTCCGTAGCTGTCCAGAGAAGAACCGATCTTTTCCGTGATCATCTCTGCCAGCTTTCCGTCACGGCCGGAGATCACATCTGCCTGATCCGTGGAGGAAATGACATTTTTCACAGCATTGTATACAACAACGGAAATTCGGCTTTCCGCATTTGCTTTGTTTGCTCCGAGTCTGGAAAGGTATGCCAGCGGATCTGTGACACTCCACAATGCGAAGGAATCCGTTACCATCACCTTTTTATCCCTCGTATTAACTTCACTCGGAATAAGGTCATAGATCATCTCATAATTAGGAATCGACTGTGTTGTCTGAAGAAACGGGATCTTAAAGCTGAGACCCGGTGTCTCCACCACCCGGACCACTTTCCCAAACTGGAGAACAAGCTTATACTCATCATTGTATGTGCTCACCATACTGCCCTGAAGCAGAACAACAATCAGAAGGAGAACAACGATCCCTATGATTCTTTTTCCTGTCTTTTTCATTTAGTTCCCTCCTCCCGTCTGTGCTGCGCTGCCGGAAGCTGTCTCTGAAAATGGTTCTAACGGCAGCAGCGTCTGTGTGCCGTTTCCACCGGTGATGATGACCTTGAGATCCGGAAGAACTTCCTCCATCGTCTCATAGAACATACGCTTTTTCGTGATCAGCGGGTACTTTACGTACTCCGCGTATGTGTCCTCGAAACGTGCCACCTGTCCATTTGCCTCGTTGATCCGCTGTTCCTTATATGCCTCGGCATCCTGCAAAAGCTTATCGGCCTTTGCCTTCGCCTCCGGAATGTTCTCAGACTGATATTTCTTTGCGGAGTTGATCGCCGTCTCCATGCCCTGTTTCGCATCCTCAACCGCCTTGAACGCATTCGCCACATCATCTCTCGGCATTTCCGTATCCTGAATCGACACGTTGTAGATTCCATATCCGATATTTTCCTCGACGAGACGGTTTGTGAGCTGCTCTTTGATCCGCTCCTGAATCTGGGTCTTTCCGGTGGTGATCACATCATCAACATTATAAACGCCGACGGTATCGCGGATATAGCTCTGAGCCAGGTTCTTGATGATAGACTCGTACACACTTCTGTGGCGCACCGCCTGAACCGGATCTGTGACCATGTATTCCACATAGAAATCCACGTTTGTCAGATTGAAATCCTTTGTGATCATCAGGCTCTCGTTCTCGATAGATACCGGATTGTCTATGGAGGCGCCTTCCGCCCGGGCCGGGTCCGTTGTGTAGCCGATCTGCATACCCGTGATGGCTTTGGAAACCTTAGTCACGCGCTGGATCACCGGAATTTTAAAGTGAAGACCTGATGCCTCCTCCACTGCCGGTTTTCCGAACGTGGTGACCACCGCCATCTCCTCCTCGGAAAGAGTATAGAAGCTGTCAAAGGAAAGCACTGCCGCCGCGAGGACGATCACAACCATAGTCACCGCAAAACCTGTGTGCTTCGGGACCCGGATCCCCGGTCCCTTCTTCTTCTCCTTCTTCCCGGAACCTTCCTCCGGCTGTTCGTACACCACGCGCTCTGCCTTATTTTCTTTCCGCTTCTTTGCACCCGCAAAGAGTTCGTCCAGTGTCCCGTTCTTTTTTAACGCCCGGAACACGAACGCCGCGATCACAACGAGCCATATGACCATCTCAATCATTCGCTGTCTCCTCCTTTTTCTTCCTTCCGGTCAAGATCCTGCTGGATCCCTTCCAGGTAATGGACATACATGTCCCGATGGCTCCGGATCCTGTACGCTTCCGGCACCACCTCATCATAGGTAAAGCTTTTTCTTCCGCCCTCTTCCATCCGTTCCCAGAAACGGTTCACCACATCAAAAGGAACATAATAGATCTCGTTCTCCGCTGTGAAGGAGAGAATAATGAAGGCAACTCCGCCCTGGGCTTCAAATTCCTTCATGAACGCGATCTGGTGCGGGTGGATGTTCTGAAGTGGGAACGTCCGCACTGCGCATTCCTTCGCGTCAAAGCAGACCGGAATCCCCTGAACCGCGCCGATATAGTCGACCGTACTTTTCATATCGAAGTACGCCAGCGTGATATGGCGGCTCTTTTTATCGATCTCGATGGGCGTGATCGGGGTCGGGATCTTCTGGATCAGTGCCAGCTTCTTTTCCCGGTAGCTGTCATTGGTCCGGTTGATCAGATCTTCCAACGTGGAACCACGAAGGCCCCTGGTTTTCCATGTTCCCATAGCTGTTCCTTATCATCAATGCAAATATTTTTGGATGATTAACATAAGTTTTTTATGTCAACCAACCTCATGCCGCATGTCCGTCCGGTGCTGCCAGCTTTTATGGCAGCCTGATCCCGGTCTCTTTCAGTACCGAACAAAAATATCCCGGCATCGGCGCCTCAAACACCCTCCCGGAAAGATAGGCAAACGGTTCCGCAAGCTTCGGAAACTCCAGACGGTAAGAATGTAAAAGCTGATACTTCACGGTCCGCCCTGAGGGGTTCACCTTCGAAACTCCGCCGTACTTGGAATCCCCTACGATCGGATGTCCAAGAGACGCTAAATGGGCGCGGATCTGATGGGAACGTCCGGTCAGAAGTGTCACCTTGAGCAGCGTAAACTTTCCGTCCGTCGCGATCGGCTCATATTTTGTCCGGATCCGTTTCGGCTCCTCGTCTCCGTCTCTTCCTCCAAATCGCTTTGCCTCCGCCTCCGTGAGGATCCGCACCTGATTCTTCTTCTCATCCTTTAAAAGCCAGCCGTCCACCGTCTTCACGTCCCGGATCACACCGGATACGAGACACTGATAATACTTGTGGATCGAGCGGTCTTTAAACACGCCGGAAAGCATCTGAAGACCCGCCAGAGACTTTCCTGCTGCCACGATACCGCTGGTATTCCGGTCCAGACGGTTGCAGACCGAAGGGCGGAACGCGCGGAGCCCGCTCTCCGTGAGCTTGCCGCTCCCCAAAAGATAATCGATCAGATACTCCACCAGAGACTCATCGGTCTCCTTAGCCTTCTGCGACAGCATACCCGCCGGTTTATTGACCAGAATGATCTCATCATCCTCATAGAGAATATCAAGATCTACTTTCTTTACCTCCTGCACCTGAACACTGGAAAATTTTTCAATGGTGTCCTCCGCAAGAAACAGCTTCACGACATCGCCTTCGGCGAGTTTTTCATTTCCCTCACACTTTTTCCCGTTCAGCGTGATGTTCTTCTTGCGCATCATCTTATAGAAAAAGCTCTTCGACGCCTCATTCATGTACTTCGCGAGAAATTTATCCAGTCGCTGTCCCGCCTCGTTCTTTTCAATCACGATCTCTCTCATCTTTTATTCCCCTACATGGAAAGACTCTTTAATAACTTTAAAACATGCGGAGCGCTTCCGTCATCCTCTTCCTCTGTGACGGTCTTAAGCTCAGAAAGCCTCCGTAGGAACTTTTTCTCCTCGTTCATGACCTTCGCATTTCCGTCCAGCTTCCAGCCCACCAGCATCTCGTTTAAGAATTTTTCCGCCTTCCTCCTGTCCACGTTTTTGTTCGGACAATAGAGGTAAACCCCTGTCGGATGGACAACCGCAGCGTCCACCGGCATGATCAGGTCATTCGATGTAATAATCAGATCGTATAAGATCGGAAATTTCTCCTCGTATGGAACACACGCGTCGTGAAATTTCTCCGGGACTTCCGGGATCCTCGCTGCAACCACCAGAGGGGACGCGAGGTTTGCCATCGGCAGAACCGTGAGGATCGCACTGATCGTGACAAGATTTTTATAGATCTGCGCCGTGATAAAGTTTCTTAAAATAAGCTGCGCAACGATCGCCAGAATAAACAGTACCACAAAGAAAAGCTGACGTTTCTTATGGGCGGTACGGTAACGGTAAGTTCCTTTTTCCAGTCGTAATTTCAAGTTTTTCCCTCTTTTCTGCTATACTTTGTAAATTTTCGGTGCTCTGTCCCGCAGTCGGAGGTTACCAGTTGATAAACCCCATCAGAATCTCATGCGGAACGATCCGGCAGAGAACATAGAATGCTTTCATCCACGGGCCATATACCGAGATCCGTTTGCCCTTCATACTGTCCAGGAGAGCTTTTTTCACTACTCTTTTCGGATCTGCCATCGTGAGTTTCTTGATAGGTGCAAGCTTTCCCCCATTGAGAGCGATCCCGAAAAACTCCGTCTCGACCGGTCCCGGACAAACCGCCGTCACGTAGATCTCCTTCTTTTTTAACTCGGCAGCCAGAGCCCGGCTGTAGCTCAGCACAAAGGACTTTGACGCGGCGTAGACCGCGAATCCCGGCTGCGGCATAAACGCCGCTGCGGAGGCAAACTGGATGATCCGGCTGTTCCTTGAGATATACGGAAGTACCATCTCCGTCACCGCCACCAGCGCCTCATCGTTTAACCGCACCATTCCGGTGGAGAGACCGCCCGGGATCGTTCCCGCGGCACCTGTCTTTCCGTATCCCGCGCCGTTTACGAGGATCTTCACATTCGGCTGTTCCTGCTTTAAAAGTCCGGAAAGCATGCAAAGGTCTTCCTCGTCTGATAGATCGAACGGCAGGATCCGCAAGGACACAGGAACCTTTCCAACAAGCTCCCTTAAGCGGTCCTCTCGTCTGGCGATGACCCAGATCTCCTCCAGTGCCGCAAAATGATCCGCAAGGAGATACACCATCTCTCTCCCCATTCCCGACGACGCGCCGGTCACGATCGCAATCTTTTTTCCACTCATGAAATCTGCCTTTCTAAAAACATGGTCGAGCTGTATCAATGCTCATCTTTTTACAGATCCGCGCAGGATAACGCCGTTATTTCTTCCGTCCTCCCTGCTTCGGCTTCGGTCTTCTCCCACCAGTCTGTCCGGCCATTCCCTTTGCCCTGCCGGATAAGACCTGGCGGCCTTTTCCTTCCGTTTTCCCGTTCCCGGGCTTTTTTCCGGTCCTCGTTCCGACTTTTTTTCTATCTGTAGGATCCTTCGTTATCTTCCTTGGCTTGATCAGGCATTTCTGGTCAAATCCGATGAGATCCTCTCTTCCGGCCTTGATCAGTGCCTCTTTTACAAGATCATAGTTGTCCGGATTCCGGTACTGGATCAGGGCGCGCTGCATCGCCTTCTCATGCGGGTTCGTCGGCACATAGACCGGTTCCATCGTCCGCGGGTCCAGCCCTGTATAGTACATACATGTAGAGATCGTCGACGGTGTCGGGTAAAAATCCTGTACCTGCTCCGGCATGTATCCAAGATCCCTTAAGTGTTCCGCAAGCTCCACCGCCTCTTTCAAGGTGGAACCCGGGTGGGAGGACATCAGGTATGGAACAAGATACTGCTTTAATCCCAGCTTCTCATTCATCTTTTTATATTCCTGAGCAAACTTCTTATAGACGGAATTCTCCGGCTTTCCGAGAAGTCTGAGCACCTGATCCGAGACATGCTCCGGGGCGACCTTCAGCTGTCCGCTGACATGGTACATGCAGAGTTCTCTTAGGAAATCCTTTTTCTTGTCAGCGAGAACATAGTCGAAACGGATGCCGGAACGGATAAATACCTTCTTCACCTTCGGCAGCGCCCGGAGTTTTCTTAAGAGGGCGATATAATCCGTATGGTCCGCGATCAGGTTTTCGCACGGCTTCGGGAAGAGGCACTGTTTTCCAGGACATGCTCCGTATTTCAGCTGTTTTTTGCAGGCCGGAAAGCGGAAGTTTGCCGTCGGGCCGCCCACATCGTGGATGTATCCCTTAAAATCAGGTTCCTTTGTCAGGTATTTCGCCTCATCGATGATCGATTCGTGGCTTCGTACCTGGATAATACGCCCCTGATGGAACGTCAGCGCACAGAAGCTGCAGCCGCCGAAGCAGCCACGGTTGCTGATCAGGCTGAATTTCACCTCCGAGAACGCCGGAATCCCGCCCGCCGCGTCGTAGGACGGATGCCAACGCCTCATATAGGGAAGCGCGTAGACATCATCCATCTCCTGAACAGAGAGCGGTTTTGCCGGTGGGTTCTGGACAACATAAAGGTTGTCCCGGTACTGCTCCACAAGACGTTTTCCCGAAAAGGCGTCCGTATTTTTATACTGGATATTGAAGCTTTCCGCATAACGTCTCTTATCTGTTTTGATCTCATCGTAGGACGGCAGGGTAACCGCATCGTATACGGAATCCAGACTGTCTGTCTTATAGACAGTTCCGTCGATAAATGTGATATCCTTCACATCAAGACCGGAGTTCAGCGCGTCCGCGATCTCCACGATGGACTTTTCGCCCATTCCGTAGGAGATCAGGTCTGCCTGGGAATCCACAAGGATCGAGTGCTTCACCTTATTGGACCAGTAATCATAGTGGGCCAGGCGGCGCAGGCTCGCCTCGATCCCGCCGATCACGATGGGGATATCCTTATAAACGGAACGGATCAGGTTGCAGTAAACCACCGCCGCGTAATCCGGCCGCCTTCCCATAACACCGCCCGGCGTGTAGGAATCCTTATCGCGGCGTCTTTTTGAGACGGAATAATGGTTTACCATGGAGTCCATATTTCCGGCGCTCACGAGGAAGCCGAGACGCGGTCTTCCGAGAACCTGGATGCTCTCTTTGTCCTTCCAGTCCGGCTGGGCGATGATCCCGACCTTGTATCCGTAGGATTCCAGCACACGGCTGATGATTGCGGAACCGAAGGACGGATGGTCCACATAGGCGTCTCCACAAACATAGACGAAATCACACTGGTCCCAGCCTCTTTTTTCCATATCTGCCCGGCATACCGGGAGAAAATCATGTATCATATGTTATGTCCTTATTCATTTTATCGTTGAACCGGCAAATGAGCCAATCTTATAAAAACTACAGTAATTCTCTGTAATCGGAGATCACCGCATCCGCAAGCTCTCTCTTCTCATCCATCAGTTCTTCTGAAAAGTCATCTTCCACGGCGATCACCGGCATCCCCGCCGCTTTGCCTGCCATGATCCCCGCCGGGATATCCTCAAACACGAGGCAGTTCTCCGGCTGCACACCAAGACGCTTTGCGACTTCGAGGTAGATATCCGGCTCCGGCTTTCCGTGAGCCACCTCACAGGCTGTCACCACCGCATCAAAGTATTCTTTTACATTCAAAGAAGTCAGGACCGCATCTACGATCTCGCTTCCGTTGCTGGTCCCGATCCCTGTGCGGATCCCGTTCTCCTTACAGTATTTTAAAAATTCCAGCACACCCGGCTTCAAGGGTACTTCATGACGGTACTTGTCGATCGACATCCGGGTCCAGACTGCCTTGATCTCGTCAAGACTTAACGGAAGATCAAACCGCTCCTTAAAATATACCGCCGTCTCCGAAAAGCTCATTCCCTCGATCGCTCTCTGGATATCGTCCGGGCATTCATAGCCGTAAGCTCCCAAAAATTCGATATCGATCGCCTCCCACATCCACATGGAATCCACCAGAGTCCCATCCAGATCAAAAAGCATCGCCTTTTTATTTTCCAAAAAATTCTTTATCATAAGTTTTCCAACAACTCCCGTTCTTTATCCGTCAGTTTCCGGTATTCCCCGGCCTTTAAGGTATCGTCAAGCTTCAGAGGACCCATGGACAGACGTTTTAAATGGAGTACCGGACAGCCGACTTCCTCCATCATGCGCTTCACCTGGTGAAATTTTCCCTCGTGGAGCGTGAGCCGTACAAGACTCTCCGCAGCCGTTCCCGTCTCCGGATCTTCCGGTTTCCGTTCTAAAATTTCAAGCTCCGCAGGCATACAGGAAAGTCCGTCCGCAAGCGTCATTCCTTCCCGGAACTTATCTACCGCCTCATCTGGGACAAAGCCCTCGCATCTCGCCTCATACACCTTATCCACGTGATGTCCCGGTGAGAGAAGACGGTGGGCCAGCGCCCCATCGTTTGTGATAAGAAGCAGGCCTTCCGTATCGATATCCAGGCGTCCCACCGGGAACAGGTCTTTTCTGCTCTTTTCGTCAATCAGATCCACGACGGTCTTTCTGCGGCGGTCCTCCGTCGCGGAGATCACGCCCTGAGGTTTATTTAAAAGGTAATATTCCAGTTCCACATACTCCACCGGCGCATTGTCAAGGCAGATCGTGTCTTCGCCTTTCTTTATCTTCGTCTCAGGCTTTTTTATGATCACACCGTTCACCGTGATCCGTCCCTTCCGGATCATCTCCTTGAGCTCCGTTCTCGTACCTTTTCCCATATCAGCCAGATATTTATCCAACCGGATCGCTTTTTCCAAATATTTCTCTCCTTCCAAATCCCGTGCTTTTCTGGTCCAATCCGCCGCAGTCCGTATTCATTCTATTGGGAAATGCAGAATTCCCGGAAAATATGGACTTTTAAATAAAAAAGCACACTATCTTTATCATATCAAAATTCCGGTGAAAGTACAATGAAAATAATAGAAAGAGTTTATCTGGTGGCGCCCGGTAAACCTGATCAAAATATCCTCATTAGGAGTATTTATGATAAAGACATCAATCCTGGCTCTTTTCTCCCTGCTTTTTATGATCTTTCATGCGGACCTTGTGACAAAAGGTGCAGCTGCAGGACTTCTTTTGTGGTATTCTGCAGTGGTACCGGCGCTGTTTCCATTTATGGTTCTGTCATCCGTCCTCTCTGCCTCCGGTGGGATCTCCCGGCTTATGCAGCCGTTTACGGTGGTTTTCCGTTTCTGCGGGCTGTCAGCAGACGGATGGTATGTTCTCCTCACAGGGCTCCTCTGCGGCTGCCCTATGGGCGCAAAAACGTGTGCGGACTTTCTCGCGGAAGGGCGGCTCAGCTCCAGCGAGGCAAAGTTTCTCTTCGCCCTCTGTAATCACCCGAGTCCCATGTTTCTCGCAGGTTTCGTCTATCCCATGTTTGCCGCTCAATTACCGCTTTTGTGCTTTGTCTTTGCCATTTACATGCCGCTCCTGCTGCTCGCTATCCCGGCACACTTCATTTATCACGCTCCTTTTAGTCCTGAATCCATCCCGGAAAATTCCGGTATTTCCCAACAACATCCAACTCCGAATTCCGCCAATGCGTTTTCTTCAAAGCACACACGATCAGATAAATCGTCCAGTTCTGCACTTTCCCTGGACGCCGCGATCCTGAATTCCGCAGAGATTCTTGTAAAGATCGGCGGCTACCTGATCTTTTATTCCATTTTGATCCTTGTGATCCGGAATACTCCTGAGATTCCAGCCCCAGCCCGTCTGTTTTTTTCTGGCGCGATGGAGATCACAACGGGGATCCGTGCTGTCAGTGATTCTCTTACATATCCATATTCCGCCATTGCGGCTGCTGCCATATTCTCTTTCGGTGGCTTTTCCGCCATGTCGCAGACAAATGCAGTGATCCGGATACACCGATCCTCATCTGGATCCGCCTTCAGGACGGTCTCCTGCGGTGGTCGGCAGAATTCTGTGCACGAAAAAACTGCCGGACTCTCCATCCGGCAGTATCTTCTCTGGAAAATTGCCCACGCCTCTCTGACAGCTGCCGTCATGGCAGTCCTCACGGATGTCCTGCGTTTTTCCATATTTTAAATTCGTTTTGTTTCCATCTGCGATTCTGTACAGACTGACTGCATTAAGCGTTCTTATCCTCGGTCTCCGGCGTAGCGTCTTCCTCTTTCTCTGTGATGATTCCGGAGGAAAGTTCCTTTCTGTTGGAGGAAACGATATCGTAGCTGGACTTCATGGAGTTCATGAACGCATCGAAACGACCCTGGGCGCCTTCCATTGTGTGGTTCATAATTGTCTGAAGGCTCTTTAACATATCATCTGTGTACTGGATAGATCCCTGACGGACATTGTTCGCGTCAGCGACTGCTTTGTCAACGATGGCCTGAGCCTGGGCCTGAGCCTGCTCGATGATCTCATTTGCCTGGGCATAGGCTCTCTGCATGATCTCGTGTTCATTTACAAGCTCGTTTGTCTGAGCAGTTGCCTCTGCGAGCATCGCATCCGCTTTGCTGTGAGCATCGGAAAGGATCGCGTCCTGATTGCTGATGATCTTCTGGTATTTCTTGATCTCATCCGGGATACGCATACGAAGCTCTACTAACAGCTCTTCCATTTCTTCCTTATTTACAATGATCTTGCTGTTAGATAATGCCTGGAATTTGCAACTGTCTATGTATTCTTCAATTTCACCGATCAACTGTTCAATTCTGCTCATGTTGTTTCCTTTTCCTTTCCCTTACGCCTGACTGCCCTGTCTCTCACGCAGTCTCTTATGTACTTCATCCGCCACATAAGGCGTTACAAAATTTGAAATATCGCCGCCGTAAGCCGCTACCTCTTTCACGGTACTGGAACTTAAATACGCGTATTTAAGGTTCGTTGTCAGAAACAGGGTATCTATTTCGGGTGCAATCACCCGGTTCATCTGCGCGAGCTGCAGCTCATATTCGAAATCCGTGATCGCACGCAGACCACGCACGATGACCTTTGCGTGATTCTGGCGCATGAAATCGACCAGAAGTCCGTCAAACGACTGCACCTCCACGTTAGGAATGTCTTTTGTCACTTCCTCTAACATCTTAACACGTTCTTCGACAGAAAACAACGGAGATTTTGCGTTATTACACAAAACTCCCACGATGACCTGATCAAAAATTTCGGAGGATCGCTTTATAATATCAAAATGTCCGAGCGTCACCGGATCAAAGCTGCCCGGATAAATGGCTGTTTTCATCTTTTTTTCTCCTTTGGTATTCAAGCTTTTCGGATAAACAGATGTTTATTCGTCTTATATATCTTCTCTTTTTCGAGATGGTATCCCAGTTCTGAAAGGTAGCTGCACCCGGTCTCTTTCGATGCCTCTGTGATGATCATCGTATGTTCATCTGCCAGGGACGAATGCGCCAGATAAGTAAGCACTTCTTTCTCCCAGAGATGGTTGTACGGAGGATCCATAAAAATGAAATCAAACGCACTCTTCCGGTTTTCTATCCGTTTCAATGCATCCGAAATATCACAGTTTAACAGCGTCGCCTTATCCGCCAGGCGGGCCGCTTTCAGATTGTCACGGATGCAGTCCGCCGCTTTCGGATTCTTCTCCACAAAAACAGCTTCTTTTGCCCCGCGGCTTAAAGCTTCGATCCCGATCGCCCCGCTTCCGCTGAATAAATCGAGAAATGTGCATCCATAGATATCATTCTGAATCATATTAAAAAGAGTTTCTTTGATACGGTCCGTCGTCGGTCTCGTATCCATTCCCTCGATCGTCTTTAAAGTAAGCCTTCTGGCACTTCCTGCTATT
>OLVY01001389.1_pt1 | contig 15305 bp, 6 predicted proteins | sample 1674261 | NCBI WGS metagenome assembly OLVY01 (sample SAMEA103958155, study PRJEB25191) | human gut metagenome | biome: human-associated habitat [ENVO:00009003]; feature: intestine environment [ENVO:2100002]; material: feces | place: Germany | collected 2013/2015
CGCTTCGAGTGCGGCGGCACCTTCCGGAGTGACGACGTAGGCCAGCCGCCCCATGCCGTCATAGACGCGGTAGGTATCGGCCCCGTCGCAGCGCGAAAGGACGGTACGTCCCGCCTCGTCGGTAAACGTTTCGACCGTATGGCCGTCCTCATCGGTCGCGGTACTCTTTTCGAGGAAACCGGCCTCGCCGTAATATGCCTGCGCCACGGAGAATCCGCCCGTCTCCGCCGAATACGACAGGCGCAGTACCGCATCGTCGGCCGCGGCCGCATCCAGGCCGAACCGGGAGGAAACGGAAGCCGAAAACCCCGGCTGAGTACGTTCGAGGAGCAATCCGCGCGGGGACATCTCGAAACAGTTCCTGAAATAAGGCCTCGGCAGAGCCAACGAAAAGGCCGACGCATAATAGCTCTCCTGCTCGGCAACGGCATCCGCGCGGTATCCACCCGCATTGGACGACACCACGGGATAAGGCAGGTAGGAGAGCACCTCGCCGGCCTTCAGAAAAGTGGCGTGGACGGGGGTGACGATATCCTTGCCCGAAGGAGAACCGCCAACCTCGATACGCTGACGCTCCTCTCCCAAAGAGTCGTAATAGGTGACCGTAGCGACATAGTCCTCCGCCGAAACGGCGGTATGTGCAGCCGTATAGCGTTTCCGCACCGTCACGTTGTTGTCGGCAAGAATACTGGCCGACCATGCGTCGCTCACACGGAGAGTGCCGAGCGAAAGGTAGCGGGCGGCATCCACATACCAGTCCGCCGCCGTCTCTCCTCCTATCACACAGGGTTCAACTCCGTCCGCAGGCGATGCAGCAACGGTTTCCGATACGTTTTCGGCATCCGGTAAGGCCATCCGCAAGGACTTCCGACCGTATTCACAGGTCTCCAGCAGGTTACCGCAGTCGTCCTTCACCGCGTTGAGACGGCCGACGGCATCGTAATGGAAAGTCTTCATCCTGCCCGCCGCATCGGTCGCCGAGGTCATGCCGACCATCGGCCGATAGGTGTACGTGGATACGAGGGCGCCGGGCAGGTCGTCGCGCAGGCCGTTCAGGATATTCATGAAGGCACTGTCCGGAATATCGTCCGCATCGTCCCGGTCCCTCAGGGCCGCCGCCACCTGCTCGTAAGAGGCGCCTCGTATCTCGGCCACCGGATACATTCCCCGGTAACGCCACACGTAACAGGTCTCCGGCTGTCCCGTAGCAACGATATGCAGCGGATTGCCGTACTGGTCGAACTCCTTGATTTCCCGTTCGGCCAAAAGCTCTCCGTTGAAATACCGCTCCTCCCGACAGGGCCTGAACACGCTCCGCTCCTCCAGTCCCACGGTCACGGTAACCTCCCCGAAACCGATATATACGGCGCTCTTGTCCGTATCGTTCTTCACGATTTCCACTCCGACCGGGGTATGGAGCATGTTCGCGGCACACATTTTCCTGTAAACGGGCAGGTCGTAATCGGTCGGATACAGAAGACGCTGCACATAGACGTCGCCGTCCGTCTCGACCCGCACTTGCCGCAGGAGCAGGCCGGACGTGTAACCCTCCTCCTGCCCCAGCGTACCGTCGGGCCACTGACGGTAAGGCTTGGGAGCGTAATACAGATATCCGGTTTCCACCGTATGTTCCCTATCGCCGTAACAGGTCGTCACACGCATGGATACGGGCCGGAAGAGCAGCAGACTCTCGGTCACGTCGAAATAGAGGCAATCCTCTACCGTACGCATGTGGTTGGTTTCCCGCGCCCACACAGGTCTTTGCAGCGTCGCAGTCGTCACCATGTTCTTCACGAACAGGCCGACAGTCACCAACTGCATCACCTCCGGACTGTACAGGTCGTACGTCCATTCGGTCGTGCGCACCGCACGATAGCTGCCGTCCGGCAATCCTTCGTACTCCACCCGCCGGCCAAGGTTCCCGAAGAACCGCGGTTTCTCCTTGAAATAACCGCGTATCTCGCCTATATAGTGAACGGTACCGTCGGATGCTTCGGTCGTATCCTGAATCGATACGGATTTCCACTGCTCTCCGTCCGGAAAGGCGGGGAAACGGTAGTTCTTGGAGACGAAATCACAGGCCCATAGCCGCGTATCGTACTCATAATCCGTCCGGACGGACTTTCCGTTTCTCACATCCGTCACCTCCTCCGTCACCTCCCCGTAAAACACCCGGGCATTCTCCACCCTGGCTCCCGGAAGGACGGAATCGGAGTGGATGACGAGATATTCGTCCACACGGCCGGCGGCAACTCCCACCTGCCTCCGCTCGGTAAAATCGGCTATGTCGAGCCGCCGGAAATCGACGGTCGTACCGCTCTGCCGGTAGGTGAATGTCCGGCGCCTGACGAGCGTACCCTCGTCGTAGGTTCTGATTTCGGCGATTCGCAGGCCGATGCTGACATCACCTGCCACCGCATCGCGATGCGTATTGGGGGCATACAAGAACTCCGTCCGGGAACCCGCCTGACGCGAAATGGCCTTCAGCGCGTTATAACGGGCATGATGGAAAGAGTAATCCCGTTTACCCGCCTGACGGCCCTCTACCGGTCCGTAAGGCGTCAAAAAATTAAGGTCACTGTTGTCGTTCCGACCGTTGTAATATCCGAAGAAATCCTGGGCATACCGGCTCTGCGGAGCCTCAGGTTGTGGTTCGATGGAGACGAGCCCCTCCACGCCGTAATACTCGAACGCATAAGAGTCGTACAGCACGCTGTCGCGGTCATAAAACGAGAGCCCGTTCAGTCGGAAACGTTTGACATCGTGTTCCCCCTCCCGGTTGTCGAACGACACCTTACAGACCAACTCTCCCTCCATATCGTACACCAGCATCGCAGCGAGCCTCCGCTCCGGGTTCAGGTCGAAACCTTCGGGATAACGCGACGGGACGTTTTCAAGTTCCGGTGCCAGCGGCAGCGGAGCATCCGTATAGCGGAACGCCACACGGCCGCCCCGGTGACGTATCCCGGTCAGCAACATGCAACTGTAAGCAAGACAGTGTACCCGGTCGGGAACCTGCCCGGTCACATCCATCTGCAAGAAAAGGTCGGAATCCGGCGCATCCGCCGATTTGCGGTAATAGGCTGCGAAACCCTCCACCTTTTCCGTCAGCATCCCCTTGTCCTCGTATTCGAACTCCACCGTATCGGCCAGGTCGGCCGACGTTATCCTCGTCAGCAGCCACGCCGTAGTAATATAGGCAGAGTTATCGACTGAAATGTCGTCGGTCACGACACCGTCCACCTCATGGCGGAAAACGTTCATAGGCCTCACATCCGCCTTGCAGGCGAATTCATATCGGTTTCCGAGCGGGTCGGTCACGGTAAAACATTCGACGATTTTCCGTTTTCCCCAGAATCCGTCATTCACCTCCGCATACTCGAAGGTTATCGCATCGTCATTACAAGAGGTTTTCACCAGTTCGGCACCGCTGCCGTTGAAATTGATAAGAAAACTCCCCGAACCGCCCGGATAGGAGTAACAATACTTATCCCAACAGGAGTCCTCGGTACCCGCTATCACCCGCGACAGATAGTCGAGCGTAGCCGTGCCGCCCGTCCGGACGGTATGGTCTGCAACCCCGTCATCCATCATACCGCGTATCTCCCTGACCACGGCGCCGCCGGCATTGAACGACCAGCCGAGTCCCACCGCTTCGGAGAGTTCCTCCAGCCGGATACCCGACGCATGGTAGGCAATCGAAAGGGGAACTTCCAGCTTACCGCACACGACACGATGGAGCGGAACCTCGATGTTCGTCAAACCGAGGGAATATTCCACGGGGAAATCCGCATACTTGGCCACATGGCCGGCACTCAGCGAAGGCGACAACCGCCGCATCTCCGGTCCCCACAGGTCGGCAGGCACCCCGTCTGCACCCGCAGCGGAGACAAACACCTGCCCGGTCTTCCGCACCACCCCGTTGCCATGCACCGGCGTCTCCGGTATCCCCGACAACATATCATTCCGTTTTTCCATAAGAATTGAGATTTTGATAAAAACAGCCATGAAAATACGCCGACAAGACACGGCACGGTTTCCACGACTTTCGACTCTCCGGATTGGCCGGGCATTGCCACACCGCCCGCCGACACGTTCCGAATATCCGGAGGCCGTTTTTCTGCAGGAAAGGGATTCGGGCATATTTTTTGTGTAGAGTTGCGAGAGATACAACGATTTGAAACACCGGATAAATCCGCTCTGCGGCCGACCGGCACCCGCCACCGGACGCATATGCTGCGGGCCGCATGCCCCGCAAACGGACAAATACCCAATAAGGAAGAAGAACGCCCGCGCAGCGATTCAGCGCACACACCGTTATGAACACGAACCGATTCGCCCAAGCTCTACTGAACGCCATCAAGGAGTTTCTCACCTGGATAGGACTTCCCCGCGAGATACTCGACACGGCAGATGAAATCATCTTCCTGATACTCATCGTCGCAATCGCTTTCATCGTCGCGGTCATCATACACTCCATCGCCTCACGGGTCACCCGGAGGGTATTGAAGCGCAAGCACGACAATTTCCTCAGTTCGCTCGCCAAATACGGCGTTCTGCGGAAACTGACGGCTATCATACCGCCGCTCATCATCTCGGCCCTGCTGCCCTTCGCTTTCGACAAACGTTCCGAATGGTTCATCATCGGCGATAAAATCACCTGGATTTACTTTTGCGTTGCACTGATATTCTCGGTCAATGCCATACTGAATACGGTCGGGGATACCCTGAAAACCAAAAAAGAGCTGCAAAACCGCCCGATGAAGGGCTTCATCCAAATCCTTCAGGTGATTTTCTCCTGCATCGGCATTATCGTCATCGTCTCCATCCTGATAAACAAATCCCCGTTCAACCTCATCACGGGCCTGGGAGCCTTCACGGCCGTCCTGATGTTGATATTCAAGGACACCATCCTCGGATTCGTCGCAGGCGTACTGATATCGGAGAACGACATGGTACGCATCGGCGACTGGATAGAGATGCCGCAGAACAACGTAAACGGCATCGTGACCGATATTACGCTGACGGTCGTGAAAGTACAGAATTTCGACAACACGACTGTCACCGTCCCGCCCTATTCGCTGGTATCGGGCTCTTTCATCAACTGGCGTGGCATGAGCGACTCCGGCGGCAGACGCATCATGCGCGAATACTCCCTGAAGCTCGACTACATCAAACCCTGTACGCCCGAATTTCTGGAAAAGATGAAAGGCTTCGACGAAGAACTGGGAAAATTCATCACCGAAAAACAGCAACAGGCCGCTGCCGGTCAGACGGTCAATACGGACAATCCGGCCGGACTGGTAAACGGCACCATCGACACGAACGTCGGTCTCTTCAGGGCCTACATGACCCTGTATCTCAAGCGGCATCCCGCCATCAACAAAGACCTGCTCCTCATGGTGCGCACGCTCGCCCCGACGGCAAACGGCCTGCCGGTACAGATTTACTGTTTCTCGGCCAACAAGAACTGGCCGAGCTACGAATCCATCCAGGCGGAGATACTGGAACATTTCGTCTCCGTACTGCCGGCTTTCGAACTCTATCCGTTCCAGAATGCCGACGCACGCGACACGCTCATCAGCGGCTTCGTCGAATCGGGTAAGGTCGATATCTCGACGATAGACGGTATCCCCTGGCACTCCATCCTCCCCGGGAAGGCTCCAGTTCCTACTCCCGCCCCGGCCGGCGGGCAACAGGCACCGGAACAACAGGCAAAAGAATAACCGGCCAGTAGCAGGGCCGGACGCGTCCCAGGAACGGAACGGCGATGAAAAACAGCAGGGGAACCGACTAAAAGTCGGTTCCCCTGTTTCATATCCGCAGTCTTCCGACCGCTTTTCCGCCCTTCTCTTATTCGGCCGCCGTTTCAAAACGGTAATCCGTCCGGCCGTTCACGGGACAGGAGGCCGCATTGGTAGTCGCATATACGTCGCCATCGGCCGTATTCACATACGCCACGACACGGCAGTTGTCCGTATATCCCTCGAGACTGAAGGTGTACTCTTTCACGACCTCGGTATTTTCCGCAACTTCCCCGAGGCTGTCGCCGCCGAGCGAAGTCGCCAACGCACGCATCGTATTGTCATGGATGTAACCGCTCGTACCGTTCTGAGGTCCTTCGATTCCATCCTCCAGCAATGCTACGCCGAGGAGGTAGGAACCCGCCTCGCTGGGGGTTACCCTCACCGTAACCTTGACATTGCGGGCTGCATCGACCGTAGAACTCATCGCGATGCCCACCTTGGCCCCGGTCGCCTGATACTCCTTGATGGTATTGACGACATCGGCAGCACTCATTGATACGGCCGACGGACCCTCCTTGTCGAAATCGAAGAAGATGGCCGGAATACCGGAGAACTTGAAGTACGAAGCGAAGTCGTAATAATTATTGGAGGTGTACTCGTCGTTCTGATGAATCGCAACCTGTACCAAACGGTCGGGATACTGCTCCAGTGCCGCACTCAGGACCGACGAGAAAGAGGTACAGGGGCCACACCACGTAGCAGTGAAACGGCAGAACAGAACATTTTTGTAGAAATCCCCGAAACCTACGTTGATGGGTTCCGAAGTAGCTCCCTCGTATTCCGCCTCGAACTCCACGACCTTCAGGTCGCCGCTGTAGGAGAAACTGTTCGATTCGAGATACTCGCCGGTCGCGAGATTCTTTATCTTCGCCGCATCGGTAACGTCCCCGCCTTCGTACGTCACCTTGAAAGAGGTCGCATCGGAACCGTCCGCCGCGATACGCGGTCTGGTCGCCATTATAACGAGCGGATTGGCCTCTTCCCTCGTTACGACTACTTTCACCGTATTCGACTGCAACCCCTGATACGAAGCTTTGAACTCATATTCATCCGACAAATAAGAGGCAAAAGAATGCACTCCCCTGTCCCAGGTTTCTCCGCTCGTCTGATTGACAATCGTCGCCAATACCGTCACATCCTGACCCTCAAACGTCACGGTAAAAGTAGCCCGGTCTCTCCCGTCATTCATAATGGACTCTTTATCCACCGACAGTACGAGTTCTCCCGAAACGGCTATCACCTCAACGGCCACCTTATTCGACTCCTGTCCATTATACGAAGCGACAAATTTGTAACTACCGATAACATCGGTCGCAAATTCGTTCCCATCCAATACCTCGCCGGTAGCCGCATCGGAGATTGAAGCCTGCTTCGTCACATCGTCGCCATCCAGCATCACAGTGAAAGTAACTGCCTCCCTGCCATCACAGACAATGGATTCCCTGTCTGCCAAAAGAATCAGTCCTGCGCCAGCTTCCGCCCTAACGCTCACTTTATTGGATTTCTTGCCGTCATACGAAGCCACGAACTTGTAGCTCCCGACCGTATCCGTCGAGAATTCGCTTCCGGAGAGCACCTCGCCGGTCGCCGCATCCCGTATCTCGGCAAAAGCAGTCACATCCTCTTCGCCATACTTCACGGTAAACGTCACCTTGTCCACACCATCCGCAACAAGGTCACTACAATCTACGGTCAGGCGAAGTTCCTTGTTCCCGCCATCTTCCCCAGCTTTCTCACATGCGACAAACGCAAAAGCTGTCATACAAAACAGACCAACAAAATATCCGACACGCATAACAGTGTTTTTATGTATTAGCTTTCAAATTTAGCAAAACAACAACAAATAACCAATATCATTATTCTTTTCCACAAAACAGTTCGGGGAATCGCTTATCAGCGATTCCCCGAACTGTTTATCATCGCGGCAGAAGAGCCGCATACCACCCGGCCGCCTACTCGGCCGCCGTTTCAAAACGGTAATCCGTCCGGCCGTTCACGGGACAGGAGGCCGCATTGGTAGTCGCATATACGTCGCCATCGGCCGTATTCACATACGCCACGACACGGCAGTTGTCCGTATATCCCTCGAGACTGAAGGTGTACTCTTTCACGACCTCGGTATTTTCCGCAACTTCCCCGAGGCTGTCGCCGCCGAGCGAAGTCGCCAACGCACGCATCGTATTGTCATGGATGTAACCGCTCGTACCGTTCTGAGGTCCTTCGATTCCATCCTCCAGCAATGCTACGCCGAGGAGGTAGGAACCCGCCTCGCTGGGGGTTACCCTCACCGTAACCTTGACATTGCGGGCTGCATCGACCGTAGAACTCATCGCGATGCCCACCTTGGCCCCGGTCGCCTGATACTCCTTGATGGTATTGACGACATCGGCAGCACTCATTGATACGGCCGACGGACCCTCCTTGTCGAAATCGAAGAAGATGGCCGGAATACCGGAGAACTTGAAGTACGAAGCGAAGTCGTAATAATTATTGGAGGTGTACTCGTCGTTCTGATGAATCGCAACCTGTACCAAACGGTCGGGATACTGCTCCAGTGCCGCACTCAGGACCGACGAGAAAGAGGTACAGGGGCCACACCACGTAGCAGTGAAACGGCAGAACAGAACATTTTTGTAGAAATCCCCGAAACCTACGTTGATGGGTTCCGAAGTAGCTCCCTCGTATTCCGCCTCGAACTCCACGACCTTCAGGTCGCCGCTGTAGGAGAAACTGTTCGATTCGAGATACTCGCCGGTCGCGAGATTCTTTATCTTCGCCGCATCGGTAACGTCTTCGCCTTCATACATCACCTTGAAAGAGGTCGCATCAGAACCGTCCGCTGCAATACGCGGCCTGGTCGCCGTCAGCACGAGCGGGTTCACAGCCTCCATGGTTACCGTAACCTTCACCGTATTCGACCTCATGTCATTGTAGGAAGCTTTGAATTCATACTCGCCCGAGGCAGAGGAGACAAACGTATGGACACCCTCCGCCCATGCCTGGCCGCTCGTCTGATTGACGATGGTGGCCTGAGCAGTCACGTCGTTCCCGTCGAAAGTCACCGTGAAAGTGGCCGTATCCTCACCGTCGTTGACAATGGATTCCTTATCCACGGAGAGGACGAGACCCGAAACGGCAGTCGCATCGACCTTCACCTTATTGGACTCCTTGCCGTCGTAAGAGGCGACGAACTCGTAGCTGCCGGCGGTCTCCGTCGCAAACTCGCTTCCGGAGAGCGCCTCGCCGGTCGCCGCATCGGCAATCGAAGCGTTCGCCGTCACATCCTCTTCGCCGTATTTCACAGTAAACGTCACCTTGTCCGTGCCGTCCGCGGTAATCTCGCTCTTCGAAGCGGAAAGGACAAGGTCCTTATCACCTCCCCCGTTCCCGTTGGTGGGCTGCGTACAGGAAGCGAACGCCAGGGCTGCCGCACAAAGCGCATAACTGAAATATTTCATACTCTTCATATAAATAAGGTTTATTTGATATGGTTAAAGATTTACGGAAAAAATATTTAACATTTAACGAAAATACATTGATAAAAACAATCTTTCGCCCCTATATGGAAACTGCACCACGATACGTGGTGCAGTTTTCCGTTTCAGGGTTCAAAGCGAACTACTCGAACGTTACGTCTGCCCAACTGCCGACCGGGAACGATACGACGTTGGAAACGCTCCAAACATCCCCCGATTTGGTGCATACATAACATACGATGGAGCAGTTGTCGATTTCGTATTCGGCATTGGCGGTAATCGAGTACTCCTTGGAAACGGTCTGTCCCACGGTCATGGCACCGAGCGAATCACCGAAAATACTCTCGCTGAGCGTTTCGCGCAACGTATGATTATGTACGTAATTGGCACCGCCACCTGACTGCTGAGAAACGATACCGTTCTCGAGGAGCATGACTGCAAGATAATATTCGTTAGCAACGGAGGCGGTCACATTCACGTTGACCTTGAGGTTGGAGCCGTCGGCCTCCGCATCGGCTGCGATACCCACGCCAGCAACCGTCCGAGCCAAAGGCTTCACCTTGCCGAGAATGGCCGATGTCGATTCGGCACCTAACGAATACGACAACAAATCCATGTCATAATAGGTCTGAGGCAAGCCTGCACTCTGCCGGAAGAAATAAGAATTGAACTCGTCGATGTTTGCGGGAATCATCGGGTCGCTGCCCATATTGGGGTGATGAACGGAAACTTCAACCATTCGGGTCCCGTTATCATAAGACTCATTGGCCTTTTCAAGGGCGGTAGCCATCTGCGGACAATAGGAACATCCTACGCTCGTAAATTTCAGTACCATCACACTCTTGTGGAAGTTACCGGAACCGACGCTGAGCGTCTGCGAGGTCTTGTCATTATATTCTGCAACGAACTGCACGGTCTTGTCCGACCCCATGGTAAAGGTCGCGCCGTCGAGGTAGTCGCCCGAAGTCACGTTCTTAATCTTGGCGGAAGCGGTCACATCGGTGCCCTTGTCCAGTACGGTAAAGGTAGCGGACTCGCCCGACTGCAGGCGCGGCTTGTCTACCACCAGGCGCAACTCTGCGGCAGGCGCGGCCTCCACCGTCACTTTGACCGTATTGGAGGTCAGGTTCCTGTACTTGGCGGTAAACTCGAACTCGCCCACATAGCCCGGCGATACGAACTCATTGGCACCCTGTGCATACTCCTCATCAAGGGTTACGTTCGTGATAGTCGAAGTGGCCGTCACGTCCTCCCCTTCGTAGGTCACCGTAAAGGTCGCCTTACCGAGGCCGTTGCTGACAATCGTTTCCGCATCCACCGAGAGCGTCAGCGACGATGCTGTCACGGTTACTTCGTTGGATGTTACCGTCTCACCGCTCTCCGGGTCTTCGTAGGTAGCGGTGAAAGTGTACGTCTCGGGAGTCGTGCTCGTGAACGTGAAGCCTTCGATAGCAACGGTACCGTTCATGATAACGGCATCGGAAGTAACGTCAACACTCTTCTCCTCCGTTCCGTATTTCACGGTAAAAGTAGCCTTGTCGCGTCCGTCGGACATGATGGATGTCTTGTCCACGGACAGCATCAGTTTCTTTTCACCCGACGACGGATTCTCGTTCCCTCCGTTCGGGTTGTTACAAGCCGTCAGCGACAGCGCTGCAGCCATCAGTACGAAACTCAGACTTTTGAATGTTCTCATAATTTTAAAAAGAATTTATTGTTCTACATAGTTTGGTCAATACATCAGAACGAAGTCGTCAGTGAGAGGTTGAAACCGGTATAGGCAGGCATCTGGCGGCATACGCCTCCGGAGCATACGTAACCGGCGCGGTTGCGTCCGTAAGAGAGCGCTATCCTCGTCCGCGACTTGGTATAGCTCACTCCCACATTATAATAATGTACCCTTTCCAACTGGAAATTGTACATGTCGCTTACGAAAACACTGAAGACCGGCGCGAAACTGTATTCGAGCTGCGCAGCCCACCAGTCGCCGTTGTTCCTCTTGTCGTTCAGTCTCTCCTGAACGGGTCCCTCGGCCCCGGTAGTTTCCATCGTCACGAACGGAGAATAGAGATACTGCAGTTCGAGACGCAGCGAATGTTTCGTATTGAACTTATAAAGCCCGTCGAGGGCGAACACGTACCGGTTGATGGGCACCATCGTCCACTCCTCGCCCATCATCCGCTGGAAAGCGAAAAGGAACGTAGTCTTGAACTGCTTGTTCCACTGCTTCTCGAAATCGAAGCTCGCATCGAGGTAGACGAAATTCATCTCTTTCGCATCCTCGGGCACCTTGCCTACATAATACACATCCTTTGGCTGATAAATCAACGAAGCGTTCACATGGAGTTTGGTGCCATACCTGCCGCCGAGCTGCGAACCGCGGCGGATGTTATAAAAGATATCCATCTGCGCGGCACGTTCCCCCTTAGTCTTGACCTGGAACGGGTCGAGGTTGGCCAGCGAATAGGTGTACTGCCGCGTGAGGGCCGGTATGTAGTTGAGTACATTTCCCAGACCGCTGTACTGCAAATCCTTGGAGTCCGTAAGTTTCATATCCATATGCGACACATTGCGGCCCGTGAGCGAAATGCCCCAGCCGTATCCGCTGTAACCGAGCTCTATCAACTGGGCACGCCCGAAGTAAGCCATATCGATTCCATCGACCAGATAGGCCCCCGGCGTTTTGCCTACGAGCTCTACGCGGCCGGAGAAACCGGCCGCCTCGTACACCATCCGGGCCGACCATGCGCTCATGTCCGAGCTGAGGATAGGCTGCCCCTCCATGTCCGTTATGTTGAGCCGCGCGGCATCATACTGCGACAGGAAACTTCCCTCGAGGGCGAGGTACTGCGACTTGAAGCCGAAGAGCGACGAGAGCGCCAGCGTAGCGTCGGCACCCCGGAGCCACGACGGCGCATAGTCCATATAGAGCCTCGGCCGGCCGAGCATCGCCCGAATGGCGAACGCATCCCCGATGTTCATTCCCGCACGGACACCCTCGACAGCGGAGTTCATACCGAGCGCCCTGTCCTCGTAGGCACGGAAGATAAGGCCACTGCCGTACTGGTCGTAAAAGTCGCCGACCGTCACGAAGAAGTTGTCATCCGTCCAGCTCGCATACTTATTGGTTATCTTGCCGCCCTTGTACTGCTCCTGATAACCGCTCAGTACCGGCGCATACAGCTCGCCCTGCACACCCGCGCTGAATTTGCCAAGCGTATAGTCCAGTTTCAGGTAGTTGTTCGACCCTATTCTGTCCGCCGGCATCGGGTTGCCGTTATTATATACCAAACTGTCCGGCATATACCATATCGTATTGGTTTCAAAACTACCCGAAAGCCGTCCGTAATTGGCGGGCTCCTGAGCGTTTACGATACCGGTCGCCATAAAGGCCGCCGCACATAAAAAGCCTGTAAGCTTCACATTAGTAGATTTTTTCATATGTTTAAGCATTCTTTATCCCAACAAATTAAGAAAAAAATAATCTGATAAGCAAAAGAATCGGCGAAAAAACCGGTACCCTGATTTTTCAGTTCTCTTTATAAGACGCCCCGACGGACCGAAATGTTGCATCGTCTTTTCCGATTCTTCGAAAAAAAGCGGGGATATTTTGTGAAAATATCCCCGCAATACGCATACAGGCGCCTCCATCCGCCGATTACGGGATGTAGAAGGCAAGCACTCCGAGCGCATGAGCCTGGCACCAAAGCCAGCAGTTCTGCCCCTCCTTCTTCATGATTTCAAACTCGATGGAGTCGAAATTCTCCACATCTTCGAAACCCTCGCTTTTAACGGAGGCCTGCACCTTTGCCCCTACGCTGCCTATCGGGGCGGCAAATGCCACCTCGATATATTTCGTGCCGTCATTGGAGACTATACGGAACGTATTCGTCGCCTTGTTGAAGTAGAGCTGGTCGGTCGTCTTGTTGAAAGCATACTGGGCCTTGGCCACTTTATAGACACCCTCCGTCACCTTTCTCTCGAACTCCTTCGAAGTGACGTTAATTCCCTTTGGGCGTTCGCATCCGACCAATGCGACTGTCGCTGCCGCCACAGCCAATACCGTTAATATCTGTTTCAGTTTCATGGCTATCCTCAGTTAATTCTATCGTACATTGACATACTTGACCAGATACTCCACACCGGCATCGGTGGTGATTTCGGCCATAATTCTGTAATTGTTCCCCTACGAGAGCTTCACGACGGTTCCATCGACCTCCTCGCCGTTCACCGTCCACTTCTCAGCAGTGACTTCGGAAGCGATATTCCGGTAATTCAGCACAATGGCCTCGCCCTCCTGATAGGTATTCTCCATGCCGAGCGTAGGCATCTTCGACAAATCGAGCGCCTCGGTCGTCACCTCCTGCACCTCCATGGGTTCCGTCGCATCCTCGTAATAAATGGATATGGTGTAATTCGTGGAGGGTTTGAGTCCGGTGAAATGGATGGTACGTTCCACCGTGGTCACCGACTGGGATTCGCCCCCCTTCTCCTGACAAACGACCCTGTAGTTGTCGTTGAAAGGCGATACGAACGAAACGGCTATATCGAACTGGCCGGGTGTGACGGTCAGGTCCCTGATGGTACCGCTGCTCACCTTCTTCACCTCGAAAGTAACGCCCGTCCCGACATTCTCCTTGATATTATACAGTTCAAACCCGGTCGTAAATCCGTCCCACCCCACAAAATAGGGAGAGTAGCCGGAGGTGAATTCCGTGACATTCTCGGTCCCCGGGAAGAACATCTTGCCGAAACCGCTGAGCACGTAATTCTCCCTTTCGACCTTGGAAGCCATTACGAAACGCATACACTCATGGTCGCCGTAGGCATTCACACGGTTGGCATTGAGGCTCCAAAGGTCGCTGGCACGGTATCCGCCCACCCTGTTCTGGGACTTGTCGATATGATAGACCAACATACCGGAACCGCTGCCCACGATGGCATATGAGGAGTCGGGGTCGCCCGTCTGCAGGTACCTGTCCCACGTACTCAAGGTACCGTTACGGTATTCGAACACGAATATCTCTCCCTCGTTCATCGACTTTATCATGTAGCATTTGTCGTTATAGACCGGTTCGAGGGTATATTCTCCCTCTTCGGTTATCTCGGTCAGGTCGGCCCAGCCGACCATATAACGCTCATAGGCCGACGTGGCCGGCGGAACCCGGCCGTCCTTCACATAGGAACCGGACGCCATCAGCGAGAAGACATCGAGGTTGAATCCCGTGCCGTTCTGCGCATAGTCCGTATCGTAGAAATCGGGCCATCCGAGGATGTGACCGAACTCGTGGCAGAAAGTACCGATACCGGCCATCACGGTGCCCGTATTGCCTTTCAGCTCGGAAGTGTACGCGGCCGCCTTCAACGCACCGCCGCCCCACCGGCCGAAACTCTGGTTGGGGTCCGAGAAGAACATTCTGGCAGGGTGCAGATAACCGCCCGTCGCCTCGGCATTGTTGTAGCCGGCATAAAAGATGAAAACATCGCGCAAATCGCCGTCCTCTTCCACATACGGGGAAAAATCCACTCCGTTGGCCTGCGCCAGGTTGCAGGCGTCGATGATGAACTGCCCTTCGTTGCCCGGATAGTAAAACACGGACTGGCTGAGCTGGAACGGCCCCACCACATCGAAATGGGGGTTGAACTTTCCGTTGGAGTTGTCCACATAGTAATCGCGGGCACTGCCCATGGCATTGTTCTCGGAGTATCCCTCTTCATTGAGCATCCGGTCGAACGCATCCCGCGGATTGCTTATGCTGAAATCCCTGTCGCTGAACGAAACGAGTATCACGAGCGACCTGAACTCCTCCCCCGTATTCGTACCGGCCGCCGTCGTCCGGAGATGCAAATCGTCCTCCAGCACGGGAGAAGCTCCGAAAGCCACGCCGCTGCCCGCATCGGCCACCATCGCGGCAGCCGCGACACCATGGGGATAGCCGAAGCTCACGGAACTGAGAATACGGCGCTCCTCGTTCGTCCGGTTCATCGGGTCATGGGCCTGTACCCCCGTAGATACGAGTTT
>OLVY01001392.1_pt1 | contig 15289 bp, 10 predicted proteins | sample 1674261 | NCBI WGS metagenome assembly OLVY01 (sample SAMEA103958155, study PRJEB25191) | human gut metagenome | biome: human-associated habitat [ENVO:00009003]; feature: intestine environment [ENVO:2100002]; material: feces | place: Germany | collected 2013/2015
AAATACAGCCTATTTTTATAGCTATTTCATAAGCTTTTGAGAATAATCATTCCACGCCCTTTGGTGAAAAGGGATCCTCATAGATTGCATACACCCCCGGACGGCAGAGCTGTCCGGAGCCGTTGACCGCGGAGCGCACGCCGTCGATGGCCGGGTCGGAATAGGTGCAGAACCATTTTTCCATCCTGCCCTTTAATTGGGTTACCAGTTTTTTATATTCCGGTAAACCGTACAGATTCTTCTCTTCTCCCGGATCGTCCACGAGGTGATACAGCTCATGTTTTCCATAGGGATACCGGTGCACATATTTCCATTCTTTCGTCCGGATCATGCGGACAGGCCCGTATTCGTCAAAGATCACGACCTCGTCGCGGTGTTCCAGCTGTCTGCCCTCCAAAAGCTCTGTAAAGCTTCTTCCGGGAAGTCCCGTAGGCTGCTTGTCGGAAAGTCCCGTCAGCTTAAGGATCGTCGGGAGCAGATCGCAGGCGCTTATCATTTCGCTGCAGACGGTATTGGCAGGAATGTGCCCCGGCCAGGAAATCAGAAACGGCACCTTAACTGCGGAATCATACATATTCATCGGGAATGTCCCGTTGCCCTTTCCCCAGACGCCGTGCTGTCCCATGCTCATTCCATTGTCCGCTGTAAAGAGGATTACGGTATTGTCCGCCAGCCCCTGTTCTTCTACTGCATCCAGCAGTCTGCCGATCTGTTCATCCATCGCACTGATCGCCGCAAAATAGCCCCGCAGATTTTCTTCCCTCTTACCGGTTCCATATACCGCGCCGGTGCGCAGATCGGGATGATCCGGCACGTTGGGAATGCTGGGAAACGTGCAGCCATCGTAGTAATCGATCCACTTTGCAGGATGGTGCTCCTTTTCCCAGGGAGAATGGGGTGCAGTATAGTGGACAGACAAATAAAACGGGTCGTCCCCTTCGCCCAGCTCTTTTAAATATTCCAGTGCACGATCCGTGATCAGATCTGTCACATATTCCCCATGATGCACGGTGATTTCTCCATGGTCCACCATGTCCGGGTGGTAATAACAGCAGCCGCCCATGCCGATGGTGTACCACTCCTGAAAGCCCTGCTGCGGTTCGATGCTGTTGCCCAGGTGCCATTTTCCGGAGAGTGCGCAGTGATAGCCGTTCTGCGCCAGAATGTCCGTATAGGTGGGCTGTCCTTCCAGATAGGAAATCGGCTTCCGTTCCTGCTTATAGCCCTCGAAATAAGGATTTTCCTTTCCCTGGGCGGCAAATTTCTCGCCGTCTAAGTTTCCGCTTCTGAGCCAGTCCTGTACGCCGTGAGCGGAAGGCATTTTCCCGGTCAGAATGGATGCCCTCGCCGGAGAGCACACCGGCGAGGCACAGAAGAAGCTGTCAAACCGCATTCCCTGTTCTGCAATTCTGTCCAGGTTGGGCGTATAAAGCTCCGGTGTCCCGGCGCAGTGCATCGCCCAGGGGCCCTGATCGTCTGCCAGAATCATGATAATATTCGGTTTTTTTTCTGTTTTTTCCATATTATTAGATTTTCCTTTTTACTGCTTTGCTTTTGTTTTCTGATACTCTGCATTGACTGCCTCAAGGATCTCTTCACCGCCCTGACTTCTCCAGGACTTGTGACGCCCAGCGAGTACAGAAGGGGTGCGGCTGGAAAATGATTCCGGGCAAGGCATTGCTGCAAAAATATTTGGGTTTTGCCACGAAAATCCATTTTGTCCGTTCCGGCATATTTGGCACCCCTTCTTGACAGAACAAGCCGCCTTTTTTATACTTATAACGCATTACAAAAAACACGGCTGACGCGCTTTGCGGCAGAACGGAGGATACTTTGACAGACAAAAAGCTGATCTCATCTTTACAGGGGCTGCGGGCAGTTGCATTTCTGAGCGTGGTCCTGTCCCATTGCGGTGCACCGTGGCTGGGGCCGTGGGCAATTTCCGTATTCGTTGCGCTGTCCGGTTTTCTGATGACCTGCAACTATTACGACCGCCCGCGCACAGCACCGGGACTGCGGTCTGCCATAACCTTTTCCCTGCAAAAAATACGCAAGTTATATCCGCTGCACCTTATTATGATGGTTGCTGCCCTGCTCCTTGTTCTGAAGGGGCTTTTGGCGCAGCCTTCTGCCCGTGGGGTGCTGTCCTGTGCAGCGCAGCTTGTGGTAAGCATTTTCCTGCTGCAAACATGGATCCCCTCCAGCCGTTTCTGGTTCTGTCTGAACGGAGTGGCGTGGTATCTTTCGGTGCAGGCTTTTTTGTATGCTATTTTTCCCTGGCTGCTCGCCGTGCTGAAAAAGGCCGATACGCGCAGGCTGCGCTGTATTGCTGCCGCGATTTTCTGCGCACAGTTCCTTTTCTCCCTTGCAATCCTGAAAGCCGGGCTCAGTGGAAAGGCTGCATTTTATCTGACCTACCTGTGTCCTCTTTTCCGGGCAGGCGATTTTGCCATCAGCTGCTGTATGGGCTGCCTCTACCACAGCCGCAAACAGGAGAGCGGCCTGCCGGGCGGTGCTTTCTCCCTGCTGGAATTTGCCGCTGTGCTGCTTGCGGGCGGCTGCCTTTTCATCGCCGCCACGCAGATGGGGGTTCTGGGCGCGGTGGCCTTCCGGTACAATGTGCTGTTCACCCCTTCTGCGGTGCTGCTGGTCTGGCTGCTTGCCATGGGCAAGGGGGTCATTTCCCGGCTGCTTTCCGCAAAGCCGTTTTTGTGGCTGGCCGGGCTGTCGCCTTACGGCTTTCTGATCCATCAGGTACTGATCCGGTATATGGAGTTGGCTGCAAACAAGCTTGGTCTTACGGCACATCCTGTGGTCTGGACCCTGACCGTATTTTTACTCACGCTCTGCCTGAGCAGCTTTTACAAGGCACTGGAGCGCCGGGTACGGCAGTGCCCTGTAAAACAATAAGTAAAGTAAAAGGCCGCCGCACGGAGCAACGTGCAGCGGCCTTGTTTGGGTCTGATGGTTTGTTTTTTACTTCACGCCTGCCTTTTTGGCGGTAAAGCGCTGGTAGGCGGGCAGCGGCAGCAGCACGCGGCCTGTCAGCGGCTGCACCTGCACCGACACCTGCTTGCAGGGGGCACACTCGCCGTCTACGGTGGCAATGATGGGCCCACGGTCATCTGCTGCCCGCAGACTGACCGATTTTGCACGGCGGTAGATAAAGTAGGGCTTTGCGGCCTCGGTGAGTTGGCCGTTTTGAAAGTGCTGGCCGTTTTTGTACAGCATCAGCAGCTTTGCAATGACCCGACGGCTGACCTTGCGCACGATGAACACATCCAACCAGCCGTCGTCCGGCTGTGCCTCCGGCCCTGCCATGAAGCCGCCGCCGTAGGCGCGGCCGTTGCACACTGCGCACATCAGGCAGTCCACGGTCAGCACCTCGCCGTCAATGACGTACTCCACCCTGCGACCGATATGCCCGCACAACTGCTGGACAATGGACAGCGCATAGGCTGCTTCGCCGCCGCACAGCGGGATGCGCCGGAACTTGGGAATGCCGTAGGCCACCTGTGCGTCCAGACCGGCGGCGCAGATGGTGGCAGAAAGCCCCAGACTGGTGCGCATCAGGTCGATGGGCACCGCCCCGCCGGCCAGCTGGGCGTCCAGATCCAGAAACTCCTCTTTTGTACCGTAGGTGCGCAGAAAGTCGTTGCCGCTGCCATAGGGCAGACAGCCCACGGCGGTCTTATCAAAGCCGTGGGCACCGGTGAGTGCCTCGTTGAAGGTGCCATCACCGCCGGCGGTAAAAATGCGCAGTTCCACCCCGGCCTTTTGGGCAGCAGCGGCGGCAGCGCGGGACAGTTCCCGGGCGTGGCCAGCGTGGGTGGTAACGCGGATGGTGTAGTCCTCCGGGGCAAGCCCGGCACCGGCAGCTGCAGCCGCGATCTGCTGCGGCAGGGTGCGGGTACAGTCGGCCTTTCCGGCTGCGGGGTTCAGAAGAAACAGCGTGTGCATCGGGGTCCTCCCTGTTGTAACTCTATTTCTTCTATAATAGTCGAAAACCGCACCGGTTGCAAGCAAAAACGGTATTTTGCTGTTTTATTACAGGGTAACCGTCTCATCCTCCCGCAAAACGATGCTGCCATCGGCGGCGCAGTCTGCTGTCCAGTGCTGCCCTACACAGGCCGTCCCGGCGGCAATGCGGTTTGCAAGCGCCTGCTCCACCGCCCTGTCCACCTGACGGCGCAGCTCCCGCGCACCGTAGGCCGATTGCGCCCGGGCAGCCAGTGCCGCCCCCACCTGCGGGGTGTGGCGCAGCCGGTAGCCGCTGCGGGCGGCGCGCTGCTCCAGCTGGCAGAGCATTTTTTCTGCAATGGCGCAGAGGTTTTCCTCTGCCAGCGGGCGGAACACGATCACTTCATCCAGCCGCCCGAGCAACTCCGGCCGGAACCACTTTTTGGCTTCCTCCACAGCCTGTGCGGACTGCTTTTCAAACACCGCTTCTGCCCCGGCGGCAAAGCCCAGCGGCGCGTTCTGCCCCGCTAAGAAGCGTGCGCCCAAGTTGGAGGTGAGCAGCACGATGGTGTTGCGGAAATCTGCCTTGCGCCCCATGGCATCGGTCAGCTGACCGTCCTCCAAAATTTGCAACAGGATATTCTGGATGTCCGGGTGTGCCTTTTCGATCTCGTCAAACAGCACCACGCTGTACGGGCGGCAGCGCACGGCCTCGGTCAGCTGACCGCCCTCGTCGTGGCCGAGGTAGCCCGGCGGCGCACCCAGCAGCCGGGCGGCGGTGTGCTGCTCCTGATACTCCGACATATCAAATTTGAGCAGCGCTTTCTCGCTGCCGAACCAGCTGACCGCCAGTGCCCGCGCCAGTGCGGTCTTGCCCACGCCGGTAGGCCCTAAAAACAGCATAGCACCGATGGGCCGCCCCGGCTCGCCCAGACCGGTGCGGCTGCGCCGGATAGCCCCCGCCACCGCAGCCACCGCACGCTGCTGACCGACGATCTCGGCGTTCAGACGGCTTTCCAGCTTGTCCAGCCGCTCCCGCTCCTGTTCGCCCACTCGCTGGGCGGGCACGCCGCTGGCGGCTGCCACCACCCGGGCGATGTCCTCCGGGCTGAGCACCGGCTGGGTGCGCTGCTCCTTTTCGGCAAGGATGCGCGCCGCCGCACAGGCTTCGTCCACAAGGTCGATGGCCTTATCCGGCAAGCAGCGCCCGGGCAGATACCGCACCGAAAGCTCCACCGCCGCCTGCAGGGTCTGCGGCGGCAGTCGCACGCCATGATACCGCTCGTAGCGGGGCGCAAGGCCGTTGAGGATCTCCACCGCCTGCGCGGGGGTGGGTTCTTCCACCTGCACCCGGCCAAAGCGGCGCTCCAGCGCAGCATCCTTCTGGATGTGGGTGCGGAACTCCTGATTGGTGGTGGCGCCGATGAGCTGCAACTCGCCCCGGGCAAGCACCGGTTTCAGGATGCTGGCAGCGTCGATAGCACCCTCGGCGGCACCGGCACCCACGATGGTGTGGAACTCGTCGATAAACAGGATAGCGGTGCCGTCCCGCACCAGCTCTTCCAGCAGGTTTTTCAGCCGCTCCTCAAAATCGCCCCGGTACTTGGTGCCCGCCACCAAGCTGGCCATATCCAGCGCCAGCAGCCGCCGCCCTTGCAGCGCTCTGGGTACCTGCCCGGCGGCAATGCGCAGCGCCAGACCTTCGGCCAGCGCCGTTTTGCCAACGCCCGGCTCCCCGATCAGGCAGGGGTCGTTTTTCTGGCGGCGGCACAGGATCTCCACCATGCGGTCCAGCTCCGCTTCCCGGCAGAACACCGGGTCCAACTCCCCTTCGGCGGCGCGGCGGGTCAAATCGCGGCAATATTTATCGCTGGCGCGGCTGCCCCGGGGGATGCTGGCCGACACCCGGGGCTGGGCGGGCAGCACAAACTGTCCGCTCAGCTGACGGCACTCCCGCACTGCCTCGGTGAGCGAAAGCCCCATCTCCGCCAGCAGCAGCCCGGCGGCGCAGCCGTCATCTTCCAGCATGGCGCAGAGCAGGTGCTCCGGCTCTGCCCGGCTGACGTGGGCGTTCTGCGCCCCAATGAGCGCGTAGTCCATGGTGCGGCGCAGGTCCGGTGCCATGGACTGCCGGGTCAGCCGCTGTACCGGGGCGCTGCGCCGCTGCGCCAGCTGGCGGCGCACCTCTGGCTCGGTGATGTTTTTCCGGGTGAGAAACTGCGCCGCAGCACCCTGCTGCCGCAGCATTGCCAGCAAAAGGTGGCTGGTATCTGCCTGCTCACAGCCCAAATCCCCCGCCAGCTGCACCGCCTGCTGCAACAGCCGCGCCGCCGGGCGCGAAAAGCCCCGGTAACCGCCCATGCCCAGATTTTTCCAAATGCCCATGTGTCTGCTCCTTGCTGCATATAAAATCGTCTGCACTGGAAGTATAGCCCTAAAGGCGCAGAAAAAATCAGTCGTTTGTGTCGGGCGGCAGAAAAGTAAAAAACGATCCGCAGTGGTTGCCGGGGCGCGGGTGCGTCCGGCTGCTGCGGATCGGTTTTTGAGATTTTATCTTGCGGGGAACGTTTTCAGAACGAGCCGCCTCCGCCGCCGTGGGTAGTGCCGCTGGAGGAGGTGTGGGTGGAGCTGCCGCCGGAATCGCTGGAGCTGGACTCCTTTGGCCGCTCGGTGCGGTGCACGTCACGGTACAGGAACAGATCCCGCTGGTTGGTCAGCTTCATGCTGCCCTGCCGCACATAGCTGGTTGCGTCCCGCTGCGGTGCCACACTCTTGAGCTGGCTCTTCATCACGCCGGTCACGATCAGTGCCGTCACCAGACCAATGACCAGCGCCACGCCCAGATACAGGATGGAGAGGGGCTCATGCGGCATATTGTCCACATCGTAGGGGTGGCCTTCGCGGGCGGCGGTGACATACGCGTCCGTCCACTGGATAAAGGTGCGGAAGGCAGCGGCGTAATCGCCGTCTGCCATATCGGGAGTCATCTGCTCGCCAAGGTACTGGATGCCGGCATCCGTAAAGGCGGTAATGCCGTAGCCGCAGGTAGAGATATGCCATTTGCGGTCGCCTATGCTTACCAGCAGCAGCACGCCGTCCCGGTTTTCACCGTAGCCGAACTGGCAGTAATCATACAGATCATCGGCATATTCCTCCATGCTGGTGTAGCCCTCGCTTTCCAGCGAGTCGATGGTGGCAATGATCACATCAAAGCTCTGGCGGACGCTCAGTTCCTCCAGTGAAGCTTCCAGTTCGCCGTCCTCATCCTCGGTCAGAACTTCCGCGCTGTCGTTCATGCGGTAATACAGGTCGGCAAAGCCGTCTGCGGCAAAGACCGGTAAGGCCAGCGCCAGCAAAAGCACCAGTGCGGCCAGCGCAGCGCAGAGGGAGCGCAGTCGGGTAGCAGTGTTTTTCATCTTCCGTCCCTCCTTTACAGAATACCGGCCAGCCACAGCAGCCACATCACCGCATAGGATGCAGCACCGACGGCTGCCGTAAGTCCCAGCGTCCACTTGCGGGCGGCGGCCTTATCCACCGGCAGGTTGCCTACGAACTTGCCGGTCTGGCCGTTCATGGCAAAGATATAATTGTTGCCACGCCAGCTGGTGCTCAGCACCCACACCGGGAACAGGGCATACTTTGCCTTGCCGCCGTGCAGCTGAATGCTGCTGTTCTCCATTTTCACGGAGTCGTAGCCGGTAACGGTCTGGGTAAAGGCGTCCTCAGTGGACTGCCGGATACGCTCGTTGGCGCGCTGGATGCTCTTTTGGGCGTCCACATCGTACTTATCGGCCACATAGCCTGCCAGATACGCAGTCTTGAAGGGCACGGCATCGCTCATGGTAAACGGCTCGATGGATTCCATCAGGTCATCTGCCATCTTGGAGGAGCCATCCACCGGAACCGCGTCAAAGCCCAGCACGCCATCCCGGCGCACAGAGTAGTAGCTGGTCTCGGTGTAATCATAGTCGTCATCCGACCAACAGCGGGTGCGGGTAGCGGTAAAGCGCAGCTGAGCGTCGGCGTCGCTGTCGTACAGCCAGAAGGGCACATACACACCCTTGATCTCGTCGATATGGTTCTGGCTGCGGAACACCTTGGGCAGCAGGGTCTTGCCCTTGAGGTGCTCCTGCAATTTTGTCTTGGCAGCTTTTTTATCCAACTTGAAGGGGATAATGAGGTCGGGGCGCAGGTCTCCGGCAAACTGTCCGGTCAGCACGATGGGGTTGCCGCAGAAGGGGCAGGCCGAAGCGGCCATAGTGTCGTCGCCCACGATCTCGCCGCCGCAGCTCTTGCAGACATAAGTATGCAGACCGGCGGTCTCGCCCTCTGCCCAGCTGCCGCCGGGGGTGGCCCAGTTCATCTTGCTGGGCTTTTCGTCCTTCAGCTCCTCGTCATAGCCCTTGAGGGTATCCACGTCGAACTCGGTGTCGCAGTAGGGGCATTTCATCTTCTGGGTGGTGCTGTCGAACCGGATGGCACCATCGCAGCAGGGGCACTTATATTCCAGCATTCCTGCCATAGCGTTTTCTCCTATTATAATCTGCGGGGCAGGGACTTATTGACTTTCCTTCCCTGCCCCGCAGTGTGTTCAGTTATTGTGCGGCGGGCTGTGCGCCGGGTTCAGCTACGGTCGTTGTCGTCAAAGGGGTCGCCGCACTCCGGGCAGAACTTGGGCGGATGTGTGGGGTCTGCCGGTTCCCAGCCGCACTTGTCGCACTTATACTTGGGCGTACCGGCAGGCTTGGGTTTGCCGCACTCAGAGCAGAACTTGCCCTTGTTCACCGCGCCGCAGCTGCAAGTCCAGCCCTCTGCTGCCGCCGGGCGGGGCTTGCCGCACTCCGGGCAGAATTTGCCGGTAACGGTAGCACCGCAGCTGCAAGTCCAGCTGTTAGCAGCAGGCTTCGGCTCCGGCTTTTTGCTGCCGCATTCCGGGCAGAACTTGCCGGTGGCGATAGCGCCGCAACTGCACTTCCAGCTGTTGGCGGCAGAAGTCTGCTGCTGGGGTGCTGCGGGCTGCTGCCCCATGGCGAACAGGCTCTGGGCGTTCATGCCGTTTGCACCGGCTGCCATGCCCATGCCCATAAAGCCGGTCATAGCACCGGCGGTGTTCCCTGCGGCAGTCTTCATGGCGTCGATCTGACCGCCCACCAGACGGGCTGCGGCGGTGGTGGGGTCGGTGGTCATGGCGTTCTCTTCCCATTCGGTGATCTTCTTCTGCTGCTCCTCCGGAATGGACAGGGAGTTGATGTTGAAGGAGAACACCTCAATGCCGCGCTTTTTGCGCCAAACGTTGGACAGCTGCTCGTTGAGCGCCTCGGAGATCTCCAGCGTGTGGGCGGGGATCTCGTAATACTGCACCTTGTTGGCAGAAAGGGTGGCAAGGGCGGGCTGCAAAGCGTTCATCAGCTCGCTCTTCAGGCGGGGAGCCAGCTCCGAGGCATCGTACTGGTTGGAAACGTTGCTGCACACGTTGGTGTAGAACAGCAGCGGGTCGCAGATGCGGTAAGTAAAGCTGCCGTTGCAGCGGATATTCACCGAGAGCTTATAGCCCCGCTCCTCGCTGACCACCACGCGGAACGGGATGGGCGTCGCGGTGCCGTACAGGATCTCGCCCAGTTCCTTGGTGTTGATGTAGTACACCCGCTGATCCTTGCCGGTGTCGCCGCCGTAGGTAAAGCGCTTGGCTACGGTCTGGAAGGTTGCTGCCAGACTATCGCCAAAGTTGCCGGTGAACACGCTGGGCTCGGTGGAGGAATCGAAGGTATACTCGCCCGGCTCGGCGCACACCTCCACCACCTTGCCCTGCTCCACAATGAGCATACACTGGCCATCTGCCACAGCAATGCCGCTGCCGTTGGTGATAATGTTGTCCTCGCCGTGGTTGGAGCTGCGGCGGGAGGTGCGCTTCTGCCCCTTTACCATCAGCACATCCTTATCCAGAGAATCGCAATAGAAAAATTCCTTCCACTGGTCTGCAAGCGTTCCGCCCAGTGCGCTCATACCTGCTTTGATCAAACCCATAGTAATTTCCTCCTGTACGTTTTATTGTTTTGCTTTCTTCTTTTTTATCATGCAGAACGATTTCGTTTGTAAAAAGGTTCTGCCTGCTCAGGGGTAAGGGTCAGATAATCGATATTATAATCATACTGCAATGCGGCGCTGAACGCAACCCATTCCGGGCCGTTTTCAGTGTCGCGCGCCAAAGAAAAGCCCGCCTTCTCCCCTGCTGCGCGTGCCTGCGCACCCAGGGGGAAAGCTTTTGCGGCCGCCGCAAGGTTCCCGGCAAAGTCTAAAAGCTTTCCACGAGAGTAAGTCTCCCTCACTGAGGGAGCTGGCAAATCCGAAGGATTTGATGGAGAGATCCCCCGACAACAAAAAAATCCCGTGCATTGCTGCACGGGAAAAGGTATCATTTACTTCCAGAGTTTGGCATCCCACATGATCAAAGATGCATACTCTTCTTCGTATTTATTGCTGGAAATGACAGCCTCGATCTCGATATACTCTGCATTTGTAATGTCAACTTCAAACTCTACCGGCTCTTTTGTTTTCTGCCTAATAGCAGGAGAAGTCTTTACCAGCTTCTTGTCGGCATACACACTGACGGTTGCCCAGCCTTCCGACTGCGTGCTCTTATACGGGTTGAGCTTCATCGTCAGCTTCGTATACTTTTTGTCAAGAGAATACTCGACTTTACCGCGGTAGGTCCCGCCCAGATCATAGGTTGTGTTGTTCCATGCACCGCCGCACGGCTCGAGCACGATTGCATTTGCGCCGGTCGTATAAGTGTTTCCAAACGGGTCTTCCGGCAGGGTGTTATTCCAGTCGTAGTAACCGTTCAGAGGTTTCAGATTTGCAAGCGAAGTGGAACCGTCAGGTATGATCACACCGCCACTACATCCAACCAGCGCCGTCATTGCAGATACAGCGCCTGCCACTCCAACCGCTTTCAGGAATGTACGACGATTCATTTCTTTCATCATGATCAATCTCCTTTTTAAGCTTTTCGTGCACAAATATTTTCACATTTAAGAAAACCATTGTGCATTTTATCAATCCCATCTTATTATCCCCCCCCCTCGCATCAATTTGTCAAGTGTTTCTTTCGGAACTGCACAAAATGCAAAAACCCCCTGATACCAGAAAAGGTTATCAGGGGGACAGGTATCAGATGGTTCTCGCCGGGACTCAGAACTTCCGCCATGTATCCGGCATGAACAGCACCAGCATGGGGAAGATCTCCAGACGGCCGGCCAGCATATCGAAGATCAGCACCAGCTTTGCGGGGTCTGCAAAGCAGCCGAAGTTCTGCATTGGGCCTGCCATTTCCAAGCCCGGGCCGATGTTGTTCAGGGTAGCCGCCACGGCGGTAAAGTTCGTCACCATATCAAAGCCGTTCAGGCTGATGAGGAAGAAGGAGGCCGCAAAGATAAAGATATACGCTGCAATGAACACGTTGGTGGTGCGGATAGTCTCGTGGTTCAGTAGCTTGCCGTCCATGCGGGCGGGCGCTACCACCTGCGGGTGCAGAGCGGTCTTGAGTTCCTTAACTAAGGTCTTGCCAAGAATAAGGAAACGGCTCACCTTGATGCCGCCGCCGGTGCTGCCCGCACAGGCACCAATAAACATGAGCATGACCAGAATCTCTTTAGAGAGGGTGGGCCACAGGTCAAAATCACAGCTGGAGAAGCCAGTGGTGGTGATGATGGAGCCCACCTGAAAAGCGGCCTGCCGCAGCGCCTCTCCAAAGCTGTTGTACATACTATAAATATTGGCGGTGATGATGCCCACTGCCACGACAATGACCACAAAGTAGCCCCGCACCTCCTCGCTGGCAGCAGCGCGGCGGAACTTGCGCATGAGCAGCAGGAAGTAGGCGTTGAAGTTGACGCCGAACAGGATCATGAAGATGGTCACGACCCACTGGATGTAGGGCGAAAAGCTGGCAAAGCTATCGTTGCGGAAGCCGAAGCCACCGGTGCCCGCCGTACCAAAGGCAGTGAGCATGGCTTCGAACAGGGGCATTCTGCCCACCAGCAGGAACACCAGCTCCAGCACGGTGAGGGCAAGGTAGATGCCGTACAGAATTTTAGCGGTAGACTGCACTTTTGGAACCAGCTTATCCACCTGCGGGCCGGGGCTTTCCGCTTTCATCAGGTTGACGTGAGAGCCGCCGGTCAGCGGCAGCAGTGAGAGCAGAAACACCAGAACGCCCATACCGCCGATCCAGTGGGTGAAGCTGCGCCAGAACAGAATACCATTGGGCAGCCCCTCCACGGCGGGCAGAATGCTGGCACCGGTGGTGGTAAAGCCGGAGACTGTCTCAAACAGGGCATCCACGGGGTTCGGGATGCAGCCGGTGAGCACAAAGGGCACCGCGCCTATCACCGAGATGAACACCCAGCACAGCGAGGTAGCCGCAAAGCCTTCGCGCATATAGAACACCTTACTGCGGGCTTTGATGGTGTGCAGGGCGTAGCCGATGCCGGCGCTGACCGCAGCTGTGAGCAGAAACACGCCCAGCACCATCCACTCGCCATACACTAAGCTGGCGGCGGCTGGCAGCAGCAGCAACGCGCCCTCGATCATCAGCACATAGCCCAGCAGACGGAAAACGATCGCATAATTCATAGTCCGCCTCCGTCAGTGCTCCACAATATCGCGCAGATCGTGCAGACCATGCTCCAGCGTGACCACAATGACGTTATCGCCCACTTGGATCTGGTCGCCGCCGCGGGGGATCAAAATCTTGCTGCCGCGGGTAATGCAGCACAGCAGCAGGTTCTTTTTCAGGTGCAACTGGCTCAGGGGTACACCGGTAGCGGCGCTCTCCTCGTGCACCGTAAATTCCAGTGCCTCCACGCGGTCGTCCAGGATGCGGTACAGGGTCTTGATGTTGTTGCCCGCCTCGTTTTGCAGGGCGCGGACGTACTGCACGATATAGTCACAGGTCATGTACTTGGGGTAGACCACGCTGCCCAGATCCAGCCCGGCCAGAATATCGTCAAATTCCAGACGGTTGACCTTGGTCACCAGTTTGCCGTTGGAGTGCTTTTTGGCAAACAGGGTCAGCAGCACGTTCTCTTCGTCGATGTTGGTCAGCGCCACAAAGGCCTCGGTGGATTCCAGACCCTCGGAAAGCAAAAACTCGCGGTTGGAGCCGTCCTCGTTCAGGATCTGTGCGCCGGGCAGCTGCTCGGCCAGTTCTACGCAGCGGGCGGCGTCCCGCTCCACGATGCGCACCCGCACATGGTTTTCCAGCAGTTCCTGACTGAGGTAGTAGGCAATGGCACCGCCGCCCACGATGAGGGCGTTGCGCACCGGCTGCACCGGCAGATGCAGCTGCTGGAAGAAGGCGTGGGCCTTTTCCTGCGTAGCAAGGAAAGTGACCTGATCGCCCTTTTGCAGCACAAAGTTACCATTGGGGATGATGACCCCTCCCTCACGCTCCACCGCGCACACCAGAATATCGCTCTTGAGCCGGGTGGGGATCTCGCGGATGGCTACGCCGTCCAGTGCATCGGGCAGCGCAAACTTGATCAGCCGCACACGGCCGTCCGCAAAGGTATCGATCTTGCTGGCACCGGGGAACCGCAGCAGATGGGAGATCTCCTTTGCCGCTGCCATTTCCGGGTTGATGATGGCGGAAATGCCGATCTGCTTTTTGATAAAGTCCAGTTCGTGGCTGTAGGACGGGTTGCGCACGCGGGCAATACCGTGGCAGTGACCCGCCTTTTTGGCAAACATGCAGCAAAGCAGGTTCAGTTCGTCCGAGCCGGTGACCGCAATGAACACATCCGCATCCTCAATGCCCGCCTCGGACAGGGTGGTGATGGACGAGCCATTGCCCACGATGCCCAGCACGTCGTAGCTTTCGGTCAGGTGCTCCACGCGCGCTTTGTTGGTGTCCACCACAGTCACGTTGTGGCCTTCCTCGCTGAGCTGGCGCGCCAGAGCCGTGCCGACCTTGCCGCCGCCCACCAGAATGATCTTCATAACAAGTCCTTTCTCCTTTGGCAGCCCCTTTTTCCGGGGCATACAAGTACAGCATAGTATATCATATCCCGATGCAAAGTTCTACCGTTTGCCCCGCAAATACAGCGAATTGCTTAAAAAACGACAGTTCTTTTGTGCAAAAGGCCAATTGCAGCGTGAAAACGCAAAAAGGGACTGCCGCACAGCTTTGTGCAGCAGTCCCCTTGGAGGTTCTATAAGATTCAGTACCGCTCTACGCCGTCCTTGGTGACAAGGGCGTACACCAGCGGAGCTTCCTCCGGCTTTTCCGCGCCGTACACAAGGCCGCTGCGGTACTCGGCGGCAGCGGCTTCAAACTTGTCCGCTGCGCCGTAGAAGGTGGCAAGGCTTTCGCCCTTATGCACATAGTCGCCGCGCTTTTTGTGCAGAGTGATGCCGGCGGCAAAATCCAGCGGGTCACCCTTTTTCTGGCGGCCTGCGCCCAGCAGCACACTGGCAGAACCGATCTTTTCGGCATCGTTGGCCACGATGTAGCCGTCCTGTTCAGCCAGCAGTTCATAGCTGGCGGCGGGCTGTGCAAACAGGCTGTAATCATCCAGCACCCGGATGTCGCCGCCCTGTGCGGCAAACATTTCCTTGCACTTGGCAAAGGCAGAGCCGTCCGCAATGACCGCCTCGGCCATAGCGCGGCAGTGGGCGGCATCGCCCTTGCCTGCCAGTACCAGCATGTTGGCCGCCAATTGCAGGCACACCTCGGTCAGGTCTGCCGGGCCGTGGCCCTTGAGCACGTCCATGCTCTCCATCACTTCCAGACTGTTGCCGATGTTGTGCCCCAGCGGGGTGTCCATATCGGTGATCATGGCAGCTACCCGGCGGCCGTGGTGGGTACCGATGGCAACCATCAGCTGCGCCAGCTCAATGCTCTGGTCAACAGTTTTCATAAAAGCACCGGTGCCGGTAGTGACGTCCAACAGAATGGCGTCCGAACCGGAGGCCAGCTTTTTGGACATGATGCTGGACGCGATGAGCGGAATGCAGCTGACGGTGGCAGTAACGTCCCGCAGGGCGTACATTTTTTTATCTGCCACCGCAATGCCCTCGCTCTGGCCGATGACCGACAGACCGATCCGGTTCACCTGTGCAAAAAATTCCTCCTGCGAGAGGGCGGTCTTTGTGCCGGGCACGCTCTCCATCTTGTCGATGGTACCGCCGGTGTGGCCGAGACCCCGGCCGCTCATTTTGGCGATCTTCACCCCGCAGGCCGCCACGATGGGCGCAATGACCAGCGTGGTCTTATCGCCCACGCCGCCGGTGGAGTGCTTGTCCACCTTGATGCCCGGAATGGGCGAAA
>OLVY01001396.1_pt1 | contig 15285 bp, 8 predicted proteins | sample 1674261 | NCBI WGS metagenome assembly OLVY01 (sample SAMEA103958155, study PRJEB25191) | human gut metagenome | biome: human-associated habitat [ENVO:00009003]; feature: intestine environment [ENVO:2100002]; material: feces | place: Germany | collected 2013/2015
CTGGTCTTGAAGTCCACATCGTAGCCCAGCTCCTGAATGTACTGCAGCAGCAGCTCGTTGCGGGGCAGGCCGGATGCGCTCTCGCTGGCCATGTAGTTGTGCTCCTGCACAGGGAAGAGGTAGTCGGTGTTGTGCTCAGCGTTTTCTGCGGGCCATGCAGCCTCGGTGCCGGAGGTGAAATCGCACACCCAGCCGTACTTATCCTCCAGAATGCTGCGCATGAAGTCGTGCATAGCGGCAGACTCGTTGATCCAGGTCTTGACAACGCGCTGGTCGCACTTGCCGGAGGCATAGCGGGAAATCTCGCTCAGCAGCTTTGCCTTATCGGTGGCGGGTTCGCCAGCCTCCTTAGCGGCAGCAGAATCAACAGCGCCGTACCAGTGACGGGTGTCCTGCACGTTGGCGTTCTGCTCGATAACACGGAAGTTCAGGCCGTTGGCAGCAGCATAGGCGGCAGCGAACATACCGCCGTTGCCAGCGCCCACGATCAGGATGTCGGTGTCCACAGTCTCGGTGATGGAAGCCTCGTCGATGTCAGGCTCTTTGCCCAGCCAGTCGTTTGCGTCGCCGGTGGGCAGCTGCACGCTGGAGACCACGGCCTCGCCCTTTGCCTGTGCGTAGCAGCTCTTGGCAGCCTTCATCACGGCGTCGGAGGTGATGGTAGAACCGGAAACGCCGTCGATCTCGGCAGAACCGGCAGCCAGCAGCTGCTCACGCAGCTCATCGGCAGCGGCAGCGCCGAAGGAAGCGGTCTCGCCGGAGGTATCCACCACTACGTCGGTGACAGCGCTGTCGGAGAAGGTCATAGTGACCTTAACGGTGGAGGAGATGCCCTCGGCAGTGCCCTCGTAGGTGCCGGGGATGTACTGGCCGGCAGCACCGGAAGTGGAAGCGGAAGCAGAACCGGAGGCGGCATTGCAGGCAGCCAGAGCACCGGCGGTCACACCGCTCATGGCGGCGGCAGCGGCAATCTTGATAAAGCCCTTACGGGAGATCTTGTTCATAGGTACGCTCTCTTTCTTTTTGTTCTTCTTTGTGTTCCTTCTTATCGTGCAGCAAAGTAAAAGACACTTTGCTGAATCCTTAACAATTGTAGCGTAGAAGGGTGCTGTTTACAATTCATGTTTTTTATATTATAATTTAGGCTAACCTAATGTATTGCAGGAGGGAGAAAAGCATGAACGAGAGCGCGCTGGCGGGCTTTGTAAAGATCGTGGAGCTGAACAGCTTTTCTGCGGCGGCAGAGGCGCTGTATCTTTCCCAGTCGGCACTTTCGCAGCAGATCCGCACGCTGGAAGGGCAGCTGCAGTTTGAGTTGTTCCAGCATGTGCCGCGCCGTGTGGCGTTGACCCCGGCAGGGCAGGATTTTTACCCCAAGGCAAAGCAGCTGGTAGCCCTGTATCAGCAGGCAGTGTGCCATGCCCGCGCGGTGCAGCAGCAGGAAAAACCGCCGGAAAGACATCTGATCATCGCAGGGTGTCATGAGGCAATGCGGATGTTCGTATACGACCTGTTTTCACTGACAAGCGAGCTGTGTCTGCAATACACGCCTATTCTGGGACAGTGCGCCAACCGCAGCGAGGTCTGGCGCAGCCTGAAAAAAGGGGAGATGGATCTTTCCTTCCAGCTGGAAAGTGCAGAGTTCTACGCGCAGGGGCTTACCTTTGTGCCGCTGTTCTATATGCCGGAACTTTGCATCCCCATCCACCCGCCCGCTGATATGCCGACGGGCAGGCTGACCTTGGAGCAGGCGCTGCAATACCGCTGGCTGCTCATCAAGGAGATGTACCAGACTGTCTACGAGACAAGTCTTGTGCAGGAGGGAATGGACCGCGGGGTGGAGTTTACGCCGGTGGGCGGTATTCGCAGTGCGCCCTACGGAGACCCGGCGCTCAAGATGGTTCCGGCGGTCTACTACCGCAGACCCGACCTCAGCTTTGTGCGGGTACTGGACTGGGGCAGTGGACACCGGTTTGGCATCGTGCTGGGGCAAAAGCGCGAGGACCCGGTGGTAATGGCTTATGTCCGCGCGTTGCAGCGGCAGCTGCCGCCCCTTGCGGAAAAGCTGTTCGGCCTGAAGCTGGAACCGGTGGAGGAATCATAAAGAAAAGACGGAAACCCTCTCAGGCGCATTCGCGCCAGCTCTCCCGAAGGGAGAGCTTGACCGACAGATGTAGAAAAGCTCCCCCCTCTCGGGGGAGCTGGCATCGCGTAGCGATGACTGAGAGGGGAATGCAAAGAGCACCTATTGCCCTAAAAAGGCAGCAGGTGCTCTTTTTGCAGTTATATTGCGATAACAGGTGCTTTAATCCACAACATCCTCGAACTGGCTGTTGTACAGGTCAGCGTAGAAGCCGCCGGCCTCGATCAGCTGGTCGTGGGTGCCCTGCTCCACAATGTCGCCGTCCCGCATCACAAGGATGAGGTCGGCATCCCGGATGGTGGAAAGGCGGTGGGCGATGACAAAGCTGGTACGGCCCTCCATCAGGCGGTCCATGGCGGTCTGGATGCGCTGTTCGGTGCGGGTATCCACGCTGCTGGTAGCCTCGTCCAAAATCAGGATGCGGTTATCTGCCAGAATGGTGCGGGCGATGGTAAGCAGCTGCTTCTGTCCCTGACTGACGTTGGAGGCGTCCTCGTTCAGCTCCATCTGGTAGCCGCCGGGCAGGGTGCGGATAAAGTGGTCGGCGTTGGCTGCCTTTGCGGCGGCGATCACCTCTTCATCGGTGGCGTCCAGCCGGCCGTAGCGGATGTTCTCCATGATGGTGCCCTTGAACAGCCATGTGTCCTGCAGCACCATGCCAAAGCCTTCGCGCAGGGCGCTGCGGTCAAAGTCCTTTACGTTGTGGCCGTCCAGCGTAATGGCGCCGGAGTTGACATCGTAAAAGCGCATCAGCAGCTTGACCATGGTGGTTTTGCCTGCGCCGGTGGGGCCGACAATGGCAACTTTCTGGCCGGGTTTTACATCGCAGCTGAAATCCCGGATAACAGTCTTTTCCGGCGTGTAGCCAAACTTGACATGGTCAAAGGTGACCTGGCCGTCAATGCAGGCGGGGTCTGCCCGGCGGGCGGGGTCAGCGTTCTGTTCTTCTTCCGGCTCACCCAAAAATTCAAACACGCGCTCCGAAGCCGCCGCCATACTTTGCAGCATGTTGCTGACCTGGGCCAGCTGCTGGATGGGCTGGGTGAAGTTGCGCACATACTGGATGAACGCCTGGATGTCACCAATGGTGATGATGCCGCGCGCGGCAAAAATGCTGCCGGAAACGGCCACTGCTACATAGCCCAGGTTGCCCACAAAGGTCATGATGGGCTGCATCAGGCCGGAAAGGAACTGGCTTTTCCAGGCGGATTCAAACAGGCGGTTGTTGGCTTCGTCAAAATCATTCAGAACGGCATCTTCGCGGTTGAACGCTTTGACCACATTGTGGCCGGAATATACTTCCTCCACCTGGCCGTTCACGGAGCCCAGAACTTTTTGCTGGGCGCGGAAATATTTCTGGCTGAACCTGACCACCAACAGCACCAGCGCCATCGAGACCGGCAGGATCAAAATGGCAATCAGCGTCATCGTGGGGCTGATGGTCAGCATCATGATGAGCACGCCGATCATGGTGGTAATGCTGGTGATCAGCTGGGTAATGCTCTGGTTCAGGCTCTGGCCCAGGGTGTCCACATCGTTGGTGATGCGGGACAGCACCTCGCCTACGGTGCGCTTTTCAAAGTAGGCCAGGGGCAGGCGGTCGATCTTCTGGCTGATCTGGCGGCGGAAGTCGTAGCAGACTTTCTGGGAAAGGCCGGTCATCAGCCAGCCCTGGATAAAGCTGAAGGCGCTGCTCAGCAGGTACATGCCCAGCAAAAACAGCAGCACCCGGCCGATATACCCGAAGTCGATGCTGCCGGTGCCGCGCAGCTTGGCGATCCAGCCGGTGGCAAGGGCCGTGGTGGCTTTGGCCAGCACCTTGGGGCCGGCAATATTAAAAATGGTGGACAGAATGGCAAAGACAATGGCCGTGATCAGGGGCAGCTTGTAGTGCCCCATGGTGCCGATCAGTTGCCGCAGCGTGCCCTTGAAGTCCTTGGCGCTCTCGGTGGTCATGCGTCCGGGTCTTGGCATATCACACACCCTCCTTTTCCGTATTCAGTGGTTCAAGGTCCAGTTCCTTCTGGCTCAGCTGGCTGCGGGCGATCTCCTGATACTCCGGGCAGCTGACCATCAGCTGGGCATGGGTGCCCTTGCCCACCAGACGGCCCTCGTCCAGCACCAGGATCTGGTTTGCGTGCAGCACGGTGGAGATGCGCTGTGCCACGATGATGACGGTGGCGTTGTCGGTCTGGGCCTTCAGAGCGCGGCGCAGGGCCACGTCGGTCTTGTAGTCCAGGGCCGAGAAACTGTCGTCGAACAGATAAATTTTGGGGTCCTTGGCAATGGCACGGGCAATGGACAGGCGCTGTTTCTGGCCGCCGGACACGTTGGAACCGCCCTGAGCGATGGGGCTCTGGTAGCCCTCCGGCTTTGCGTCGATGAACTCGGTGGCCTGTGCGATGGCAGCGGCCTTTTTCACGGCGGCGTCGGTGATGTGGTCCCCGCCGAACTTCAGGTTGCTGTCGATGGTGCCGCTGAACAGCACCCCCTTCTGGGGCACATAGCCCAGCAGGTCGTGCAGCTGTGCCTGGGGCATCTGGCGCACGTCGATGCCGTCCACGGTCACGCTGCCGCCGGTCACGTCGTAGAAGCGGGGGATCAGGTTGAGCAGGGTGCTCTTGCCGCAGCCGGTGGAGCCGATGATGGCAGTGGTCTCGCCGGGCTTTGCGGTAAAGCTGATGTGCTCCAGTGCGTCGCTGTCGGCACCGGGGAAGCGGAAGCTCACGTCGTGGAACTCCACCACGCCCTGCCAGTTCTTGTGTTCCTTTGCGGCCTTGGCGTCGGCTTCGTCCGGGTCGTGGATGGTGGCCTTGGTGCGGATGACCTCGTCGATGCGGTCTGCGGCCACACCGGCACGGGGCAGCATGACGGCCACCATGGCCAGCATCAGGAAGGACATGACGATCTGCATGGTGTAGGTGATGAAGGCGATCATCTCGCCCACCTGCATGGTGCCGTTGTCCATAGCCTTGCCGCCGAACCACACGATGAGCAGGCTGGTGCCGTTCATGATCAGGGTCATAAAGGGCATCATGGCCACCATGGCGCGGTTGGTGAACAGCTGGGTGCCCATCAGGTCCTTGTTGGCCTTGTCGAAGCGCTGTTCCTCAAACTGTTCGCGGCTGAAGGCACGCACCGGCATGATGCCGGTCAGGATCTCGCGGCTGACGAGGTTCAGCCGGTCCACCAGCGTCTGCATGATCTTGAACTTGGGCATGGCCACGTTCATCAGGAAGAGGATGAGCAGCAGCAGCAAAGCCACGTCCAGCACCACGATCCAGGAAAGGCCCGAGCGGCTGCCCACCACATGGAGCACACCGCCGATGCCCAGAATGGGCGCATAGGCCACCATGCGCAGCAGCATGACGCAGACGAACTGCACCTGCTGGATGTCGTTGGTGGTGCGGGTGATGAGGGACGCGGTGGAGAAGTTCTCGATCTCCGCATGGGAGAAGTGGATGACGCTGGAGAAGGTCTCGCGGCGCAGGTCGCGGCCGATGGCGGCGGACACCCGGGAGGCCAGGAAGCCCACCGCGATGGACACGGCCACCATCAGCAAGGTCAGGGCCAGCATCTGGCCGCCTACCTTATATAAATAGTGCATCTGCACATCGTGGGCAATGCCCTGGGCCTCGTATTCCAGCCCCACCAGCAGCAGAGCCTGGCTCTTCAGGTTCTCCACCACGGTGTCGTCCAGCTGGCCGATGGCACCGGTCAGCTGCTGCTGCACGGCGTCGCGGCTGAAGCCGGGCATCTGGCTCATGGCGGCAAACTGGCCGCACACGGTGTCCAGGTCCTCCGCCGTAGGGGCCACAGTCTCGGTTTCCGTGTCGGGATTGCGGTCGGCACCGGAGGCCTGCAGGTCCGCAAGGCCGGTCATGCCCATGCCGGTCTGCCCGGCGGGGGTGTTGGCTGCCTGGACGGCCGCCAGATACAGCACGATATCCGGCGTGGTCACAGCATCTTCCAGCGCAGTGCGCTCGTCGGCGGTCAGGTCGGTGCGCAGGCGCAGCACATCGCCGTCGGCGGTGTAGGCGTTCTGGAAGGCAGCGGCGTCCTCCTCGCGCATCAGCAGCGAGAGGGCATCCAGCGTGCTCTGCCGCACTGTGTCGGGCAGGGGGCTTTCGATGCCGCCCTGCTGGATGCCGGTGTCCACGATCTTGCTGGTGTAGTCCGGCAGCGACAGATCGCAGTACGCCTGCACGAACAGCAGTGCGAACACCACGAGGCAGACGGCCCAGTGACGGGCCAGCTGCTTAAAGATCTTTGTCATGGTTTGGTTCTCCCTTCGGTTTGGTGGTACGCGCAGCATTTTCCGCAAGAATGGCTTCCATCAGCGCGCCGCGCAGCGCTTCCATCTGGGCCAGCTGTTCCGGCTCCAGCCGGGCCATGACACTGGAAAAGTAGTCCCCAAGAGCAGCCTCGCACTGTCGGCAGGCCTCGTATCCCTTGGGCGTGAAACGCACCAGCGTCTTGCGGCGGTCGGCAGGGTCGGCAAAGCGTTCCACAAGGCCGTCCTGCTCCATCTGCCGCACCGTGCGGGAAATGGCAGGAAGCGGTTGATGAAGCTCCTGAACAAGATCGGAGATATAAACGGCACCGTCCTGTCCATGGAGACGAATGCAGCCCAGCAGCCCTTCCAGCATGGGAAAGTGGCACTTGGGGCAGTCGGCCAGAGCGGCCTTCATGCCGGCCTTGGATGCTTTGCTCAGCCGGTGGATGTAGCGGCAAAGCCCACGGAAACTCAACGTGGATTCCTCAGACACGCAATCCCTCCTCTCAAAAATTGCTTAACAGCTGTTAACTGTTAACGCTTGATAATAATAGGCTTTTGCAGGCCGGATTGCAACCCCCTGCAGGGATTGTTTCACAAAAGTTCACAAACGTTTGTGTCCCGCATACACATAAAGCAAAGGGGGCATCGGGCATGGAACAGCGTTTGTGGATGATCCTGCAATTGTTCGGCGGGGCGGCACTTTTCTTATACAGTATGGACACCCTCACGGACGCTTTGCAGCAGGCGGCGGGGGACACCCTGCGGCAGGCTCTTGCCCGGCTCACGGCCCACCCGCTGGCCGGGGTGCTCACGGGGGCGGCGGTCACGGCGGTGGTGCAGAGCAGCTCGGCGGTCACGGTGCTGGTGCTGGGCCTTGTGGGGGCCGGGCTGCTGACCCTGCAGCGGGCCGTGCCGGTGGTGTTCGGAGCTAACATCGGCACCACGGTCACCGCGCAATTGCTGGCCTTCCGGCTGGAGGATGCCCGGTATCTGCTGCTGGTGGCGGGGCTGCTGCTCTGGTTCGCGGGGCGCGGGCGTCTGCACGCAGCCGGGCAGGCGCTGTTTGCGTTCGGCCTGCTGTTTGAGGGCATCGCGGTCATGGCCGAGGCCATGGAGCCCTTGGCAGCGGGGCCGGTGTTCCGGCAGTGGATGGCCCAGGTGCGGCACCGCCCCGGCCTGGGCCTGCTGGCAGGGCTGGGCATGACCCTTGCCGTGCAGAGCAGCTCCGCCACCATTGCGGTGCTGCAGCAGGTAGCCGCCCGCCCCGGGCCGGACGGCGGGTGCCTGCTGGGCCTTGCGGGAGCCATCCCGGTGCTGTTGGGGGACAACATCGGCACCACCGTCACGGCGGTGCTGGCATCGGTGGGGCAGAGCCGGGACGCCAAGCGTCTGGCGGCGGCCCACGCCCTGTTCAACCTGTCCGGGGCGGCGGTGTGCTGGCTGCTGCTGCCCCAGTTCACCGCGCTGGTGCGGCTGGTCTCGCCCCACGGGCCGGAGAGCGCCGTGCTGGCCCGGCAGATCGCCAACGCCCACACCCTGTTCAATCTGGGCTGCACGGTGCTGTGGCTGCCCCTGACCCCTTGCATGGTGCGCATCGTGTGCATTCTTTTGCCGGAGAAGCACCCCCCTGAGTTGAAATGAACGCCTTAAAATGATATAATAACAATGTATCGAACAAATTTTGTGACGCTTTTGTTGCACAAATGATAAACGGACCCTTCTGTGGGCCTGCAGCGGTGTGCGGCTGCCAGGGCACAGAGCGAACCAAGAGGACGTGTTTACTATGAAGGATATCATCAACGGGTTGATCGAGCGGTTCCGCAGGCAGCATGTACAGGCCCGGCGCTATGTGGCCATGATGCTGGTGCTGGCCCTGCTCACCACCCTGTTCGTCAACTGGCAGCTCCATGGGGTGGGCATCTCCATGACTGCCGACTACCACTGCGGCTACGAGGAGCACCAGCACACGGCGGCCTGCTACGAAAAAGTGCTCACCTGCGGTTACGAGGAGGGCGAGCCGGAAACGCCCGTCACCTCTTCGGACAGCAGCGCCGATCCGGTGTCCGCCTACAGCGCGGCCGAGCCGGAAGAGCCGGAAGAGCCGGTGCAGACCGAGCCGGAGACCATCTGGGTGCCCCATGAGCACACCGATGCCTGCTACGAGGAGCACCGGGTGCTGACCTGCTATCAGGAAGAGCACGAGCACACCGACGACTGCTTTGACGAGTACGGTGCGCTCATCTGCGGCGAGTTCGAGCATATCCACGATGACAGCTGCTACACCACCGAGTATGAGCTGGTGTGCGGCCTGGACGAGGGCGAACTGGTGGAGGAACCCAACCCCGCCTATCAGGAAATGCCTGCCAGCCGCCCCGTGGTGGACCTGCCCACTGAGCCGGCCGAGACCACCCCGGAGGAGCCGGTGCTGCATCATCACACCGACGCCTGCTACACCGAGGAGTTGGTGTGCACCATCCCGGAGCACCACCACACCGTGGAGTGCCTGGCCGATACCCAGGCCGACGTGGAGACTGCCGAGGAATGGCAGGCCGCGGCCAACGTGGCCCTGAACGGCAACTGGGCCGAGGACCTGCTCACCGTGGCAAAGTCCCAGCTGGACTACCAGCAGAGCGACAAGAACTTCAAGCTGGATGTGGAGGACCAGCAGGTGCTGCGCGGCTACTCCCGCTATGGTGCCTGGTACGGCAACCCCTACGGCGCCTGGGACGTGATGTTCCTGTCCTACTGCCTGCACTTTGCGGGTGTGCCCCAGACGGTGGTGCCCCAGCGTGCAGGCGTGATGGCCCTGCACAGTGACCTGCGCGGCTCCCAGTGGCTCACCGACGCCGACGGCTCCACCGCAAGGCCCGGCGATATCGTCATCTACAACACCCTCACCACCGAGCAGGTGGCCGTGGACGAGAGCTCCTATGGCATCGCCCTGCTGGACCTGGACGAGGACCCCGACACCGCCGCCCAGCTCACGGCTTCCGAGCCGCAGGTGGACACCCGCACCGTGACCACCGAGACGGTGGGCGTCGTGTCCGCCGTGGACCCCGACGCCGGGACCCTGACCGTGATCTCCGGCAACGTGGACGGCAAGGTGGCCGAGGTGCCCGCTGCCATGTCCGACGTGACCAGTGTCATCTCGGTGACCGGCGCCTATGCCGCCGAGACCACCGCTGCGGCCCCGGAGGACCCGGCAGGCTCCCAGGAGAAGCTGGACGGCAGCTATGCGCTGCTGGAAGATGAGGAGGGCTTTGGTGCCACCGTGGACTGGGTGGGTGACGCCGACCCCTACGGCATCGCCCTGCTGGCTGCCGGGGACGACCATGATCTGAACACCTGGATCACGGATGTCAATTATGAAAAGACGACCGACGGAAAAACATGGACGTCTATCGGCGCGGGCAGCGTGACCGTGGACAGCGGCACCCACGTCCGCGTGAACCTGAAGTATACCGTGAATGCCGGTGTGCTGACGCCCGACCACAATACCCTGACCTACCAGCTGCCCAAAGGCCTGCCCATGCCGGATGTGGTGACGGGCAACATCGTGGATGAGTCCGACAAGGACAAGGCCGGCAATGCAAAGGTCGTGGGCAGCTTCACCGTTGACACCGACGGCAAAGTGACCCTGACCTTTACGGACGAAAAGTTCATCGGCACCGACGAGAAGGGCGGCCTGCCATTCACCGGTACCTTCAAGGCCGCCGTTACGGCGAGCGCCGACAACTTTGAGGACGAGAAGGAAATCAAATTCAAGGACGACTGCATCCTGACCATCAAGAAGAAAACGGCAGATATAAAGATCAGCAAAGGGAGTGGGTCTCCGCTGATTACGAACCGTAAGGACGGCACCTTTGTAAATAATTATGAGGTGACGGTGGGGACCACCAACGGCACCAAAGACCCGGTGATCCTTACGGATACCCTGAACACGAATAGGAATGGCGAAAACCGTAGCGACTACCTGAAGGGCGGAAAATATCTGGTAGACTCCTTTAAACTTTACAAGGTGGATGCTTCGGGCACAAAAACGGAGATTGACGTCCCTGCGCATGAACTGAAAACCGACGGCAACGGCAACCCCCAGGTGGTCCTTGCTCCGCTGCCTGCATTGGAGGCCGGAGAGAAGTACATCTGGAACTACGACGTTCAGCGGGACTATGCGGACTTTGACAAGATGCCCAACGGCGTCGCTATCATCAACAACACGGCGAAAGCCGAGGCAGGGCGCAATGTAAAAGATGCGGCTGACGCATGGTACACATGTAAAACCTCTCGCATTGAGAAGAAAGGCGAGTACGACCCCAAAACAGGCCGCATCCAGTGGACGATCACTGTAAAGGTACCCCATTCTTTCCTGGGGTCCTATCTCCTGCAGGGCTGCAAGATCACAGATGACTTGCCAGACGGTGTGAAAATCGTAGGGGATGTAAAGGTAGGCAACGATACGATATCGGCAGAGAATTTTCTGCAAAACGGCTATACCATCCCAGCGGAGTATGGGGAAACAGAGCTGAAGATCACCTTTGAGACCACCACCCCCATCGGCGGCGGCTCGGTGACCAACAAGGCACAGATCCTGACCAAGAGCAACCATACTTTTGAGGCCTCGGATACTGTGAACATCGGGAAGGGCGATTGGAGCCTGAGCAAATCCATTGCCACCAGGGGCGAGACGCCCACCTGGAACCTCTCAGCCACCAACAAGGCCGGTGAAGCGGAGTTTACCCTGTGGGATGTGCTGGACGACGCTGAGAACGACCAAGGCGAGACAAAAGAGGACACCCACTATGCCATTGCAAAAGAGCTGGATGACGCCATCAAGGCCAATCTGACCCTGACCATGCACGACAACACGAGGCTGACCTATGCGGAGGCCGTCGCGGCGGGCAACACCATCAAGATGACCTACTACGCCGACAGAGACGGCACAACACAGGTAAACGCAGGTGACTCGTCCACCCGTGTGCGCAGCTTTACCATCCATGTGAAAGCCGGGAACGGCCAGAACCCCGTGCGCAGCATCTCGGTGACCGGCATCCCCACCCACGAGGAGCGCGACGACGTGCCCACCGGTGATGTGTGGACCTATAAGAACACCATCCATATCGACGGCGTGAGCGGCGATGCTTCGGCAAAGGACACCTACCGCAGCTACAAGAAGTTTGAAAAGGGTGTGGCCGCAACGAGCAGCGGCAACGAGACCGGTTATCTGACCGGCAGCAACACCTTTGAAAAGAACGACCTCGGCGGCCACAAGCTGCGCTACCAGCTGGTACTGCAGACCGATCAGGACGATGCGGATGCCATCGAAGTCACCGATATCCTGCCGGAAAACGTCGGCTTCAAGGTGGATAATGTCAAGATCGCGCTGGATGAGGGCGACTTTGTAAAGCCTGATCAGCTGACCACGGCCAAGGCCACGGCAGCCTATGACCCGGCCACGCGGCAGCTTACCGTCAATATCAAGGACTATAACCCGGATGCCAACAAGCCGCACCGCATCCGCATCCGGTACGAGGTGGATGTGGGAACAGATACGCAGTTTGCGTGGAAGAACCCCTCGGTGGGCAAGCTGACCTACACCAACACCGCCACCTGGGGCGAGCTGACCGAGACCACCACCACCACCGTGACCCGCAAGGTGGAGCAGGTGAAAAAGACCGGCTGGCAGGACTCCGGCAACGACCGGAAGCTGCACTATCAGGTGGTCATCAACCCGGCCGGTGATGATCTGTCGGCCGGGCAGACCAGAGCGGAGAAGATCGAGCTGTGGGATAACATCAGCACCACCAATGGTGCCATCGCCACCGGCGATGTCAACTCGGTCAAGTTGTATTTTTACAATTACGACGAAACAGTCGGCGTGACCACCGGCACAGAGGTGCCGCGCAACATGTACCGCATCCTGGAAGCGGACAAGAACGGCTGGCTCCATATGGTGATCCCCAATATGGCGGCCCTGATCCTTGTGTATGACTGCAATGTGAAGGATGGCAGTGCTGCCGCCAGCTACCAGGTGAGCAACACCGTGACCCTGAGCAACGGCAGCAAATCCAGCGACAGCGGCATCACCTACCAGGTCAAGGCGGATGCAACGGCCACCACCGCACAGTTCGTGCTGCGCAAGAAGGACAGCTACTCCGGCGTGTCGCTGAAGGGCGCGGAGTTCACCATTTACCAGTACGATAAAGCGATTGAAGGGTGGACGAAGTGGGCAGGCAACGGCACTGGCACCCTGACCACGGACGAAAACGGTCAGGCCAGTCTGGCTGTGCTGGATAGTGAGACTGCAAGCTGCCTGAAACCGGACGTGCTGTATAAGCTCGTGGAGACCAAAGCACCCACGGACTATCAGCTGGATGCCACCCCGCACTACCTGCTGTTCCGCAATAACGCCAGCGCGGAGAATGAGCAGAAGGCCTTTGCAAAGGCTACGGGCGCACCCGGCACCACCCTGACCGTGGGCACCGAGACGGTGGACCTGAACAGCAATGTGCAGGTGGGCAGCGACGCCGGCACCACCACCGCTGAGTACAGCAACGTGTACAGCAAGCTGACCGTCAGAAAGCTCTGGCTGGATGCTGACACCCGCCAGCCGGTGGAACCGGCGGTGGACAGCATCCACATCAAGGTCTGGCGGTACACCGACAATGACAAGGACAGAACGCCGTTTGCCGAAGCCGACCTGACCGCAGATAACAACTGGACCTGGTCCAAGTCGGGGACCGATCTGCCCCTGACAGACCCTGCCAGCGGCAAGGCATACCACTACCTGGTGGAGGAAGAGACCACCGGCAACTGGAACGTGTACATTGACAACAACGGCGTGCAGACCGGCAATATCACGGTGCAGAACTACGTTTACACCGGCTACGAGCTGCCGTCCACCGGCGGCATGGGCACGGCACCCTTCGGGGTGCTGGGCGGCGCACTGGCCGCTGCAGCAGCCCTGCTGCTGGTCCGCAAACGGAAACAGAACGAGGAGGAGTGAGCAGCCATGAAACAAAACAAAAACAACCGGTTTGCCGCTCTTCTGCTGGCGCTGTGCATGGCCGTGTGCTGTGCACTGCCCGCGCTGGCAGCCCCCGCGGCCAGCGCCAACATCGACCTGAGCCGCACCGGCAGCATGGACGTGACCCTGTACGACCACCAGAACGACGTCCCCCTGCGGGGCGGCGCACTCACCGTGTACAAGGTGGCGGACGTGGCCCGCACCAACGGCGACCTGCACTTTGTGTACACCGCCGACTTTACGGGCTGCGGCATCGCGCTGGGCGACCTGACGGACAGCACGCTGGCTTCCAGGCTGGAAGCCAAGCTGCCCGCCCGCGCAGCCGGCACCACCCATAAGATCAGCGAGCAGGGCACCGTCTCCTTTGACGCGCTGCCGCTGGGCCTGTACCTTGTGGTGCAGACCGAGAACTCCAAGGGCTACGAGGCTATCAATTCCTTCCTGGTGTCGCTGCCCATGGCGGACGAAAGCGGCTGGCTCTACACCGTGGACGCCACCCCCAAGGTGGGCGCGCCCACGCAGGAGGTGACCCCGCCCGAACCGGAAACTCCCAGCAAGCCTTCGGAACCGGGCAAACCGTCCGAGCCGGAGAAGCCCTCGGAGCCGGACAAGCCCACCCAGCCCGGCACCCCGGATGAGCCGGACAACCCGGACATGCCGGTCAATCCCAACGACCCCAACCGCCCGGTGTCGCCCGGCAACCCGGATAACCCGGTGAACCCCGGCAACCCGGACAACCCCGTGGCCCCCGGCAACCCGGACAACCCGGTGGCTCCGGGCCGCCCGGATGGCAATGCACTGCCCCAGAGCGGCCAGCTGAACTGGCCCATCCCGTTCATGGCCTGCAGCGGCGTGCTGCTGTTTGCCGTCGGCTGGGTGCTGGACCGGAAGGAGATGCTGGCATGAACACAAAGCAGAAGATCGGCCGCGCCTGCATGATCGTGGGCATCCTGCTCATTCTGGGCGCACTGGCCCTGCTGGGCTATAACCAGTGGGACGCCAACCGCGCCGACAAGGCTTCCCAGGATGCCCTGGGCAAGCTGGAAGAGACCCTGACCGAGACCATTGAGGACAAGACGAAGGACGAAGAGCCGGTGGTCCAGCCGGAGTTGGACCCGGAGCAGGAGATGACCGTCACCGACATTGACGGCTGGGGCTACATCGGCTACCTGTCCATCCCGTCCATCGGGCTGGAACTGCCCGTGATGAGCGAGTGGAGCTATGCTGGCCTCAAGGTGGCCCCGGGCCGCTACTCCGGCTCCACCTACGCCGACAACATGGTGGTCTGCGCCCACAACTACGCCAAGCATTTCAGCCCCATCAAGTGGCTGGCCCTGGGCAGCGAGGTGTATTTTACCGACATGGACGGCCAGCGCTGGAGCTATGAGGTGTCCAACGTGGAGACCATCCAGCCCACCGACATCGACAAGATGATCACGGCCAGCGACGAGGACGCCTGGGACCTGACCCTGTTCACCTGCACCACCGGCGGCCGGGCCCGCTGCGCCGTGCGCTGCACCCGCACTGGTTACCCGGTCTTGGAGACCAGCGCGGCAGGGCGGATCACGGAGTAAGCAGGACGATTTGGAATTGCCTCCGCTTTGCTCTGGCAATATCAGCGGAAAATTATTTTTAAAGATATGCAATCCCGGAAAATCTGCGGATTTTCCGGGATTGTTTTTTCACGGATGGGCGTTAAGGAAAGTGGCCTGTTCTCTGGAAGGCAAACGATTTAGAATGCCCTCCGCTTTGCTCTGGGCATAAATAGCAGAAAAATTATTTTAGATTTTGCAAATCCGGCAGGGCTGCGGCCCCGCCGGATTTGCTTTTTCACGGGAG
>OLVY01001398.1_pt1 | contig 15283 bp, 10 predicted proteins | sample 1674261 | NCBI WGS metagenome assembly OLVY01 (sample SAMEA103958155, study PRJEB25191) | human gut metagenome | biome: human-associated habitat [ENVO:00009003]; feature: intestine environment [ENVO:2100002]; material: feces | place: Germany | collected 2013/2015
CCATCAGCTGCATGGTCAGGTAGAGGTTGCGCTCGATGTTGGTGGCATCCACGATATTGATGATGCCGGTGGGCTTTTCGCCGATGATGAACTGCCGGGTAACGATCTCCTCGCTGGAATAGGGGGACATAGAATAGATGCCCGGCAGGTCGGTGACCTCAGTCTCCGGGTGCCCCTTGATGGCACCGCTCTTGCGGTCCACCGTCACGCCCGGAAAGTTGCCCACGTGCTGGTTGGAGCCGGTGAGCTGGTTGAACAGGGTGGTCTTGCCGCAGTTCTGATTGCCGGCCAGCGCAAAAGTCAGGGTCGTGCCGTCCGGCAGGGGATGCTCGCCCTTTTTGATGTGGTACTTGCCGCCCTCACCCAGACCCGGGTGGTCCACCATCTTATCGTCCACCAAAGCGGGGGCCGCCGGGACCTTTTCGGTGGGGATGATGCCGATCTGTGCGGCGTCATCCAGGCGCAGGGTCAGCTCATAGCCGTGGATGCGCAGCTCCATGGGGTCGCCCATGGGGGCCAGCTTAATCAGGGTGACCTGCGCCCCCGGAACAAGGCCCATATCCAGAAAATGCTGCCGCAGCGCCCCGGTGCCGCCCACCGTGTCCACCACCGCGCTCTTGCCGATCTGCAATTCTTTCAGTGTCATATTTCATGCTCCTTTGAGCGAAAGATGTTAGCTTTTGCGAACAATAGTAATATAGGCTAACTGGCGAAATATGTCAATAGATGGCAGAAGAAAAGGCCGGCAAAGAAAAAAGCCGTGCACTCTTTTCAGAGAATGCACGGCTTTTGGAAATCATGCGTTACTTTGCGGTGTTGTAGCCGTCGGGGTTCTTCTGCTGCCAGTTCCAGCTGTCGGCGCACATGTCCTCAATGCCGTACTGTGCCACCCAGCCCAGCTCGTTCTTGGCCTTGGTGGGGTCGGCGTAGCACTCAGCGATATCGCCAGGGCGGCGCGGATCGATGACGTAGGGGATCTGCTTGCCGCAGGCCTTTTCAAAGGCGTGGAGCACTTCCAGCACGCTGTAGCCCTTGCCGGTGCCCAGGTTGCAGATGAACAGGCCGCAGTTCGTTTCCAGCTTCCGGATGGCGCACACATGGCCGCGGGCCAGGTCCACCACATGGATGTAGTCGCGCACACCGGTGCCGTCCGGGGTGGGGTAGTCGTTGCCGAACACATGCACCTTTTCCAGCTTGCCGACCGCCACCTTGGCGATGTAGGGCATCAGGTTGTTGGGGATGCCGTTGGGGTCCTCGCCGATGAGGCCGGACTTGTGGGCACCGATGGGGTTGAAGTAGCGCAGCAGGGCCACGTTCAGGCTGGGGTCGGCCTTGCAGACATCCTGCAGGATGCGCTCAGTGAAAGCCTTGGTGGTGCCGTAGGGGTTGGTGGTGGCACCCACGGGGAAGTCCTCGGTGATGGGCACGCTGGCGGGGTCGCCGTAGACGGTGGCCGAGGAGCTGAACACAAAGTTCTTGCAGTTGTGGCGGCGCATCACGTCCAGGATGACCAGAGTGCAGTTGAGGTTATTATAGTAGTATTCGATGGGCTTGGACACGCTCTCGCCCACCGCCTTGTAAGCGGCAAACTGGATGACAGCGGTGATGTCCGGGCACTCGGTGAAGATCTTCTCCACGTCCTCGTGCTTGGTCATGTCCGCATTGTAGAAGCGGAAGTCCTTGCCGGTGATCTGCTTCACGCGGTCCAGCACCACGGGGGAAGCGTTATAGAAATTGTCTGCCACGACCACGTCATAGCCGGCATTCAGAAGTTCGATGCAGGTGTGGCTGCCGATATAGCCGGCACCGCCGGAAACCAAAATTGCCATAGTCCAGTACCTCTCTCACTTATCACTTGTTCAGCTGCGGCCGGGCGCGTCCCGGCCTGCTTAAAGAATACAACGTTCTCTGCGCAGAATCAAGGGACGCGGTTTTTATTTACATGCAATTTTGTTGCATCTTCAATTTGCAATTTCTGATTTCAAAGCATTTTTTGTCTGCCGCAAATGGATGGATTGCCCTCTTTGTGCAAATGGGAGAAAGGAAACGGACGGACGGCCGTTTCCGGCAGCCGTCCGTTCTGAGTCGTTACAGTTTCCCGCACTGTTTGCCGGTGAAGAAGCGCAGGGTGGTGGTGGCGCGGAACACCTTGCCGGCCCGCAGCACCGTGGAGGGGAACTCCGGGTGGGAGGGGCTGCAGGGGTAGTGCTGCGTTTCCAGCGCAAAGCCGCCGTATTTCTGCAGCGGCTTGCCGCCCTTGCCGGGGCTGGGGCAGTCCTGCAGGAAGTTGGCCGTGTACAGCTGGATGCCCGGCTGGGTGGTGTACAGCTTCATGCTGATGCCGGTCTTGTCGCTGGTGGCCCAGGCGCAGATGCTCTGGCTGGAACCACGGGCGCGGTCGATGACGTAGCAGTGGTCGTAGCCGCCGCCCACCATGGTGGTCTGGGCAAAGCCGGTGTCGATCTCCCGGCCGATGAGCTTGCCCGCAGTGAAGTCCATGGGCGTGTCCGCCACCGGCAGAATGGCACCGGTGGGACAGCACTGATTGTTGCCTTCCAGATAGCGGGAGGCATAGATGCGCAGCTTCTGGTTCAGCACGTCGCCGCCGCCATCCAGATTGAAGTAGCTGTGGTTGGTCAGGTTCACGATGGTGTCCGCGTCGGAAGAGACGCGGTAATCCATGCGGAATGCATTGTCCTCGGTGAGGGTATAGCGCACCGCGATCTTCAGGTTGCCGGGGAACCCGTCCTCGCCGTCGGGGCTTTCGGCTTCCATGAGCAGGGTGTCGCCAAAGGATTTGACCCGGTAGAGCTTGCGGTTGAAGCAGCCGTGCAGGTGGTTGGGGCCGTTGTTGGCCTCCAGCTTGTAGGTCGCGCCGCCCACGCTGAACTCTGCATTCTCAATGCGGTTGGCGTAGCGCCCCACGAACGCACCACAGCAGGTGCTGGAAGGGGACAGGAAGTCCGCCTCGTAATCGGCCATGGTGTCGTGGCCGATTACCACATCCACCGGGCCGTTTTTGGCCGGTACGATAATGTTTTTGATCACACAGCCGTAGTCCAGCACACTCACCGACAATCCGCCGGGGTTGGACAGGGTATACTCCGTTACATTCGCGCCCTCTTTGGTCACTCCGAAGGGCTTTGAGCGGATCTGTGCCATTGGGCATCGCCTCCTAAGGATTTTTGGAACACACGGCCGGGCAGACTGCCCCCGTCTTTCTACTGTATTTATGATTATATCACAGTTTTGCGTGTTTGTGTGAGCATCCTTTTAGAATTTGCATCCAATTTTTCAGGGGATTTTTTGTAGGAATTATAGAACACCACCGGTGCTGCCGCACAAAAAAGCACCCCGTATCCCAACAGACAGGATACGAGGTGCTCCAAACAGAAACTTCTTTTACGGCTGTGGCTGTGCGGCACCCTGTGCCGCGATGAACTCGGCTGCATCGTCCGGGATGTCGTCCAGATCGTCGTCGCTGCCCACATCCACACTGAGCGGCGGCTTTTTGAACAGGACATCGTACAGGATGGGCACGATATACAGGGTCATCAGGGTGGCGTAGCTCAGGCCGCAGATGATCACGATGGCCATGCCGCTCATCAGCTGGCTGGCCATATCGCCGCTGAACACCATCTGCAGCATGGCCAGCACGGTGGTCAGGGTGGTCATCAGGATGGGGCGCATACGGGTCTTGCCGGTAGCCACCAGCGCAGCGCGGCGCTCCATGCCGCCAATGCGCAGCTGGTTTGCATAGTCCACGAACACGATGCCGTTGTTGACAACAGTGCCCATCAGCACGATGAAGCCCATCAGGGAGATCATGGTGAGCTGCTGGCCGGTGATCAGCAGGCCCAGCAGGCCGCCGGTAAAGGCCAGCGGCACCGTGAACAGCACGATGAAGGGGGACAGCAGGCTCTGGAACTGTGCCACCATGACCAGATATACAAAGGGCAGGGCCAGAGCCATCCACTGCACCATTTCGTTCACCATGTAGTCGGTGCCCTCGGTCTCGCCGCCCAGCGTGGTGCTGCAGCCCTCCGGCATCTCACCGCTGGCCGCGTACTCATCCAGCTTCTTCTGCAGCACGCGGGACTGCACCATGGTGTTGTAGCCCTTCAGCGTATCTGCCGTAACGGTGACAAACTCGGTCTGGTTCTCGCTGGTAATGGCATCCGGTGCGGTGCCGGTGGTCCAGCTGGCGATATCGTTCAGGGTGCAGGTACCATTGGTCACTGTGCCGTCTGCCGACATTTCGGTGGTCTCAAAGGTAAGCTCCATCATGTTTTCCTTGGTGACGGGGTCCAGATTGTCCGTGATCTGGACATCCATGGTGGTGCCGTTCACCGTGACGGGGGTCTGGGCGGTGGCGGTGGTGGTGAGCTTTGCCGCGATCTGCTGGTACACCTGCGCAACGGTCAGGCCGTAGGCGCGCACCTTGTCGCGGTCCACCTTCAGGATGATGGTGGAGTCACCGGCACCAAGGCCGTTGGTGGCGTTGGCAAAACCGGGGGTGCTGTTCACGATGTCCACCACCTTTTCCGACAGGGCGGTGAGGGTGTTCACATCGGAACCATAGATCTTGATGGACAGACCGCTGGACAGCTGGCTGGTGAGCTCCCCGGTCATGCCGGAGATCTCCACCGTGCCGGTGCACTGTTCCACCCCGGCAATGGCGGTTTCCAGCGCCTGCCGGGCGGTCTCAATCTGACGGGAAGACAGATCCTCCTTCAGCATCACGTTGATTTGATATTTGCCGTAGCTGCTGGCGGCAGCCAGCAGGTCGGTGATGGTGCTGGGCAGGCCCAGCTGGCTGATGTCCATGCCCGCCACGCTGGTGTCGGTGGTGATGCCCACCTCGGTCACATTGTCCACGGCCATGGCAGCTTCCACGGCCTTGCCGGCCACAACGTAGGATTCCTCCTTGCTCAGGCTTGCGTCGGTGGACAGCGTGATGACCGCCTCGTTGCTGGTGATCTGGGGCAGAAGCTCAATGCCCATGTTCAGCACCTGCCAGCCGCTGAACACCAGCAGCACCACAGCAGCTGCCAGCGGCACGGCACGGTGCTGCAGGCACCATTTCAGGCTCTGGACGTACTTGTCCTGGACCTTTTCAAACCAGACCAGCCGCTTGGGCTCGGCCTTTTTCAGCACGGTGGAGGCAGCCGCCGGCACCACGGTGACAGCCACGATGAGGGACGCCATGAGGCAGTAGCCGATGCACAGCGACATGGGCAGCATCAGGCTGCGCACGATGCTGGAGGAGAACACCACCGGCAGGAACACGCACACCGAGGTGAGGGTAGAGGCGATGACGGACATGCCTACCTGCTTTGTGCCCTGCACGGCGGCGCGGGCCGCCGGGACCCCACGGCTGCGCAGGCGGTAGATGTTCTCGATGACCACCACCGAGTTGTCCACCAGCATGCCGATGCCGAGGGAGAGGCCCGCCAGGGTCATGACGTTCATGTCCAGATTGGTAAAGTACATGAGCACCACGGCAAACAGCACCGACAGCGGGATGCTGATGCCGACCACCAGCGTGGGTTTGACGTCCTTGAGGAAGATGGCCAGCACGATGATGGCCAGTGCAGCGCCCACCGCCATGCTGGTGAGGATGCTGCGGATGATGATGGTGATATAGTTGCCCTGGTTGGACAGCACCACGATGTGCAGGCCGTCGTACTGGGCTTCCAGCTCCTGGAAGGCGCTCAGGCAGTTGTCCGAGACGTCGCTGGCACTGGAGGTAGCGTTTTTATAGATCTTGAGCACGGCGGCCTGTTCGCCGTTCAGGCGGGTGAAGCTGTCGGCGGCGTTGTCGATGACCTCCACGTCCGCCACATCGGACAGGCGCACGTCGCCGTAGCCGTCCACATGCAGCAGCAGGGCACCGGCAATGTCATCCACGCTGTTGTACTCCTCGCCGACTTTCAGCAGCCAGGACTCGCCGCTGGCGTCCTGCACATAGCCTGCCGGCATGGAGAAGTTCTGGGCGTAGATCAGGGTGGACAGGGTGTTGATGTCCAGCTGCTTCTGCACATCCGCCTGGGTCAGCGCCTGGGTGCGGGCCGTCTCGTACTCCTGCTTGGCCGTTTCCAGCTGCTTTTCGTACTCGTTGAGCTGCTCGCGGGCCTCGGTGAACTGCATGTAGGCGTTGAGCTGCTGCTGGGTAAAGCTGCCCAGTGCACCGGAGAAGGTGCTCATGAGCTGGGGCACATTGTCCATGGCCTTGATGGTATCTTCCAGCGTGCTGTAGATCACCTGCAGGCTCTGCTGCAGCTGCAGCTCGTCCGCCAGATCAGCAGCGCTGCTGCCCTCCGTACCGGTCTCGGTGTTCACCCGCTCCTGCAGCTTCTGCAGGGCATCGGTGAGCTTGTCGGTCACGTCGCGCAGTTCGGACACGACCTCGATCAGGGAGTCGATGTCCCGCATGCCGGTGTTGTCGAACTTGTCCAGCACCTTCTGCAGACCCTGCTGCACCTCGATCAGTGCCTGCTGGATCTCCGGCTCCTTGACCACGGCAATGAGCTGGTTCACGCTTTCCATCAGCGCCTGGGCCTGCTTGCGCACCACATCCACCGCGTTGCCTACCTCGGTGCTCATGGAGGCCAGCACCGTGTTGGACACGGTGTTGCCGAAGTTCTTCATCTGCCGGTCGTATTCGGCGCGGCCGGCGGCGATCTGGCTTTCCGCACTGTCCAGCTGGGCACGGGCGTCCGCCAGCTTGGTGTCGATTAGGTCCAGCAGCTGGGCGTTGATCTCGTCGATCTTGTCCTGATTCAGCTGCACCTGCACCAGCTTTTCCACCAGACCGCTGGATGACACATTGGACACGCCGCCCTTGCGCTGCACATAGGGCACCAGCGTGTCCTTGACCAGCTCCGACATCTGGTAGATGTCGCTGCCCTCCCGGCTCACCGCCACGGTCATGAAGGCGTTCATGTTCAGGCTGTACTCAATGATGGAGGGCGTCAGGCAGCTGCTGGGCAGGTCGCTCTTGGCCTGATCCAGCTTGTTGGACACCTTCACCAGGGCACTGTTCATGTCGGTATCATCGGTGAAGTGCATCAGCAGCAGGCTGTAGTTCTCCGCCGAGGTGGCCGTGATGTTCTCTACACCGGGCACCGTGAGGGCGTTCTGCAGCACGTCCGACACTTCGCTCTCCACACGCTCCGGGCTGGCACCCGGGTATACGGTGACCACCATCAGATACGGCGTGCTGACGTCGGGCAGCAGATTGGTCTGCATCTTCGTGATGGCCACAAAGCCCAAGATCAGCACCATCACCACGGCCACCAACACCGTGAATGGCTTTTTGACACTGAATTTTTCCATTTTTCCTACCGTTTCCCTGCCATGCGCCGCAGCACCGCAGTCATCCCCCGCAAGGGTCGTTCACACTTTAACATTCCTATTATACACAGAAGATGTAAGGTTGCAACAGACCCAACCGCTTTCTTTCGCAAAACTTTTAATCTTTGCCGTCTGTTCGGGACCAAATTCCGTCACACTCCGCCTGAAATACGGTCCGGAGGGCCGGATCATTGCACCGGGCGCATTTTGTTTTTTGCGTGGAAATGTGCTTTTAAATATGGTATACTAGAGTTCAGAATGGAGCAATAGGCCCTTTTGCGGCCTTTTTCCCGATAGAGCGAACCAGCAGACGAGGAGAACTATGAAAAAAGTCATTTCGGTCCGTTTCAAAGAAAACGGCAAAAGCTATTATTTTGACCCTGCCGATGCGGATATCCGTACCGGCGATTACGTCATCGTGGAGACTGCCCGCGGCATCGAGTGCGGCGAGGTGGTGCAGGGCGTCAAGGAGATTGCCGACGCGGCGGTGCCCAAGGCCCTCAAGCCCATTACCCGCATGGCCGACAGCGTGGATGTGCGCCGGATGCGCCAGAACCGCGAGGACGAAAAGCGCGCCTACCGCACCTGCCAGGACTGCATTGCCCGCCACGGGCTGGAGATGAAGCTGGTGGAGGCCGAGTATACCCTCGACCGTTCCAAGATCATGTTCTACTTCACCGCCGACGGCCGCGTGGACTTCCGTGAGCTGGTCAAGGATCTGGCCGGCATCTTCCACACCCGCATCGAGCTGCGCCAGATCGGCGTGCGCGACGAGAGCAAGATGATCGGTGGTCTGGGCATCTGCGGCCAGCCCTTCTGCTGCAGCCGCTTTCTCAAGGACTTCCAGCCCGTTTCCATCAAGATGGCCAAGGAGCAGGGCCTGTCGCTGAACCCCACCAAGATCAGCGGTGCCTGCGGCCGCCTGATGTGCTGCCTGGCCTATGAGGAAAACGCTTACGAATACCTGAACAGCATCATGCCCATGGTGGGCAGCACCGTGCGCACCCCGGACGGTCTGGGCACCGTGCTGGAAGTGAACCCGGTGTCCGGCTATCTGCGGGTGCGCTGCGGCACCGAGAGCCTGTCGCCCCGGTACTACAAGGTAGGCGTGTGCGAATACATCAGCGGCGGCAAGCGCGCACCCCGCCGCCCCGACCCGGACGACGATTATTCCGGTGTGCGCAACCCCGCCCCGGTGGTGGCTTCCTCCGATGACGACAAGCGCTGTGCAGGCGGCTGCGCCAAAAAGCGCAGCGAGAAGAATGGCTGAGCATCCAAGTGGTTAGTAAAGTAAAACTAACCATTCTTCGTGATTTTCGCCAAAAATCTCCGGCAATTTTGTCCATAAGTTAGCCCATGCTTTTGTGCAACCCAACAAAAAATCTCCTTTTGGTGCGGGGCGCTTACGGTTAGTCTTGCCTTTTCTTTTCGGCTTTGTTAAAATGCAGGCAAGGATATGAATTCCGGAGAGATGTGTACAGCCGTGCCTGACACATTTCTTCATACATTACAACGGGCACGGGGATAAAAGGAGATTTTATTATGGCACACAAGGTTTCTGACGCATGTGTTGGCTGCGGCGCTTGCGAGGGCGCTTGCCCGGTTGGTGCAGTTGCCGTTGAGAACGGCGTTGCAGTTGTGAACGCAGACGCTTGCATCGATTGCGGCGCTTGCGAGGGCGCTTGCCCCACCGGTGCAATCACCGCTGAATAATCAGCGGCATTGCCGGAATAACACATCCAAGGCAGCAGACCTGTTCAGGCGGGTCTGCTGCTTTTTGTTTTTGCACAAATTCCGGGAGCAATTCCGGTTATTTTTCTGAGAGGAATCGGCACACTGTCTATGGAACATTCTACCGAAGTTTTGTATAATAGAACAAAGGTCTACTGCACCCCTGCCCACCGGTTCGGGTCGGACGCGCTGCTGCTGGCCCGCTTTTGCGAGCCAAAACGCAGCCAGACGGCGGCCGACCTGTGCTCCGGCTGCGGCATCGTGGCGTTGGAGTGGCACGACCGCGGCCACCGCGGCCCCTGTGCGGCGCTGGAGCTCCAACCCGAGGGCAGCGCCCTGCTGGCCGATGCTGTCACCGAGCAAGGCATCGGCCACATCACGCCCCATTGCGCCGACCTGCGCACCTTCCGGCAGGGGGAGGGCAGTTTTGACGTGTGTGCGTGCAATCCGCCCTATTTTACCGCCGGGCCTCAGAGTCAGAATGCGGCCCACGCGCTGGCCCGGCACGAAAACACCTGCACGCTGGACGATGTGTGTGCCTGCGCGTTCCGCCTGTTGAAGGACGGCGGGCGGCTGGCACTGTGCCACCGGCCGGAGCGGTTGGCCGAAGTGCTGGATGTGCTGCGGGCCCACCGGCTGGAGCCCAAGCGGCTGGCCTTCGTCAAGAACCGGGCAGACGCAGCCCCGTGGCTTTTCCTTGTGGAAGCCCAGAAAAACCGCAAGACCGGCCTGCGTGTGGAGCCGGATGTGCTCATCAGCGCCGGAGCGGCGCTCTACGGGAGGTAACTATGGCAGGAACTCTTTACATCGTGGCAACCCCCATCGGCAACCTGGACGACATGCCGCCCCGGGTGGCCGCCACCTTTGGCGCGGCAGACTTCATTGCCGCCGAGGACACCCGCGTGACCATGAAGCTGCTGAACTTTCTGGGCCTGAAAAAGCCCATGGTCAGCTACTACGAGCACGCTTTGCAGAAGGGCGAGGCCATTCTGCAGCGCATCGAGGCAGGGGAGAGCTGTGCGCTGTGCTCCGATGCGGGCATGCCCTGCGTTTCCGACCCCGGTGAGGTGATCGTGCGGGACGCTCTGGCCCGCGGCATCAAGGTGGTGCCGGTGCCGGCTGCCTCGGCCTGCGTCACAGCACTGGCCGTGTCCGGGCAGGACACCTCCCGCTGGGTATTCGAGGGCTTTCTGCCGGTGAACCGCAAGCAGAAAAAGGAACGGCTGGCCGATCTTCTGCACGAAAAGCGCACCGTGATCTTTTACGAAGCACCCCACAAGCTGCGCACCACCCTGGACGACCTGACCGCCGCCTTTGGCCCGGAGCGCAGCATCACCCTGTGTCGGGAGCTGACCAAGCTCCACGAAGAGATCTGGAAAACGACCTTGGGCGAGGCCGTGGAGCACTACAGGGCCAACGATCCCCGCGGCGAGTATGTGCTGGTGATGGCCGGTGCCCCCGCCGGGGAGGATGCCGACGCCGGGCTGACGCTGGAGCAGGCAGCGCAGCGGGCACTGGAGCTGACGGGTGAGGGCTTTGGCCCCACGGCAGCGGCCAAGGCGGCGGCACAGGGCACGCCCTATTCCAAGAGCGAAGTGTACAAGCAGCTGCTGGTGCTGCAACAGGACCGGCAGACTGCGGAATGATAAGAGGAGGACTTTTTTCGTGACAAAACTTCTGGTCCTGAGCGACAGCCATGGCGGACGCGCCGCCATTGAGCGGGTGCTGCTGAAGGAGAATGCGAACATTGACGCCCTGGTTTTTCTGGGCGACGGCCTGCGGGACCTGGAACAGGCCCTGACCCCGTACCCCCGGCTGCGGGCCTACTCGGTGGCCGGCAACTGCGACTACGGCGCTCTGGAGCCGATGGACGGTCTGGCCGCCTTTGACCAGACCATCGTGTTCTATACGCACGGCCATATGTACGGCGTAAAATACGATCTGGACACGCTGACAGATGCCGCTGCCGCCCGGGGCGCGGAATTGGCCCTGTTCGGCCACACCCATGTTCCCCATGCCGAGCAGCGGGGCAAGGTGTTTTTGTTCAACCCCGGCTCCTGCGGCCGCTGCTACACCGGCCCCGACACCTACGGCCTGCTGACGCTGGAAAACGGCAAGGTGACCGCCTATGAGCACAAAGAGGTACCGAAGCAATGAGCATCAACGAGGTGCGTTATCTGCCGGAATGCGGCAGCACCAACGCCTATGTGAAAGAGCATTTTGAAGAATTCGGTCCGGTGGGGGCCGTGTATACCGAAAACCAGACCGCCGGGCGCGGCCGTCTGGGCCGCAGCTGGGTGAATGCCGAGGGCAAGGCCCTGTACTATACGGTGGCCATCCGGGAGCCGCTGGCCCAGCCTGCCACCCTGCCGCTGCTGGCCAGTCTGGCGGTGCGCCGCCAGCTGCAGCTGCGCTACAGCGTGGACTGCCAGATCAAATGGCCCAACGACCTGCTGCTCAACGGCAAAAAAGTCGTGGGCATCCTGTGCGAAAGCGTGAGCTACGGCTACCAGCAGCAGGGGCGCGGCATCCTGTGCGGCATCGGCATCAATCTGGCCCAGCCCCAGAGCTATTTTGACGCCGCCAACCTGCCCAACGGCACCTCGCTGGCACTGCAGGGGGCAAACGTTGATCTTGCCGCCGACCCTGCCTGGCTGGCCGAGGGCCTGACCGACTTTGGCTTTGACCGCAACCTGTACACCTTTGCCCGGGACGGCTTTGCGCCCTTCCGGGAGGAGTACAAGGCCGCCTGCGTCAATCTGGGCCGCCGGGTCACCTTTGACCTGCCGGAGGGCGGGCAGGGTGCCGGGGAGGCCATCGACGTGGACGAGGAAGGACGCCTTGTGGTGCGCACCGACAGCGGCGAAGTGCATGTGTTCACCGGCGAAGTATCGGTGCACGGCATCTACGGCGCCGTGTAATATGCAAAAAGAGCCGCTGCTGCACGGATGATGTGCAGCAGCGGCTCTTATCGTTCGGCTTATCTTCTCCGCTTCATTCTGCGCCGCCGGTTCAGGTTGCGGGAACCGCCGCCGCATGCCAGCGTGACAACACTCAGCACGAGCAGGATGACCGCCAGTGCGGCCAACAGCAGCAGGGTGGACCGGCTGTCGGTGCGGAAGTCGGAGACGTACTCCTGATGGGTCACCAGATCCACCTGGCCTACCTCGCAGCCGTCCAGATACACCGTGGCGGTGCCCAGCTTCTGGCCGTTTTTCACGGTGGCCGACACGCTCTCGGGCAGGTCAAAGGAATAGCTCACCTTGTCGTCCGCGTGACCGTAGCCTCTGACCGGAGCAGCCGCATACAGTTCCACCTCCGGATGGGTGCGGCATTTGGTCAGGTCCACGGTGGTCACCACGGTCTGGGTGTCCACCAGCGGCCGGTCGGCAAAGCTGGCAAAGGCCCAGTCAAACAACGCATCACACTCACTGTACAGATGCTCGTTGCTGTCGCTGCCCAGGATCACAAGGCCGTAGGTGTGGCCGTCCTTTTGGGCAAGGGCCACCGCACAGCGGCCTGCCAGGGTGGTAAAACCGCCCTTGACCCACTTGACAGAATCCTTATAATAAGCACCGGAGGCGTCCATCAGCGGGTTGGAGCTGCTGATGGTGCGCTGCTCGCTGTGGAAATTCGTCTGGCCCAGCGTATAGGTGGTGGAACCGGCCACCTGCGCAAAGGTCTCGTTGGCCGCGCAGGCCGCCGCGATCTTTGCCATGTCCTCTGCCGAGGCCACATTGCCGTAATCGTACAGGCCGTGGGCGCAGGTAAAGGTGGCACTGGTGCAGCCCAGCTCTGCGGCACGGGCGTTCATCTGCTGGATGAAGGCATTCAGGCTGCCGCCCACGTCCCAGGCGATGACGCTGGCCGCGCTGGCCGCGATGCCTTCCACGACGACGACCTTGTGGCCGGTCAGGCCCTTGATGGCGTTGTGGATGGCGATGCCGGTGTAGAGGTCGCCGCCGCAGCTATTGATCTTGATGGTGATATTGCTCTTGCCCTTGACGGCCGCGAGATCCTCCATGAAGCTCTCGGGCGCGATGTAGAGGCCGGGCTCGGGCTCGCCCGTCCACCAGTCAACAGGCTGACGGCTCACGACGTCGCCGTAGAGGGTGATCTCGCCCTCGTCGTCGCCGATGCTGGCGACGTTCCAGAACTTGATCGGCGTGCCCGCAGTCTGAGGCCCGGCGCAGAGCCGGGGAGTGTTATGCGTTCTCATGCTTGTCTCCTTCCTTGATGCTTTTGATGGCCTCGGCGACGATCGCCTCCCGCAGAGCTGCGGAGATCGTGCCGCTGGCCGCTGTGCTCTGGTCGACCTGCCCCTGCGCTGCGCGCAGCTTCTCGTTTTCCCGAGCGAGCTGGTCGACGTTGGCGTCCCACTGACCGCCGTTGAGTCGGATGGTCGCCTGCTCTCTGGTCGTGATGCCTTCGCCGATGGCGAGGATCTCGGCCGTGATCTCCTTCGTCGGGTCGAGCTGTCCCTGAGAGGGGCCGATCCACTCGGCGCCGAGGTATGCGGCGCGGATCGCCGGATCTGCGAAGAAGCCCGGGGCGCTGATGCGGCCGCGGGCGACGGCTTCAGAGAGCCAGATCTCATATACCGGCGTGCAGAAGTCATCGACAAACCACTTGCGCCTCATGCGGAACGCCTTCCACGCCTCCATCAGGGCGGCGCGGCTGGCGCTGTACGAGCTGTTGAAGCTCTTGAGCAGCAGGTCGGCCGGGATCTCGAGCGCCGCGCCCACCTGTTCGCAGATGGCGCGCAGGAAGGTGTTGAAGCCGCTGGCCGGCCGTTTGGGGTCTGCAAATGTCACGTCCTCGCCGGGCTCCATGATGTTGATCTGGCCGGGGCCCATCTCGTACTCGTTAGGATCTCGGCTCACCTCCGGCAGGCTGCTCCCGGCCTCGTTGAACGGGTTGTCGCCGGCGCCTGCCTCGGTCTTGATGAAGGCCGTGAAAAACGACTCGACGACCGCCGCAGTCAGCTCGCTCTCGGTGTAGCGGCGAAGCTGGAGCAGGGGCTCGATGACCTGCGAGAGATAGCTGACGCCGCGGTATTGATCCGGGCGCTCGCTCTCCATGACGTGCAGGATGTTCGGCAGGCCAGTCCGCTCGCCGTATGCCTGAACACGGGCCCACGTTGTCGTCGTGCTGCCGAGCTCGAAGGGGTAGGTGCTGCGGATGTGGTACGCCTCGATCTGGCCGTCGCCGTTCACCTCGACGCCGTCGTAGATGGTGTTGCCGCTGGCCGCCTTGCCGGTGGTCAGCAGCATCGGGGTGATGATGCCGGAGGTCGTTGGCGTGGCGACTCGGTCGGCCTCGATCAGGTGCAGGCGTAGCGAGTAGGGCGTGAGCGGCGTCGGCTCGTACTGCTTCACGACGGCGAACACGTCGCCGCTGACCAGCCACGAGGAGAGTGCGAGCTGCTGCATGGCTGCGAAGTTGTTGACGCCGGTGGCGTCGCACGCCCTTTTGTTCTCAGACCAGAGAGCGAACTCACGCTCGGCCTGAGCCTGCCATGCGTCGGCGGCCTCCTGCGTCATGCCGAGCGCCTCGCGGTCGATCCGACTCTTGAGCTGGAGGCCGATGCCGACGACGTTGGTGCGGTTGGTGCGGATGGCAGAGGTGGCGATCGGGGCCGCCATGTAAAGCATCCGGGCACGCTGCCGCAGGGTGTAGTTGTTGGCGTCGATGTCCTCCTTCGGGCTGCCGCTCATAGCTCTGAAGCCCTTGGTCGCCTTCTTGTGCCAGCTCGCGCCGGCGTCGCCGTAGCCCTTATTCACAGGGCGCGGCTGCTGCCGCCTGTTCTGTGGGCGGCTTCTGCTTTTTCTTTTGCTGATGGTGCTCACCTCCTTCATGGTGAAGATGGCCGAGTCGGGAGAAAAGGAGCGAAAACTCCCGGCGTCGGCCTATGAAAAAAGCCCCTTTCGGGGCTTCTTTCACCAGTCTCGGGGCACTACTCCCACAGCTTTTCGCGGCTTCTCGCCGTTCAGTGCGGCCTCGAGGGCTTCGATGTCTGCCTCGAGCTGTTTGATGGCGGCCCGGATGGATCCGAGGTCGGTGTTGTAGCGGGCCAGATTGCGCGAGCCGATGCCGTAGCTCTGGACGCCTCCGTCCAGCATCTCGGCCTCTCGCTTCAGGTAGAGATCCAGCCGGTTCCTCTTGATGGACAGCTGGTACTCGATTTGTTCGCGGG
>OLVY01001399.1_pt1 | contig 15281 bp, 11 predicted proteins | sample 1674261 | NCBI WGS metagenome assembly OLVY01 (sample SAMEA103958155, study PRJEB25191) | human gut metagenome | biome: human-associated habitat [ENVO:00009003]; feature: intestine environment [ENVO:2100002]; material: feces | place: Germany | collected 2013/2015
ACAGGCTCATGGAAATATTATGCGGTTTACGCCGTTTCGAGTGCAAGAGGATTAACGGAATCAAACAAAATGGCTCTTATGACACCATGTATGTTAATAAGTATGGTTGTTTACTTTGGCACAGTCTTTAAAGAAAAGCTTACCGTCATAAAAATTATTCTAACGCTTTTTTACTCGGTGGCAATTGTCTGGATATCGGGAAAACGTTTTATGCTCGCCAATATTTTGCTTTTATTTATATTCTATACAGTAAACTTGGACATCAGTGTCGAAGGTCGAAAGAAAATATACAAAGCATTACCAATATTAGGAATTGTATTGATTGGCTTCTCTATCTTTTATTTGGCAGTAATCAGACCAATGGCGGAAACATCATCATCGAGTATCTACGATATGCTACGAGTTGATTTCGGGCGGGATGATGTTATCAAGTATGTGATCAACAAGGAAATCATTCGCGGTGAGCGTATTTTGGAGTATCGTGGAGAGACATTTTTAAGTTTGATTGGTGCTTTTATACCGCGAAAAATGTGGCCCAGCAAACCATATCCACATTACATGTATTTGACCGGTTCTATATTGAATTTGAGTATTCACAATCTGCCAGCGGGGACAACGCCATCTCTATTGGAAATGACAATTTGCAATTTTGGCTTTTGGGGATTTGCAGTTGGAATTATTTTTCTGATTTGGATTTGCAATATGATTGATCGGTTAAAGGATATCGACACGAAGGCTATTGGACTTATCTTGGCGATGGTTCTTTTAACGCAAAGTATGGATGTCTACCTTATTCTGATTGTTATACTCGTTGCTATCAGCCTTATGGTTCAACTTTTCAAAGGTCGAAAGGTACGCATTGTTATACATCGTTAACAAGAAAGAGCGACTATATGCTGAATTGTAAAAAAGAAAATTGTACGGGCTGCGGAGTATGCGCTTATAGCTGCCCAAAGAGCGCAATCAATATGGTAGAGTCTGTTGAAGGCTTTCTCTACCCTAAAGTAGATAGGTCATTATGTGTAGATTGCAACCTGTGCAATAAGGTTTGTCCTTCGCTAAAAAAGCCTTCGATTGGCGATTTTGCTGACTGTTATGCTGTTCAATTGATAAATAAAACTACGTTACGGCACTGTGCCTCAGGCGGAGCGTTTTATGGAATTGCACAAACTGTGCTGGAGCAGAATGGTGCGATTTTTGGTGTAGTGGATTTTGGAACAGAATTACGATATCAAAAAGCTACCTCGCTTAAAGAACTTGATGAACTGACAGGATCAAAATATTTTCAGTGCGCTATTTCAGAAAAAGCGTATGGTGAAATCATAGAGAGTACACAAAAAGGACTCACATTGGTCTCGGGTACGCCGTGTATGGTAGCTGCAATCCGGAATCTGCAGAGAATAAACCGTAAAAACCTGCTTACGTTTGAGATTTTGTGTCAAGGTGTTCCAAGTAAAACCGTTATCGAAAAATTTTATTCGGAAATGGCTGCAAAATATGGCTCACCTGTTCAAAACCATGTTTTTCGTTCAAAAGACCGCTATATTGGTCGGAATTATCTGAACCGCTATGAATTCAAGAATGGCAAGGTAGTGTATCTGATTGGTGAGGAAGATCCGCTGTCGCTGTCTTTCCAACGACAGATTTTTTTGAGGGAATCCTGTTACAGCTGTCAGTATGCAAATGAGGCACGGACAGCTGATTTTACAGCAGGCGATTTATGGAAAACTGATGTTAACGGGCTGGACATAGAGCGTGGGTGTTCGGTTTTGCTCTGTAATACCTCAAAAGCTAAATGTTTTTTGGACGAAACAAAAGTCTTTTTGATTGGAAAAATCAATTTCAAAACAGCGTTGGAACACAATATTCCATATCATCATCCCGTCAAACGTCCTAAATGCAGAGACTGGAGCTACAAGCTGTTGTGCAGCGGGATTCCACCCAAAACAGTTACAATTCTCTGCTGTTGGAAATATTATATCAAACGGCTTTTTACAGGAAAAAGAAAATGAAAAAAGTTGGAATTATTACATACCATTTCGCGCAGAACTACGGTGCGGTACTTCAGTGCTATGCGTTGCAGACATACTTATCCCAGCAAGGATATGCAGTCACGGTTTTTGATTTTGTCAGTGAAAAGCAGCAGAAAAACAATGACGTTGTAAAGCATGGAGCCTCTGTCAAAACTGCGGTTGCAAATATCTGTCTGCTTCCGTTTACGCACAGTATCCGAAAAAAGCATGCCCGATTTGTAGACTTCTGCCAAAAGAATCTTCATTTGACTCCGCATTTTTCTACCGTGGAATCGTTGGAGCAATATATTGAAGAAAATGGATATGACGTGGTTATTTCTGGTAGTGATCAAGTGCTGAACCCTAACATCAATGATTTTGAGATAGCTTTTCTGTATCCATTCAAAACTAAAGCAAAAAAAATCGCGTACGCGGCTAGTACTGGTAATGCCTCGCCAGATGATATCCAAAAGATTCAATGCTATCTGGATGACTTTTCAAAAATCTCAATTCGAGAACAAAAAGACCTTGGAAAGTTTGATGCAGAAACGGCGGCACGGTTGTCCGTCGTATGCGACCCTGTTATGTTGCTGCGGGCAGATACTTGGAACAATATGTTGGAGCAACCATCTGGAAAGCCGTATCTGATTTGCTACTTCCTCCATAAGAAACTGTTCCGTGAAGAATTTGCGATTGCGCAAAAAATTGCAAAAGGTCGCGGCTTAGAGCTGAAAGTAATCAATGCAAGATTTGGTCCTAACAGCTTTCGTAAAGGAACGGTTTTTGATGCTGGACCGGGAGAATTTGTAAACTTGATTGCCAACGCTTCTTATATCTGTACGGATTCTTTTCATGGAACGCTCTTTTCTCTGATTTTCCATAAGCAGTTTTCTTGTTTGGACACAAAGCAAAATCATCACGACACTCGCAAAAAGGGATTGCTGGAAAGTGTTGGTGCAACTGCCGCATATCAGAATATCGAAGACCCTCTGAAAATATGCAGCACTTTGAATTATGAAGAGATTGATTGCCGGATGGACGAAATCAGAAAATCCGCAGCCGAGTTTTTGGAGATATCAGATGAATAAAAAACTAGCAGATTTGTTCAAATCAAAGGTTTTAGCAAATAGCGCATGGCTGATTGTTTTGCAGGTATTCAATACTATTGTTCCGCTTCTGACACTTCCGTATATTACGCGCGTTCTTGGAACATCTAATTACGGCGTGTTTTCCCTTGCACTTAATTGGGTGACGTATTTTCAGGTGATCGTTGAATATGGTTTCGGCTTCACGGGTGCTCGTAAAGTTTCTGTTCACGGAGATGATGGCCTGCAAGAACTGTACAGCAGGATTATTACCGCAAGAATTCTATTGTTGTGCGGAACATTTTTTGCAATGAATATTCTAAGTGTAGCTTTGCACGCAAGCAGTGCGCAGTACGTCAGTATGAACATCCTCTTTCTGATTATTCTAGGCGTTGCGTTTCAACTCACATGGCTTTTTCAAGGCAAACAGGACATGAAGTTGATTGCTATTATCAATGCAGTTTCACGCTTGTTCTCGGTACTAATGGTTTTTGCACTGGTACACAGTGAAAATCACCTGTATCTGTACTGCATTTGCTACGCCATAACCTTCCTGCTTTCTGCTGCTCTGGGAATCCTGCTGGCACGAAAAAAATATGGCCTAAAAGTAAGGCTCTGCAAGATTGCAGATGCTATCAGCGAAATCAAAGATGGCTGGTATTTGTTTATTTCGCAGGCTATGTCCAAAATTTTTAGTGGGATTGGAACAACCGTTCTGGGTGCTGTTGCAACGCCAAGTATTGTTGGAATTTATTCAGCAATCTATAAAATTCCATATATTATGGTGCTGTTTTTTAGCCCGATCAGTCAGGCACTTTATCCGCACATTAGCGTTTGTTTTTCAAAGTCATTTGAAAGTGGGCGCAAGACAGTCACCACCGCTGCAAAACTCGTTATTCCAGCTTTCGCGTTAGCAGGACTTGCAATTATACTTCTTCGGGACCATCTGATTCTGATTGCGTTTGGTAAGAATTATCTTGAATATTCTGCAATCATAATTCCGCTCGTTCTTTGGATGCTGTTCAGCGTAATCAATAACTTTATAGGAATACAGTTTTTAGTTGCAAGCGGAAATCAAAAGTTATACAGCCGTGCATTTACAATCGGTTCACTAATAACGGTTGGAATGAATATCCTGCTGGGTGGAGTTTTGGGCATTTATGGGGTTTCTTTTGCAGCACCAATTGGTGAAATGAGTTTGACAATACTATTATATTTTAGTGTAAAAAAAGCCAAACACGGAGGAAATTAAAATGAAGAAAATTATGCTCGTTTTCGGCACTCGCCCGGAAGCAATTAAAATGTGTCCGCTTGTCAATGAACTGAAGAAACGCAAAGAATTGGAGACGGTTGTTTGTGTGACTGGACAGCATCGTCAGATGCTGGATATGGTTCTTGAGGCATTTGATGTCACCCCTGACTATGACCTGTCCATTATGAAGGATAAGCAGACGCTATTCGACGTAACTACCAATATTCTGAATAGTATCAAGGCTGTTCTGGAAAAGGAAAAACCTGATGTAGTTTTGGTACACGGCGATACATCTACGACCTTCGTGACTGCATTGGCTTGCTTCTATATGCAGATTCCTGTGGGCCATGTGGAAGCTGGTCTGCGAACCTACAATATCTACAGCCCGTATCCGGAGGAATTCAACCGTCAGGCGGTTTCCATTATCAGCAAATTCAACTTTGCTCCTACAGAGCTTTCTAAGCAGAATCTGCTGAAAGAGGGAAAGAAACCCGATAGCATTTATGTCACGGGTAATACCGCAATTGATGCCTTGAAAACTACTGTTCGTGAGAGCTATACGCACCCTGAACTGGAATGGGCAAAGGATAGCCGTCTGATTATGATTACTGCTCATCGCCGTGAGAATCTCGGTGAGCCGATGTGTCACATGTTTAAGGCGATCCGCCGTGTGATGGATGAGCATCCTGATGTTAAGGCAATCTATCCCATTCATATGAATCCTGCTGTGCGCGAAACCGCAAATGAGTATCTGGGAAATGACGATCGCATTCACATTATTGAACCGCTGGATGTTCTGGATTTCCACAACTTCCTGAGCCGTAGCTATCTGATTCTGACGGATTCGGGTGGAATTCAGGAGGAGGCTCCTTCTTTGGGTAAACCGGTTCTGGTTATGCGTGATACCACGGAGCGTCCGGAAGGTATTGTAGCAGGTACGCTGAAGTTGGTTGGCACGGAAGAAGAAACGATTTATAAAGAGTTCAGCCGTCTGCTGTCTGATAAAGATGAGTACGAGGCAATGAGTAAGGCAAGCAATCCGTATGGCGATGGACACGCCTGTGAGCGGATTGCAGATATACTGGAAGAAAAACTCTAAAATTATAGCCATGCATTAGCATGGCTGTGCTGCTCAAATGTGCTACCTCTCCGTGGTGAGCGGCAGGCAACGGATTATACTCCGGCTAAAGCATATATTCGTTAATTCACTCTTTGTAATAGGGAAAACTATAATGGGAAAATATTTTGGAACCGATGGCTTCCGTGGTGAAGCCGGAATTACATTAACAGCAGACCATGCTTATAAAGTGGGGCGCTTCCTTGGCTGGTACTACAATGCACTGCATGAGCGCAACGGTGATACTGATCCAGCTCGTATCGTCATCGGCAAGGATACCCGCCGTAGCTCCTATATGTTTGAGTACAGCCTGGTCGCTGGGTTAACCGCTTCCGGTGCAGACGCTTATCTGCTCCATGTTACCACTACTCCATCTGTGGCGTACATCGCTCGCGTGGATGACTTCGATTGTGGCATTATGATCTCTGCCAGCCACAACCCGTACTACGACAACGGTATTAAGCTGATTGACTGCTATGGCGAGAAAATGCCGGAGGAAACTCTGCTGCTGGTAGAGGATTACATCGACGGCCAACTCCATGTGTTCGATCAGGACTGGTCGGAACTGCCTTTTGCTCATCGTGAGCATATTGGCTGTACTGTTGACTATGTGGCAGGCCGTAACCGTTACATGGGCTACTTGATTTCTTTGGGTATCTACTCTTTTAAGGGCGTTAAGGTTGGTCTGGATTGCGCCAACGGCAGTTCTTGGAACATTGCAAAATCTGTGTTCGATGCACTGGGTGCAGATACCTACGTCATTAACGCACAGCCCAATGGTCTGAACATCAACTTGAACGCTGGATCTACCCACATTGAGGGGCTGCAGAAGTTTGTCGTGGAGAAGGGTCTGGACGTTGGTTTTGCCTTTGATGGTGACGCCGACCGCTGCCTGTGTGTGGATGAGAAGGGCAATGTTATCACCGGCGACCACATTCTGTACATCTACGGTTGCTATATGAAGGAACGTGGTAAGCTGCTAAATAATACCGTCGTCACCACAGTCATGTCTAACTTTGGCCTCTACAAAGCATTTGATGAACAGGGTATTGGTTATGCCAAGACCGCTGTTGGTGACAAGTACGTCTATGAGTACATGGCGAAGAACGGCTGCCGTATCGGTGGTGAGCAAAGCGGCCACATCATCTTCTCCAAGTATGCCAGCACGGGTGACGGTATCCTGACCAGTCTGAAAATGATGGAAGTCATGTTGGCGAAAAAGAAGCCGATGAGCGAACTGGCAGCACCGCTGAAGATTTATCCGCAGGTGCTGGAGAATGTTCGTGTAACGGATAAAAAGGCGGCACAGAACGATGAGACTGTGCAGGCAGCAGTAAAGAATGTGGCTGAAGCACTGGGTGATACTGGCCGTATTCTGGTCCGTGAGTCCGGCACGGAGCCGGTGGTGCGTGTGATGGTGGAAGCTCCTGACCACGACACCTGTCAGAAATATGTTTCCGAAGTTGTCGATGTGATTCGTGATAGAGGATATAGTTTGTAAATAAAATTGGCGATTGAAAACAAGCATTTATCAGGCCAGCGTAAAGTTTTTGTAGGAAAGCCTAGATAATAAAATAGAGAACGACCATTTGGTGTGATAAAGTATTTAGCGTCCAAACCAAAACCAATCACGAAAGGCGTTCTCTATGTTTAACAGTATACAGCAGTTTGAAACGGCAGGCATTAAAAATCTTAGAAAAGCAGAGGATGAATTCATCCGTACCAGAGATATGGCGAATTTCATTAATGCCATCAAAGAGGTTGTGCTCCATCTGGGGCTTGATGTGATCGCTGAAACACTGGAGAACTATGATGAGGCTATCCGTAAAAGCCCGAAGCGATCTGAGAAATGGAGTGTTGTCCGGAAGGATCCGAAGCAGCTGGTCACTTCTTTGGGTACCGTCCAGTATCGTAAGACCTTATTCATCAACAAGACGACAAAAGAAAGATCCTACCTCCTTGATCGGGAACTCAGTTTGGAAAAGCACCAGCGCATCACGGAGGACGCAGAGGCCCAGCTTCTTACGGAGGCTGTTCAGACAACCTATCGGAAGGGTGGAGAGGCTGTCAGCATTCTCGATGATGTCAGCAAGGAAACAGTGATGGATAAGATCCGAACAATCGATTTCACAAAAGTGCATAAGGCTCCTGAAACGCTTCGAGAAATTCCGTATCTTTACATCGATGCAGATGAGGACCATGTGGCGCTGCAGTTTCATGAACATAAAGGTGATGTCCGAACGAATGCTCAGCATCGTAAGGACAACTGTGTGCTCGCCAAGATGGTTTATGTGTACGAAGGAATCGAACCAGAAGCACCGGGAAGTAAACGTCATAGACTGATCAACCCGCACTATTTCTGCGGCGTGTATGATGGCGCAGACAATGATAAGCTCTGGCAGGAAGTATACGATTATCTTGATGAAACCTATGATCTCACCAAGGTAAAGAAAGTATACCTGAATGCAGACGGCGGAAGCTGGATACAGGGAGCAAAGAAGCGGTTACACGGGCTCACGAGAGTGATGGATGAGTTCCATCTGAACAAGTATCTACTGCGTATGACGGGTGGTCTTCTGGACAGTGCCGGTGATGCCAGACGCGAACTTGTTCATCAGATCAAAAAAGGTACGCAGGAGGGCTTTGGACATGAGACAGAGCATATCCTGTCCGTGACTGAATCGGCAAGTGCACAGGAACGTATCGCCGAAAGTGCGAATTACATTCTCCATAACTGGATGCCTGCCAGAACAAGACTGTGCCATGACGACCATCTGATTGGATGCAGCGCAGAAGGACATGTGAGCCATGTGCTGTCAGATAGAATGAGTTCCAGACCACTTGGATGGTGCAGAGACGGGGCAAATCAGATGGCTCACTTAAGAGCTTATTATTTTAACAAGGGGAATATGCTTGAGCTGGTAAAGGCACAGAAGTTTCCTAAGGCTGCCGGTGCTGAAGATACATTCATCATCGATCCTCATAAGCTGGGAGAAACGATGTACAGTGAATGGGGGAAGTACGTGGATCATGCGAATCATGAGGTCAGCGAAATCGCGCAGAAGTTTGCCTGGTTCAATGCTGGAATCACTCTGATTTGACATGTGCTGTATCGTAGGGCTATATTTGTAGACGAAATGCGGATACTCTGCTGCATCATTGGTGGTTCTCACACAATCAAATCCTACAGTAAACTTACGCCGTCGCCTGCGATGATGTGGACGATACCGCACTGTCCTATGCCGAAATCAAGGCACTGGCAACGGGCAATCCCTACATCAAGGAAAAGATGGACTTGGATATTCAGGTCAGTAAGCTGAAGCTGCTAAAAGCCAATCACACCAGTCAGGTTTATAGTTTGGAATCGGATATTGCGCGCCGCTATCCACGAGAAATTACTGCGGCAAAGGGTCAGATCGAAGCCCTGAAAAACGATATGGAAGCGGCAAAACCGCTTCTGGCGCAGGATAAAGACCACTTCGCTATGGAGATCAGCGGTAAGGTGTACAGCGAACGCAAGGAAGCGGGCGCGGCCATCATCGAGGCTTGCAAGGCTTTGAAAGCGGCTGGCACCGAGGGAAGGATTGGCAGCTACGGTGCGTTTGAACTGCATTCCCGGTTTGACAGCTTCGATAAGGTGTTCCGGCTATCCATCAAGGGCGCATGGAACTACTCTATGGAAGTCGGCAAAGACCCGCAGGGCAACATTCTGCGTGTTACCAATGCACTGTCTGGCATCGAAAGAGCATTGCCGCAAGTGGAACGCAGACTGGAAACCTTGGAACAGCAGTTGGCGCAGGCAAAGGAAGAAGCCAAGCGACCCTTTGTGCAGGAAGCGGAACTGGCAGAGAAATCCGCGAGACTTGCAGAGAAATCCGCGAGACTTGCAGAGCTGAATTCACTGCTCAACATGGACGAAAAGGGCGGTGAGGATGCGCTGGGAGTGGACGAGGATGCAGCCGAAACCGAAGTTGCAGACAGGCCGCGCCAGCCTGTGAACTATGCAGGCCGCGTTGCAGAGCGCACTGCGGACAATGTGCGGAAACCCTCTGTGCTGGCGCAGCTTCATGCAAAACAGGCAGAGCGCAGCGCAGAACCGCAGAAATCCCAGAAGCGGAAAAGTCACGATATGGAACTGTAAATGAGAGCCGCCCCGTCAGTTTTGTCTGGCGGGGCATTTTTTTTTGAAGGAGGGCATTTGCTGACATTAACACCGATCAATTTGAAAACGGCAAACGCATTTGTACAGCAGTATCACCGCCACCATAAGCCGACACGAGGACATAAGTTTTCCATCGGCGTATCGGAAAATGGTGCGCTGGTGGGCGTTGCTATCTGCGGCAGACCTGTGGCGCGGCGGCTGGACGATGGCTATACGCTGGAAGTCAACCGTCTGTGTACAGATGGAACACCAAACGTCTGCAGCATCCTGTATGCGGCGGCGTACCGTGCAGCACGGGCAATGGGTTACAACAGAGTTGTTACCTACATTCTGGATACGGAGAATGGAGCATCCCTGAAAGCTGCCGGGTATACCTGTGAGGGCAGAGCCGGAGGCTTGGAATGGAACGGCGCGAAGGCACCGAAACAGGCTGACCAATATCCGCGCCAGATGAAAACACGATGGGTCAAGAAAAAGGAGGGCTTGCATGGCAGTTGACCGCAAACAGCAGATGAAAGAAATCACGGAACGGCTGGAGCAGGGTGTAAAGGACATTTTTACATCGGAAATGTACACGACGTATCTGCGCACGATGGCAAAATTCCACAATTACAGCTTCAACAATACGCTGCTGATCGCTATGCAGCGGCCTGATGCCACGCTGGTGGCAGGGTTTAACGCATGGAAGAATAAGTTCAACCGCTACGTCAAAAAAGGCGAAAAGGGCATCCAGATCATTGCTCCGGCTCCCATCGAGGAAGTGGAAGAACGCGAGAAAATCGACAAGGATACGGGTCTGGCTGTACTGAACGAAAACGGTGAGCCGGAAATGGAACGTGTGGAGTATGTGGTTCCGCGCTTCCGAGTGACGACGGTTTTTGATGTTTCACAGACCGATGGGGAACCGATTCCGTCGTTGGAAGTGAACGAACTGACGGCCAGCGTCAAAGACTATGCGCTGCTTACGGCGGCAATCGAGCAGGTATCGCCTGTGCCGATGCGGTTTGATGAAATCGAAGGGGATGCCAAAGGCTATTACAGTGATGCAGACAAAGAAATCTGCATTCAGGTCGGCATGGGCGAGAGCCAGACCATAAAGACGATGATCCACGAGGTTGCTCATGCGATGCTGCACAACAGCGATTTGATGGAGCAGAGCGGCGAAGAAAAAGACAGGCTCACGAAAGAAACCGAAGCCGAAAGCATCGCTTTTACGGTATGCTCGGCTCTGGGCATTGATACATCCGATTACTCTTTTCCGTATGTGGCAAGCTGGGCCAGCGGCAAGGAGATGAAGGAGCTGAAAGACTCGATGGATACGATTCGATTGACAGCTGCCGACTTTCTGGAAAAGCTGGAAGCAGCGGTGGCAGAAAGGAGCGCAGAGCGCATGACCGCAATGCAGTATGCGGAAAAGCTGATTGGCGACAAGGAGCAGGAAAAGACGATTTTTGATGATGAGCAGCGAAATCTCATCGTGAATTTTGCCTTTAAGCTGGATGATCGGGCAGCAACGGAAGAACTGGTGAATGGTCTGGCGGCTGCACTGGCCGAGGATGACAAAGAAGAAGCCAACCGCCTGATGTACGATGCGCAGGAAAAAATTGAAAATCTCCCGGATGGGATGATTGGTCTTTCCGAAATGCATGACTACGGCTACCGGAAAGATGATGTGCTGCCGCTGACGAAAGAGGGCGCACGAGAATGGCATCGGCTGGGTGAAAGAATCTATCCGCTGTTCCGTGATGGCACGGCAGGTGATTATGTAAGCCAAGAGGGAATCGAGCAGCACGATGGTATTTTTGGCATTAGGGCAGACGCATGGGATGCGATTCTATTGGAACAACGGGAAGATTATGCAGAGGACGAGTATGCGCGCCCGGATTTTAAGCTGACAGTAATAAACCGTGAACAGGCTCTGCGGCTGTATGACGAGGGTAAGCAGATTTATCTTGTCCGCATCAGTCCGTGGCCAGTGATCGTTACTGACCGAACAGAAATCGAGCGCGGAAGTGATACCTTCCAGATTGCAACAGCAGATTTGGAGCAGGAGCGGAGTATGACAGAACAGGAAAATATGCTGCTGTATGGCAGCGAGAAGCAGCTCGGTATTTACCAGATCACTGCCCGTGACCCGGAACACGACTACCGTTTTATGGGGCTGGACTATGTGGAGAAGAAAGGCATAACGGTTACCCGTGCAGATTATGACCTGATCTATGCCGCACCGCTTACGGAAAAGGATACGCTGGATGGCATTTATGAACGATTCAATATCCAGCGTCCGGCAGACTTTACGGGGCATTCGCTGTCGGTCAGTGATGTGGTGGTACTCAATGATGGCAGTACGGTCAAAGCCTACTATGTGGACAGCATCGGCTTTGCTGAACTGCCGGAATTTTTCAAGGAAAGGAATATGGATTTGCAGAAAGAGAACCTTTTGAACGAAGAATTGCAGGAAATCGAAATCTTTGATAAGCCCGGTCTTTTCAGCAATGGCCGACTGCGGGATGAAGAAGTGCCGGAGGGCTTATATCGCTATGATCTGCGCGGCTCGGACTACGACCCCGGCCAGCCCATTACAGTGGAGAAAACGGTGGTGGTGAACCATGCAGCATCTGTCCTGATGGCCGAAGAACTTGACCTTGGCGCAGACGGGCGGCTGGAACTTGGAGAGGATGGGCTGAACTTCACAGGCGCGGAGTTGACCGTGCGAGAGTTCATGGAGGAACAGCAGCAGAAAAGAAATGGTCTGATCCACGGCGATTCCGACCACATCGCAGTCGAGGGGCATCTCGGTACATGGTATGCCGTTGATGAAACGGAGATCGGTGGGGAAAAGTTCTTCCTGCTGGAGCATGAGGAACACGGCGATATGGCGGCTTGTGTTGCAGTCGATGAGCAGAGCAAGCTGGTGGCAGAGGATTTGTGGAACGGCTTCGATGATGAATTTTTGGATGCGGTAAAAGAGTATCTTTCTGAAAAATGGAATATGCCGAATAAGGATGATGTGGTATCGGAGATCATTGAAAAGGCTGCGCCGGTGCCGGACAACAGCGCGCAGGACTATTCGGATGTGCCTGTCTACTATGAGCCGTTCAGCTATGCCAAAGAAAATGACGAGGTGGATTTATACCGTACCTCCTATCGGCTGAACGGCGAGTGTAAGCAGGCAATCCATGAAGCGATTGCGGACAATTATGACGGAATGTACCTTGGCGATGGTGCAGTCGATCAGGTGGTGCGACAGTACGGTATGGAGCGCGTGGGCTACATTCTGGCAAATACTCTGCACCATAAAAACTACGATGGCCGCTTTTCTCACAGTAATAAGGAATGGGCGGAGCAAGTCGGCACCCCGGAGAATAATGCGAGAATCATTAAATTTCGAGCAGATTGGGTAGTTACCAGCCATTCGGCTGTACTGGATGGCTTTGTGACGATGTACCGAGAGAAACTGGAAAAGCAGAAAGAGTTGGAACAGCCATTTGTAAAGCGATTCTATGTGGTCGAGAACCGGCAGGCTGTTCCGCTTGAAATTAAGCGGTTTGGCAATCTCAACGATGCAATGTCGCAGTATCAGGCACTTCCGAACCATTATATGAAAGCCTTGGGTGTGGAGAAAAATCCTGATCCGCTGCCGGGTTCACTGGATATTTTGCAGTGCAGGAACGGCCTTGACACCATCGTAGAGGACTATAAAACGGTTCCGGGCTGGAATAACCCGTATATCCAGAATCACGTTGTCCAGCCGTTGCAGGGGGCGTTAGCCGTGCAGGAAGTGGAACTGGCCTACAAACTGCCGGATGCCTATTTTCACATCCAGACCTGTGACGATGGCTTCGACTATACCTTATATAATAAAGACTTCACGGAGCGAGATGGCGGCATCCTTGAAACGGATGGAGATAAGCCTGTGCAGGAGGCTATGACAGAGCTGTTGGCAGAGTTTGGCTGTGATGCAGCAGAGGGCAGGGTCATGGACGCGGCAGAACTGCGGGAACAGGCCGATACGGTGGCTGAACAGCAGGCAGAAGTTTTGAAAGAAAAGCTCGCCGCAGAAAGACCTGCGCCGGAGGAAACGCTCAGCTTTTATGTTGCGGAGTGTTTGGAGTTTACGTTTGCGGGAGAGTTCCACGACCATCTGACAATGGAAGAAGCCTTGGAAGTCTATGACAAGATTCCGTCCGAACGGATGAACGCTGACAAGTGCATTGGATTTTGCATCGAGGAAGATGGCGGCTTTGTTGGAATGTATGAGTTGGTCGTGAACGATAAAGTGCAGCGCGAGAACATCAACTCCATCAACTATTTCAGGGATGATCAGCTGGTACAGCAGGCCATTTCCGATATGGAAAAACTGATGGAGGCACGGCAGAAGAGCAAGGAGCAGGAACGCAGCAGTACGAAAAAGTCTGTTCTGGATGCCCTGCGCAGTCTGAAAACCAAGAAACAGGAGCAGCCTGCACAGGATAAGCCGAAGAAAGCGAAAAAGAAAGGGATGGAGTTATGAGCAATGTGCGTTTTGATGAACTGGAATTGATGCTGATGGCGATGTTTGAGCAGCCGACACTCAAAGATACGATTCAGGTGTTGCTGGAAGTTCAGCCGCTTGTAGCAGAGGATGCAGAGATGGCTGCACTGGTTCAGCAGACCATCCCGAAGATGCAGCGGTTGACTGAGCCGCAGTTCAAGGGGCTGGAGCTGGAATGGCATAGGCCGGAGGATGATGCAGGAAAATGAGTTCAGATGTGTTTGCAATCTATCAGATCGATAATTCTGAGAAAAACCGTGAGTATCGTTGCCGCAGCTATGAATACCAGATTCAGCATGGCTTTATGATAACCGCAGACAATTATGGCACGGGCTACTCTGGTACGGCTTCACGGGGAATGGGCGCGGAAGCGATTCGTAAAAAGATGGAAAGTATTAACCCGGACAAATTCAAAATTAGAAAATTTGGGGTCAGTGATGTCATCGGATTGACTGCGGCAGGCAAAACCTCTTTTTTCTATGTTGATAAGGATAGGCTGGTGAGATTCAACGGCTTTTTCCCAAAGCCCCAGAGCGGCACATACCTGATTCTTGATGAGGGCGGCTATCAGGTGGCAGGGCAAAAAGGAACATGGCTGGTATCAGATGAAGTAGAGGTCGATGGTCAGCGGTTTGTTCAGATGAGAAGTGAACAAACGAAGAATCCACCGCCGAGCATTATTCTTCACGAGAGTGGAGCCTTTGTGACGCAGACAGCTTTAGGTTTCGATGGAGAAGCTACCAGAAAGATGAGTGCTTTTTTACAAGGCCAAAAGCCTGAACTGCTGCACCATCAGAAGTTCTTTGAAAACGGTACAGCGGAACGCGCCAAAGAATCCGGCACAGAGCAAAACTACAATATGATAGATGGCTGCGTCAACAATGTACCCCAAAAGCCCCGGCGCATTGGCGGCAGGTGGTCGGTGCTTGATCGGCTGCATATTAAGCAGGCTGAGCGGCGACAAAAAGACAATACGCCGCAGCAGGAACAGGAAAGAAGCCGAAAAAGTTAAAATACCGTAATATCGTTGAGATGGCTTCCCCAAAAAGGAGGCCATCTTTTTTGCGGTAGAATCAAAAATGTAAAAAACTTTTTTACATTACGATTGATTTCCCGAAG
>OLVY01001407.1_pt1 | contig 15243 bp, 9 predicted proteins | sample 1674261 | NCBI WGS metagenome assembly OLVY01 (sample SAMEA103958155, study PRJEB25191) | human gut metagenome | biome: human-associated habitat [ENVO:00009003]; feature: intestine environment [ENVO:2100002]; material: feces | place: Germany | collected 2013/2015
CCTGATAATATCTGTAGAGGAAAGTCACGATCTGTGCGCGGGTGCAGGAAGCGTCCGGGCTGAAGGTCGTGTCGCTGGTGCCGGTGGTGATGCGGTTGTCATAAGCCCAGAGGATGGCGTCGTAGTTATAAGCCGTAGTCTTAACATCCGTGAAGGGGTTAAACGTATTGGGCTTGGATGCGGAGGCTGCGCGGTAGAGGAACGTTGCAACCTGTCCGCGGCTTACTGTGACGTCAGGGCCGAAGGTGGTAGCCGTGAGGCCGGTGGTGATGCCCTGCTCAACTGCCCAGAGAACTGCGTTGTAATAGTAATCGCGGGCGTCCACATCCGTGAACGCGCATGTGCGATATCTGGGCATCGGGGAACCGGCTGCACGCCAGAGGAAGGTGACAGTCTGTGCACGGGTGCAGACGGCGTCGGGGGAGAAGGTGTAGCGGCCCGTGCCGGAGGCAATGCCGTTTTCTGCGGCCCACTTGACTGCGTCGTAGAAGTAGTCGAAGCGGCTCACATCATGGAAGTTGAAGCTGCCGGAGTTGCCGTCGATCACGCCGGGGATATAATCCGTGCCGTCGTCAACATAGGGAATCAGCTTGCCGGTGAGCGTCGTATAGTTGTGCGTGTCAGTCGGGGTGAAAGTCCATGCGTATTCCTTGCCATCCTTAAGCACAGTCGTGAGGGGCAGATCCCATGCGATGGTACCGGCCGGGCGAATCGTGCCGACAGTCAGCTTGGTGTCAGCAAGGGTCTTGCCGCTCGTCTCGATCTTGGTGAAGGACGGCGTACCGGCCGGGGTGGCCTTGGTGATGGTGAAGGTCGCAGTCTTGTAACCGTAGCTGCTTGCATCGGAGTAGGTCGCAGTGACGGTGTAGGTGCCGACAGTCAGCGGGAGGCCAGCTGCGTCGAGCGTTGCACCGGTCGCTACATCGGGGGCGTAGGTATAGCGCATGCCGCTGGAGTGACCTGCAATGGTTGCCTTTTCGTACTTGATGCCGGAGCCGGTGTAGACAGCGGAGCCGGATTCAAAGACGATGCGGTTGGAGACGTTGGTCTTGTCATAGGCCTGGATCTTCAGATCATAGGTGCCGGCTTTGTAGTTGCTGGAGACCGGCGTGACAGTCACGTTGAAAGTTGCTTCGCCGGTTCCGCCGTTCAGCTGGTAGGTGATCACGTTTTCGCCATCGACCACAGCGGGCGCCTGCGTGAAGATCGCGTCGCCGCCAGCGGCGGTGAGTGCGATGGAGAAGCCAGTCTCCGTCTCGGCGGCGAGGAAGAAGTTGGACGGGAGCGTGCTGGTCTTCACCTCAGTCTCGGTGCAGAGGCTCGAGATGGTGTAGACGCTCAGGTTCAGGTCAGCCTTTGCAATCGTGAAAGTCGTGTTCGCCGAGCCGGTGAAGTTGCCCTTACCGGTGACGGTGACGGTGGCAGTACCAGCGTTGACGTTGGAGGCGTAAGAAACGGTGTAATCCTTATCTGCCTCAAGCGTTCTGCCGCTGATCGCAACGGTCACTTCCGGAGTATGTGCCTTGGTGTTATAGGTCACGTCAGCGATAGGCGCGAACGTGCAGCCGGAAATTTCCGCAGAATTGATAGTGAAGGTCTTTTCCGTCAAGCCCGTGAAGTGATCGCCTATACCGGTGATGATGATCTTCGCAGTACCGGCGTTGATGTTGTTCTCATAGGAAACCGTGTAGTCGTTGCCAGCTGTCAGCGTAGCGCTGTTGAAGGAAACGGTAACTTCAGGCTTCCATTCCTTGCCAGTGTAGCCATAGGGGCCGGCATCATAGGTGATCGCAGCGCTGGAGATCTGCGCCTTGCTGATGGTGAAGGACTTTGTGACCTCACCAGTGTAGTTGCCCGTGCCGGCGACGGTAACGGGATAGCTGCCCGGCTCAGTGCCGGTCAGGCCGGTGACGGTGTAGTCCGTGTCTTTGGTCAGCTCTTTGCCGCCGACGGTGACGGTCACGGTCTGAGTCAGTTCATTGCCGGTGTAGACGAGATTCTCGCCAAAGGTGACATTCTCTTCTGTGAGTTCGCGGGCAACGACCTCAAATTCCTTCTCAGCAGTGTAGATGGTGTCAGCATCCTCGCAGGATGCAGTCACTTTGTACTTGCCAACGGGGAACGGCTGGTCAGAAACCTGATTGCCGTCCTTGTTGAAGAACTTGAACGTAACGTCGCCTGCATCTGCCGGCTTGGACTCGCCGACGCTGGGGGAAACAGTCGCGCCGTAGGTGACGGTAGCAGGAACGTCGATCTGGAGTTTTTCCGTATCGGTTCTCTTGTTAATGATCTTGATGGTGAGCGTATTGCCGGACGTCTCATTGTAATTCGCCGAAGAGAATTTCAATGTAGCCGTGTCAGACGCGTTATTAGCAGCATCTGCCTTATCCGTATCTCTCAGCATAAACGTGACAGAACGCATGTCATCGCTTGGTAAGTAACCTGTAATCAGGCTATTTCCCGCGTGAGTAACCTCAATTTTAATGCCGTCCTGCGTCAGACCGAAATCAGCCGGAGTAACCGTGACTTCCTTTGTACCGAAGAGCACGGATTTTTCTGCGTCCGTCGGCGTGAGGTCACCCTTGACGATCGCCCAATCCAGTTCTCTGGTCGTAACGGACTCGTAGATTGCATAATGCGCATCGTCCGCCGCGCTGATCGTTGCAGTCGCCTTATAGGTGTTAACGTCCGTTGCCGTGTTGTTTTCGTAGTCAACCTTGATCTTGCCCTGCAGGTCTTCCGGAATCACCAGTTCAACCTTGTGCACAGTGCCGTCATATTTGAAAGCTTCTGTGTAGTTCCAGCTGTTAATACCGGAAATAGAAATTGTGGCCTTATGGACGTGCACACGAACGTTGAGCGAAAGCTCGGCATAGTTCTCGCTGTCAGTCGGGACAAACTTTGCCGCGAATGGTCTGCCGTTCGGCTCAGATGTGCCGTCGTAAACGGTCGGGTCGCCGACATCCTGCGTAGAATCCACCCATTCAAAGTGACCGTCAATCGGTGTTTTGGTTTCATCGCCAGCAGCAATTACCGTACCGCCGGTGAAGCTGAGGTCGCTGAGCTTCATGCCATAGTGCGCATTGGGCGTAGTGCCGGGCGTCAGAAGCAGCGCAAGGGCATCCTTATCCGCAGTCGTAGCTGTTACAACAGCCTTGTATGCACCGGCAAATCCGCTCTCCTCGATTGCGACCGTCTGCGGCTCACCGCCATTGACCGTGACGGTCAGCGTCTGGGCGTTAAGCACATGGTTCTTGTCCGCTTCCAGCCCGATCACGATGCTGTAAAGCGTGCCCGCCTTAAACTTCTCTTGGGAATCAAGCGGATTGCCATCGGTATTCGTGCCCTCATAGCAGGTATAGCCCACAGAAAGGCCGGGAGTCGTCGTCTCGACGTTCAGGTCAAAGATTCGCTGACCCTTGGCAAAACTCGTGACCGTTGCAACGGGCGCGGTGATCTCCTGCTTGGTAATCGTGAAGGTTGCGTTCTGAACAGTCACGCTCTCATCGATTCTGCAGTTGTTTCCATTCGGCTCAGCAGTGACAGTATAGGTACCAGCATCTGCTGCAGCAACATTCAGTTCATTGCCGTTGTTGACAACGAAGCCAGCAGCGTCGTTGCCTTCTGCATCCTTCACCTTGAAGGTGACGAAGCTGGTGATGTCCTTGTTGGAGGTAGACGTTGCGCCCAGAGTGAGCACTTCGTCGCTGCCGTATACAACTTCATTCTTGCTGATAGAGGTAGCAGCAAGCGTGGGGGCAGCGCCCTCTACCACGCTGACATTGTCTGTATGAATTTCCGAAAAATCAATGCCTGCAATGTTGCTCGATGCCGTATTGATTTCCTCGGCAGCTGACACCGCGTTGGGGCGCGTAGTATCAAACTCAAACTTCTGCACGCCATTTTCGGCTCCAGCTTTCACTTTGAAAAGGATGTAAGCAATCGTAATCGACTCGTTCTTATTAATTGCTTTCTGTCCTTCAGCAGATGCTTTTGTAAACTGAATCAGTCCCGGAACATCGACGTTTTCAGAGCCAATCCACTTACTGTTATAATTGAAACCATTGTTTTCCTTTGGCAGTGCTCTCGCAATCGGACCTACACTAATTTCTTCACCAGTATCTTTATCTTCATAGGTAAAGCTGTAGGGCTCAAATGCGGTTTCATCATACTTGATGAAAAACTGGCCGCCTGCCCAGTTCAAAGTTTTCTCAGCGTTATTCGTAAGCGTAAGCTTCACCGCAAGCAACTCATTCGGCTTGGCACTTGTAATTGCGCCTGTATCCGAAATATAGGTGTTGCTCTTTACTGCATACGAAACAGCCGTCAAATTAACCGACGGTGCGGGTTCGAAGCTGATCTCGCCGCCTTCAGCGGCAACCGGTGCCACAAAAAGGGACAGCAGCAACGTAACTGCCAGCACCAGCGCAAGAATTCTTTTCATAGTTTCTTACCTCTCATTTAAAGTCATTATTTTCCGACAATCTGAAGTAGAATTGCAACCGCGTCATTTGTATTGACCGTATGATCGCCATTCACATCTGCAGCCATCAACTGCTCATCTGTCATTGTGTATTTGTTAACAACATAAAGCAAAATCGCGGTTGCATCGTTTGTATCTACTTTGCCATCGTTATTTGCATCGCCCAGTTCAATCAGCGGCTTCTCGCCGTACTTGAACGATGCGACCTTCTTGAGCGCCTCGTCGGTCGTGCTGATGTAGATGTTGTATGTACCTACCTTCAGCGCTTTAGGCTTCAGTGTGAATTTCACTGCGCCGTTTGCGATGCTCATCTGGTCGATGTACTGGATGTTCCCGTCTGTGGGGACGGGGCTGTCGCCTTCGAGAAGCAGCACGAGTGAATACTCGCCGGTCAGGCCGCTGCAGTTCAACTCAAACTCGTTCGCGTCTGCGTAGAAGCTGCCATTCTTTGTGCCGTTCAGCACCGTCAGGGGCCCCGTCACATTGTAAACGCCAAGGACTGTGTCTTCTGCGAATGCGGCGGCGGTGAGCATGGCGAGCATCAGCACCGCAAGCAAAAGCGCAAGCATTCTTCTTTTCATGCCGCTTCCTCCATCGTCATAAATTTATCTGCATACCGCAGCAGAATCGCCGCGATCTGTGCACGGGACGCGTTGGCTTCCGGCGCGATGCGGCTGCCGCCGGTGCCGGAAACAAGTTCGTGGTAAACCGCCCACCATGTCGCATCCTTCGCCCAGGAGGCGATGGTTCCGCTGTCGGTGAAGGTCTGCTCATAAACGCCGGTCAGCATCTGTTCCGAGCCGCTCTGGCCGCCGTTCAGACGGAAGAGAATGGCCATGGCCTGCTGGCGCGTGATAGGCGCGTCGGGGCCGAAGCGTGTATCGGACAGGCCGTTCACATAGCCCTTCTCCACGGCCCAACTCAGCGCATCCTGATACCAGCTGGCGCTGGCGTCGGCAAACGAGGCTGCCTTGGCTGCGGCGGGCTTGCCGCACATACGCCAGAGCATGAGAACGAACTGCGCACGGGTCACGGGGGTGTCGGGTCGGAAGGTGCCGTCGGAATAGCCGGTGACAAGGCCCATTTCCGCTGCCCGTTCGACCGAGTCAAACGCCCAGTGCGTGCTGGTCACGTCGCGGAAGGAGCCGGACTTGACTTCCTCCTGCGCGCCATCCGCAGGCTTTTCCTCATCCTCGGGCTTTTCTTCATCCTCAGATTTCTTATCATCCTCGGACTTCTTATTGTCCGTGCCCGGCTTTTCGGCGTCAGAGCCGGAACCGCTGCCGCTGTCGGAGCCGCTGCCCTGCACGATCAGCGCCGGGAGCGAATAGGAAAGCGAAAGCGCCTTGCCGTCAATGTCAGAAAGGAGCGCATCGGCGAGGGTCAGCTTCGCGTCGCCCGCAGCCTTGACACGGAAGGTGAACACAACAAGGCTGCCGTCGGTCTTGACGGTCTTGGTGCCCGCCGCCGCGATAATCGCGCCGATACCGTCGCGCGTGGCATGCGTATTGTTTGCAGAGAGCATGTCGCCGATCAGTTCACCGTTTTCAACGCCGGTGCATTCAACAACGGAATCGTCATAGCCCAGCTTGATCTGCACAGCACACAGGCCTGTGTTGCCGGACAAGTCAACCGTAACGGTAAAGGTCTGCCCAACCTCCGGAAGCTTGTCCGGGGCCGTGAACTTCAGCGTCGCACCTGCGGCGCAGGCAAGCGGCACCAGCAGCTGCACGGCCAGCAGCAGTGCGATACCAATGGCCAGTATTCGGTTGCGTTTCATTCTTCGCATTCCTCCCTTGTCTCGGTCTGGCTTTCTGTCAGATCCAAAACTGTAACAAAATGTCACAGTAGCCTACACTACCCCTAGTATTAGTACAATAATTATATACGAAGTGATCTGCAAATGCAAGATGCTGTCTGCTTAATTTACAGCGAATTTGTAAAATCTTTCTTTATTTTGCGGTGCCCGCCTCCCTTTTTTTCAAAGGCGGCTGCTGGCAGTCACCCGTGGCGGTAGATTTTTTTGTCCAGTGCAAAGATACGGTTGGAAAAGCTTCCGACAGGCAGATCCTGAAGCGCTTCAGCGTAAATTTCCATACGGCTGTCGATCAGGTCAATCTCAGAGAGCAGTTCTGCCTCGGCGCACATCGGGCGCACGGCCGCGCCGAACTCCGGCTCGCCGTGGTGCGAAAGGATCATGTGCTGTAAAAGCAGACTTTTTTCCTCCGGGATGCCGAGTTCCTGCGCACACTGCTGCACCTCCTGCGCGCCCATCACCAGATGGCCGATCAGCTGGCCGGACAGCGAATAATCTGTGACCAGCCCAAGGCCGGAGAATGTAAATTCCTTTTCCTTTGCGAAATCATGCAGCAGCGTCCCCGTCAGCAGCAGACTCCGGTCGATGATCTCGCCGTAAAGTCCGGACAGAAAATCTGCCAGCCGCAGCATATTGGACGTGTGCATGAGAAGCCCGGACAGGAAGCTGTGATGGACGCTTTTGGCCGCCGGAATGGAGCGGAACGCGTCCAGATGCCGCGCGAGCATCGCACGGGCGACGGACTGATAATCCGTATCCTCCATGGAGTCGATCATGCGCTCAATCTCCGCGACACGCGCATCCGTGTCAATCGGGGCGGTTGGCACGAGAGTGGAAAGGTCATACTGGTCGTTCCCGTCCGCCATGCGGATGCGGCCCGCCGTCAGCTGCGGTGCGCCCTTGAATTCCGATACCTGCCCCCGAATCTTGACGACGCGGCCGATATCCTCTGGTCGCGCACCGATGGGGCCGGAGTAGTCCCAGACCTTCAGATCGATCACACCGGATCGGTCTGCCAGAACGCCGGATAAAAACGGCTTCCCCGCCGCCGTCGTCTTCAAAAATGCGTCTTTCAGGACATAGAACCCCTCTACATCGTCGCCGGTGTGCATCTCGGCGATCAGCTTGTTGTATTCCATCGTTCGCTCCCTCGCTGTCTTTCAGATGCGATTTATTATAGCAGTCTTTCTGCCGGTCTGCAATCATACAAATGAAAAACCAGCGTCTGTGAACAATTCATAAAATCTGTGCGAAAGCGGGCGCACGGGCGGCACGCCCAGTTGTTTTTTGTCGCTTTTCGTGATATACTGAGACAAAATCGGAGATCAGGAGGAACAGCAGGTGGCTGATTTTTCAAAGTTTCGCACGGCGGTCAGCGGTTTTAACCGCACCGACGTTGTCAATTATATCGAATCGACGTCCATTGAGCACCAGAAGGCCCTGCGCAAGCTGACTGACGAGCGCGATAAGCTTGCCGCTGAAAATGCGCGCCTTCAGGTCGAACTGGCAGGTCTGCAGAAGCGTCTGGAGCAGGCACAGGCGGACAACGACGCGCTTTCCGGGCAGGTGAACGCGCTCGCGCAGGAAGGCTCTGATCTGGCGGAGCAGTTGAAAAAGGCCGAAGAGGCGCAACAGGAACTGCTGACGCGCCCCGACCCGCAGCCGTCGGAGCCGGTGCCGCAGCCGGAAGAGCCGGAAACAGAAAATGAGCCGGATGAACCGGTGCAGGAACCGTCGCTTACCGAAAAAGAGTTGACCGCCTACCGCCGCGCCGAGCAAACCGAACGCAACGCGGCTGTGCGCGCCCGGCGCATCTATGCGCAACTGTCGAATCTCTGCGAGGACGCCCGTACCCGTTATATGGATTCCGGCGAGGAGATTGCCGCGCTGGCAGCCGACCTGTCCACCGGCCTTTCCCGGCTTCAGGACGCGTTCGCTGAGGTACAGGTGATCTTCGACGACGCACAGAACGCCTTCGACGATATGCAGCTGCCGGAGACAGCCGCGGAGGAGCCGGAAGAATAAAAGGCTCCCCTGAAAGGGAACTGGCGCAAAGCGCCTGATGGATTACAGCAGGCAGGGGCGAAAAGCATAGACCGATGCACCCCCGTGTGCACCACCAAATTTCATTGTAGGGGCCGATGCCCACATCGGCCCGCGCAGATTGCACCGGTTTTACGGGAATTCTCGGCGAATTCGTTATATTTTTGGGGCCGACAGAGTCGTCGGCCCCTACAACGCCCCCCGCTCTCTCCTGTAGGGGCGGGCGACTCTGTCCGCCCGCAGAATGTACCGGTTTTACGGAAATCTGCGGCAAAGTCGCAACTTCCCAGCGGGCCGATGTGGGCATCGGCCCCTACAGGACTGCCGCAAATCCGTACTGCCCTATAAATCCGCAAAGTCTTTATGCACCCTGACTCTTCCCTCTCATGGGAAGATTTTTTTCACTTGGAGGTATCTATGAAACTGGTATCCTGGAATGTCAACGGTCTGCGGGCCTGTCTCGGCAAGGGCTTTCTTGACTACTGCACGCAGGAAAACGCCGATGTGATCTGCCTGCAGGAGACGAAGCTCCAGCCGGAGCAGGCCGTCTTCGAGCTGGACGGCTATCACCGCTATTTTTATTCCGCCGAGAAAAAGGGCTATTCCGGCACGGCGATTCTGACAAAGCAGGCCCCGCTTTCTGTTCGGTATGGACTCGGACTCGACGAGCATGACCACGAGGGGCGGCTCATCACTGCGGAATACCCAGAATTTTATCTTGTCTGCTGCTATACGCCCAATTCTCAGGATGGATTGAAGCGCCTCGATTACCGCATGCAGTGGGAGGACGCGCTGCACGCATATCTGCTGCGGCTGGACGCGGAAAAGCCGGTTGTTTACTGCGGCGATCTGAACGTTGCACATGAAGAGATCGACATTAAAAACCCGAAAGCAAACCGGCAGAACGCAGGGTTTTCCGACGAGGAGCGCGCAAAGATGACGCGGCTTCTGTCCTCTGGCTTTGCCGACACGTTCCGCCGCCTGCACCCGGATCTGGCGGGCGTATACTCGTGGTGGAGTTACCGCTTCCATGCGCGCGAAAATAACGCAGGCTGGCGTATTGACTATTTTATTGTCTCCGAACGGCTGCTGCCGCGCGTGGTTTCATCGGAAATCCGCACGGACGTGCTCGGCAGCGACCACTGCCCGGTCGTGCTGGAACTGTCCGTATGACGCAGGAGGAATTTACCGCCCGCTATATGCCGCAGTTCAGTGAGCAGCAGAAGGCCGCTGTCATGGAGACGGAGGGGCCGGTTCTGCTGCTGGCCGTGCCCGGAAGCGGAAAGACAACAGTGCTGGTGACGCGGCTCGGCTATATGGCGCTGTGCTGCGGCATCGACCCGGCACGCATTCTGGCCGTGACCTACACCGTCGCTGCTACGCGGGAACTTCGCGCACGCTTTACCGCACGTTTCCCGGACCTTGCCGGGCGAACGCCGGAATTCCGCACGATCAACGGGCTGTCAGCTAAAATCATTGAGGCCTGCGGACGGCAGCGCGGCCCAGCCTTTGAACTGCTGGAGAACGCCGGAGAACTGGCCTCACTGGTCGGGCGCATCTATCAGGAACTGAACGGCGAATATCCCACTGACAGTACCATCCGCGAGGTGCGCACGGCGATCACCTATTGTAAGAATATGATGCTAAGCACGGACGAAATCGCCGCGCAGGACTTCAGCTTGCCGCACTTTGCCGAACTCTACGCGCGCTACTGTGCCGCGCTGCGCGAAGCGCGGCAGATGGATTACGACGATCAGATGGCTTACGCGCTGGCGATTCTCAGAAAGCGGCCCGAAATTCTGGCAGAATTTCAGGAACACTATCCCTATCTCTGCGTGGACGAATCGCAGGATACATCCCGCGTGCAGCATGCGATCATTGAACTGCTGGCGCAAAAGACCGGGAATCTCTTCATGGTCGGCGACGAGGACCAGAGCATCTATGGCTTCCGCGCGGCCTATCCGGAGGCGTTGCTGCGCTTTTCTGCGGTCTGGCCGGGCGCGAAGACGCTGCTGCTGGAGGACAATTACCGCTCTACGCCGGAAATTCTGCGGCTGGCAGGCATGTTTATTGAGGGAAACCGGGAGCGCTATTCCAAGACCATCCGCGCAACAAGGGCGAAGGGCCGCCGGGTGCATCTTGCGCACGCAGCCTCGCGGCGTTTTCCGTTTTGTACCGCAACAACGATAGCGCCCTTCCGCTGATCGACGCGCTGGAGCGCGCCGGACTTCCATACCACTGCCGCAGCTTTGACGACACGTTTTTTACCCACCGCATTGTCTGCGACGTGCAGGACATTCTGCGCTTCGCCGCAACGCCGGACGACGCGGAACGCTTTCTGCGCATTTATTATAAATTCGGTGCCCTGATCTCCAAGGAGGCGGCGCAGGCCGCGTGCGTGCAGAGCGCGCGCACGCACGCGCCCATTCTGGACTGTCTGCTTGCGCAGACCGGGCTTTCGGACGAAGGACGCGAACGCGTCCGGCGTTTAAAGGCGGGCCTTGAGCTGCTGCAAACGCAGCCCGGAGAAGCGCTGATGCGCACGATCTGGGGCCCGCTGGGCTACGGCGGTTTTGTGACCGAACGGCGGCTCAATCCCGGAAAATATTTCATTCTGCAGATGCTTGCCGCGCGGGAGCCGTCGGCGGAGGCGTTTCTGGCCCGGCTGGACACGCTGCGGCAAACCATCCGCGTACATACGGACGCGCCGGATGCACGCTTGACGCTTTCAACGATCCATTCAAGCAAGGGGCTGGAATATGAACGGGTGTATCTGCTGGATATCCACGACGGCGTGCTCCCGTCCCGGCCGGACGCGGCAGACGGAACGGCGGACGAGCGTCGGGAGTACGAAGAAGACCGCAGGCTTTTCTACGTCGCCATGACGCGGGCAAAGGACGAGTTGACACTGTTCGATTACCCGGATGCACCATCCGCGTTTATCAGGGAGGCGCAGGGCTATCTGCCTGTTCCGGTGCGCGCAAAGGACGATTTCGCTGCCATCGTGCCGGAAAACGCCTGTGGTCTGCGTTATCGCCACGAAACGCACGACGAGGGACGCATTCTGGCGCAGTGCGAAGACGAGATGCTCCTTGCATTTCCGGACGGTGACAGGCTCATGCGTGCGGGACAGATGCTGCTTGAGCAAAGCCGCGCGGAGGTCTGGCAGGCGCCGGGAGCACCTGCCGCAGCACAGACAACGCCGAACGCGCAGACGCTCGGGCCGGGGAGCGTCATCCGGCATAAAAAATACGGCATGGGCCGTATCGTATCCATAGACGGCCCGTTTGCCGATATCCGGTTTGAAGGCGAAACAGCAGCACGCCGGTTCAATCTGGCACACTCTCTGCGCAGCGGCTTCCTGTTCGCCGCGCGCTGAGGACGCGAAAAGCCGCCGGCATGCGCTGCCGGCGGCTTTCCTTGAGAGAAAAAGAGAAAAGAGAGGAGAAATGGATGAATGTCTATTTGAAAGGCTGCTGTTGTCTCTCCGCGGAACTTTCCGTGAAGCAGCTTCCTTATGCTCCAAGGATACCGGATTTTGCCCGGTTTGTGGTGAACAGTTTGTAAACGAAGTATAAAGAAATCCTGAAATTGCAGTGCCGCAACCGGCAGTTGACAGATTTTCAGGCGGACTTGCTGGCATGCAACTGCAAAATCCCGTAGAATAGCGGCATCAACCAGAGGAGGAAACACGCATGATCTTTGCAGACAAATTGATCGCCCTGCGGAAAAAGGCGGGCTGGTCGCAGGAGGAACTTGCGCAGCAGCTGAACGTCTCGCGGCAGTCCGTATCCAAATGGGAGGGCGCGCAGTCCGTTCCAGACCTCGACAAGATCGTCCAGCTGAGCCGCGTTTTCGGCGTCAGCACGGATTACTTATTAAAGGATGAACTGGAAGAGCAGGAGCCTGCGCCCAGCCTTCCCGAGCAGCCGCAGCGCCGCCGCGTGAGCATGGAGGAGGCCTCGCGCTATCTGGAACTGCGCCGCGCCGCCGCGCCAAGGCTGGCGTTGGCCACGTTTTTGTGCGTGATCTCGCCCATTGCGCTGATCCTGCTCGGCGGGCTGAGCGAATACACCGCCCGCGTTACGGAAAACGCGGCGGCGGGCATCGGCATGAGCGCGCTGATCATTCTGGTCGCCGCCGCAGTCGGCATTTTCCTGTCCAGCGGCGCGCAGGTCAGGGAATTTGCGTTTCTGGAAACCGAGCCGTTTGAGACGGAATACGGCGTAAGCGGCATGGTCAGGCAGCGCCAGCAGGACTTCCAGCCCACGGCGAACTGTCTGAACATGATCGGCACAATCCTGTGCATCATGTCCGTCCTGCCGCTGTTTCTGGCGATGTGCCTTTCCGGCTCAGATCTCATGTACATCGGCGCGGTGTGCCTGCTGCTGGGCTTTGTCGCGCTGGCCTGCATCGTGTTCGTCTACGCCGGAACGCAGACCGCCGCGATGGAAAAGCTGCTGGAGGAGGGCGACTACACCCGCCAGAGAAAGTCCAAAAGCCGCCTGATCGGCACGGTCAGCGTCTGCTACTGGCTGGTCGTGACAGCCAGTTTCATGTTCTACACCTTCGGGCCGTATGGCAACGCGCAGCCCAAATACAGCTGGTTCATCTGGGCAATCGCAGGCATCCTGTACGGCGCTGTAATGGCCGTGCTCCGTCTGGTCGGGCAGAACAGTAAAAAATGAAGCAGGCAGGATAAAACAATTCCGTTGAAAACGTTCTCAACGGAATCGTTCCGGTGCTATTGGTGCAGTCACTGGCTATGCTGCACCCGCAATGCTGTCCGCGCGGCGCTGGTCAGCTTGCCGTGTCGGCCCCAGCCGGATTGACCGCCTAAGGAGACATTGTCATAGCCTCCAAGAACTCCAATTTAGGCTGGCATCTGTTTTTTCCGTATAGGACATATAGGATTCTAAATTTCTACAGGCACTGTTTGATATTACGCCTCGACTGCAGCCAACCGGCACATCTATCTTCAGCAGGCCAAACATGCAACCCGGCTGCTGCAGTCGGCATTCTGACACTTACGTTGATAACAGGGCAAAAAGCATCTTGACAGACAAAGCCCGGGCACAGTAAAGTGCCCGGGCTGGTTGTTTATTGGGACAGCGCAAGTGGGTTTGTTCCGTATTTACGCCGTTTCAATTAGGGGTCAATCATGTTTTGGATTCCGTAAAATGTCTTCAACGAGGAAGGCCGTAGCATCGATAAAATCAATATTTGCTATTTTCTCATCCAAGCGCACCCCTATCGATTCAGTGGACAGCAACGAACCACCAGGAGTAGAGTCATACGACATCGTATTTACCGTGGTAAACTGCTTCGTTTTGCTATTGTATGTAAATACTGTCCATAAGGTTCCATCTTTGTTGGAAGGTACATTGTAGGTCATAAGCAACTTAGCACCTATATACACTTTGACTTGTGCGCCGGAATTTGCCAACGCAGTCGAATTAGACGAATATCTATTTGAATAGTCATGTATTGCATATGTATAGATGCCTTCATTGAAGCTATGAATCGTAATAGTCTCAGGACCATAGCTGCTCGTGTCATCGACATCAAGATCAGCCTCAGTTCCATGCACTTTATTTCCATAGTAAACATGGAATTTATCACCATTTTCCGTAGGGCCAACAAGATGCGAATCCAAATCCCATGGGGACTCGCCCCATGTCAGTACAATCCGAATTTCCTCTGACATAACACCGTTAGACACATAGCCATTCTGATTGTCGATAAGCTTGTCCCCAAGAACTTTAATGTTAAACGTAGATGTGACATAACGTTCTTCATCCGTGATTCCTTCGCGCTCGTCAACAATCTGAACTGTATAATTACCTGATATTAACATCGGCGTGGTGTATGTGCTTTCTGTCATGTTGATCGTCGCTGCAGCTTCTCCTGCTGTATTCCCGATACCCGGGCGGATATACAAAGTCAGTCCTGAAACACCACGACCCGTTCCTGCATCGATGATCTTGCCTCTTGCCTGACCAAAACCAGCATACTCTTCGGAAATTGCTTCGATGGTGATATTGTAAATAATCTCCGAGTCATCCTCTGTTACTGTGATTGTCTCAGTCACAGGGAAGTAACCTTCTTTGGATACCCTCAATGTATAGGTTCCTGCAGGAACATCAACCAACTTGTACTCGCCATTGCTGTCAGATTTCGCATTTCTAAATTCAGCCTGTGAAATCCAGAGTTCTACTTCTGCACCTTTCAGCGGAACGTTATTCGTCATATCAGTGTCTTCATCCGCAATGGTGATAACACCAGATATGGTTTTACGCCTTTCTATTTCTGCAATTTTGGCATTTACGCATCGGGCATACGCTCTTGCGCCCTTTTCGTTGGGATGTACTGAGTATGCACTCCCAAACCCAGTTTGCTCCAGATCCTCGCTCTTTTTAGGTATGATAATCCTGTTGATCCATTCACTCGAAGAATACGCCTCATGTCCGTCAAATTCGCGCTCGACATCCACAAAGTAAATATTCATTCCACTGCGTTGACGTCCTTCGACAAGTTCTTTTAGTTTGTTGTTGAATTTTGTAACATTTTCATTTACCGTGGTTGCCTCTTCTTCGCTAATCAAAAAGCCTTTACCTGTTTTCTCGAACAGCTTCGGATAGCCAGCAACAATAATTGCAGCTTGATTCCCGGCAGCTTGCTGAATATCGTCATATGTATTTTCAATGTTTCTTGTCCATTGTTCCTCTTTATTCCATATGTCAGCGATTCTCTTGTCAAACGTTTTTTTGAACCAGTTAAAATTCAGATATGAACTACCCATGGCGCAATCCTTAACTATGTCGGCAAAATCGACATCGTTCCCGCCAACCGTTACTGTCACATAATCGACTTCACCGCGGATCTTATTAAAAACGTCTAA
>OLVY01001408.1_pt1 | contig 15238 bp, 12 predicted proteins | sample 1674261 | NCBI WGS metagenome assembly OLVY01 (sample SAMEA103958155, study PRJEB25191) | human gut metagenome | biome: human-associated habitat [ENVO:00009003]; feature: intestine environment [ENVO:2100002]; material: feces | place: Germany | collected 2013/2015
CGCCGAAGCACAGGTACAGCACGGCCACCACCGCGCCGGAGGCGTTGCAGATCGGCGACGAGATGGACAGCTCGATATAGCGCAGGCCGACATAGCCGAGCGCCATCGACACGATGTACAGCAGCGACACGGGCAGGTACGTCCAGATGACGTGCCACGTCACGCTCACGCCGCCGATGAAAATTTCATACGCCGCGTGCAGGCCCATGACGACGCCGACGGCGATGACCATTTTTAAATGTGCCAGATGATCGTCCGCGTCGCGGCAGCCGATTTTCGAAAACAGATCCGAGCCCGACCAGCACAGCAGGGCAATGAGAGAAAGCCAGAACCACATATGTTATTTCTCCTCCAGTGTTACAAGACCGGCGTCCACGAGCTTTTGCAGGCTCATGAGGATGCCGAGCTTTGCGTGATACCACGTCAGGCCGCCCTGAAAATACACGGCGTAGGGCGGGCGGATCGGCCCGTCGGCCGACAGCTCAATGGACGAGCCCTGCACGAACGCGCCGGCGGCCATGATGACCTCCGAATCGTAGCCCGGCATGGCCCAGGGGATGGGGTCAACGTAGCTGTCCACGGGCGCGGCCGCCTGAATGCCCTTGCAGAAGGCGACCATGCGCTCCGGCGAGCCGAGCTCCACGCACTGGATGATGTCGTGCCGCGGCTCCGCCGCGTTCGGGATGCAGCGAAAGCCCAGTCGCTCATAGACATTCGCCGCGAACACCGCGCCCTTGAGCGCACCGGCCGTCACGGTCGGCGCGAGGAAAAAGCCCTGATAAAACGCCGGCATGAGCCCGAGGTTCGCGCCGACCTCCTGCCCGAGACCGGGGGCGCTCAGGCGGTAGGCGCAGCGATCGACCACATCCTTGCGGCCGCAGATGTACCCGCCGATGGGCGCGAGCCCGCCGCCGGGATTCTTGATGAGGGAACCGACGATCATGTCCGCGCCGAGGTCGGACGGCTCGATCGTCTCGACGAACTCGCCGTAGCAGTTATCGACCATGCAGATGACGTTCGGGTCGATGCGCTTGCAGAACGCGATCAGCTCGCCGATCTGCTGCACGGAAAACGTCGGCCGCGTGGCGTAGCCCTTCGAGCGCTGGATGGTCACGAGCTTCACACCGCCGCGCAGCGCCTGCTCGATGGCCGGATAGTCAAAGCCGTAGTCCGGCAGCAGGTCGACCTGCCGGTAGTGCACGCCGTATTCCTTGAGCGAGCAGGCGCTCGGGCGGATGCCGATGACCTCCTCGAGCGTGTCATACGGCGCGCCGTTCGGGCTCAGCAGCTCGTCGCCCGGCAGCAGATTCGCGCCCAGCGCGACGGCCAGCGCGTGCGTGCCGCAGGTGATCTGCGGGCGGACGAGGGCGGCCTCGGTGCCGAAGCAGTCGGCGTAGACCTTCTCGAGCACCTCGCGGCCCATATCGTCGTAGCCGTAGCCCGTCGTCGCGGCAAAGCAGCCCGCGGAGAGCTTGTTTTTCTGCATGGCGGCGAGGACCTTCGTCTGGTTGTATTCCGCCGTCTGGTCGAGCGCCTCGAAGCGGGGCTTCAGCTCCGCCAGAATTTTTTCGCCGTATTCATAGACCGCACGGCTCACGCCGAGCGACTCATACATCGTTGTCAGTTCCATCTCTATTTCTCCATCTTCCCGAAAATTTCGTTTGCCGCGTCGCGCAGCACATCCGGCTTGGTGACGATGATGCCGGTCTCCTCGTCGCCGAGGATGAGCAGCGTATCACCCGGCTGCACGCCGAAGATCTGCCGCGCCTCCTTGGGGATGACGATCTGCCCCTTTTCGCCGACCCGGGCCGTGCCGAAAATATGCCGCTTCGCCTTGCCCAGAATGTGTTTCCCGCCTGCCATAGCCGGCCTCCTAACAATGGGTAATTTTCATACTTGTATAACTTACAGCCCGCATGCCGCTTTGTCAAGCCTTTTTGCCCGCGGACAGAAAAAAGCGCCGCCCAGCGGGCAGCGCTTTTCAAAATTCCAATCAGACCATCCGGCAGCAGGACTCGCAGTCTTCCTTTTTGGGGAATTTGCTGTGGTCGTAGGCAATGTGGTTCTTGTCGTAATAGTCCTGGATTGCGGACTTGACGGCTTCCTCTGCCAGCACGGAGCAGTGGAGCTTGTGCGCGGGCAGACCGCCGAGGGCGTCGACGACCTCCTGATTGGTCAGCGCCAGCGCGTCTTCGAGCGTGCGGCCCTTGATCATCTCGGTGGCGATGGAGCTCGATGCGATCGCGCTGCCGCAGCCGAAGGTCTCAAATTTGACGTCTTCGATCCTGTTGTCCTTGATCTTCAGGTACATCTTCATGATGTCGCCGCACTTGGCGTTGCCGACCTCGCCGACGCCGTCCGCGTCCGCGATCTCGCCGACATTGCGCGGGTGCATGAAGTGATCCATGACGGTTTCGGTATATAGTGCCATGATAAAAGCCCTCCTTACAGCGTAAACTGCCGTTTGCCGCTCATCAGGTCCTTCCAGACCGGCGACATGTTCCGCAGATGGTCCACGATCGGCGGAAGTTCGGCAAGGATATAGTCGATTTCTTCTTCGGTATTGTCCTCACAGATGGTCAGGCGCAGCGAGCCGTGCGCGACCTCGTGCGGCCGTCCGATGGCCAGCAGCACATGGCTGGGGTCGAGCGAACCGGACGTGCAGGCGGAGCCGGACGATGCGCTGATGCCCTTCGCGTCGAGCAGCAGCAGAAGACTCTCGCCCTCGATGCCCTCGAAGCAGAAGTTCACATTGCCGGGCAGCCGCGGCGCACGCGCACCGTTCAGCGCGCAATGCGGAATCTTGGAAATGCCGTCAATGAGTTTGTCCCGCAGGGCCGTGACCTTCTTTGTATTCTCGTCCATGTTGGCGCACGCTTCCTTCAAAGCTGCCGCCATGGCCGCGATGCCGGGGACGTTCTCCGTGCCGCCGCGCTTGCCGCGCTCCTGTGCGCCGCCCTCGATGAGATTCGTGAGAATAATGCCGCGCCGCGCATAGAGCATGCCCACACCCTTCGGACCGTGGAATTTGTGCGCGGACAGGCTCAGCATGTCGATGTGCATTGCGTTCACGTCGATCTTCACATGCCCCGCTGCCTGCACCGCGTCGGTGTGGAACAGCACGCCGCGTTCATGGCACACCGCGCCGATTGCCTCGATCGGCTGGATGGTGCCGATCTCATTGTTGGCGAACATGATGGTCACGAGGCAGGTGTCGTCACGGATGGCGTCCGCGACCTGCTGGGCCGAGACAAGGCCGTCTGCGTGCACGTCCAGCAGCGTCACCTCAAAGCCCTGTTTTTCCAGCCGTTTCAGGGTATGCAGGACGGCATGATGCTCAAATGTGGTGGAAATAATGTGCTTTTTGCCCTTGCGCGCGCCGAGATAGGCGGCGGAGGTAATAGCCTGATTGTCGGCCTCGCTGCCGCCGGAGGTAAAATAGATTTCGCGCGGCTGCGCGCCGAAGCAGGCGGCCATATCGGCACGCGCCGTCTCGAGCACTTCCTTGGCCTGCTGGCCGATGGTGTAGAGGCTCGACGGGTTGCCGAACGTGTTATTCAGGTGATAGGTCATCGTATCGATGGCCGTCTGGTGCATTCTGGTGGTTGCTGCGTTATCCGCATAGACTTGCATCAAATATCAGCTCCTTTGCAGGGAATTCTTTCTTATGTTTTGAGGATAGCATACATTCCCCATAAAGTCAATAGGTTTATAGGCTGAATGACTTCAGAAAAAATTAAGGCTTTCTTCATCCGGGTTTGGTTGTTTTTCCGGTAACTTTTGTGTATGATAAGCTACACGAACTTCCGGAGGTACAACTATGGCAAATATTCTGGATTATCTGGACTGGCGCGGCGATCTGACGCTGGCAGAGCGCGGGTTCAACGAGGTGGACAATCTGCTGATGGCGGAACTTTGCTTTCTGGACTTCTCCGGGATCGTTCCGGCGGACTTTTCCGCCCCAGTTTTCCTGCCGGATGCCATGCGGCAATACGACGCGGCGCGGCCGCAGGAGACGATGGGCGTGTTGGTGCCGGAGCAAATCCCGGAATTGGGCCACAAAATGGCGGCAAGCCGCCGCTTTTCCGATTTGACGCTCTGCGCCTATGTCAGCCGCACCGACGAGGAAACGCAGACGCAGTTCTCCGCGCTGACGATCCTGCTGCCGGATAAAACGGCCTACATTGCCTTCCGGGGCACGGACGACACGATTGTCGGCTGGAAGGAGGATTTTAATCTGGCCTTTCTGCCGGTCGTTCCGGCGCAGAAAATGGCGGCAGAGTATCTGTCTGCGGCAGCCGCGGCGCTTCCGTCGCATCCGCTTCGCGTGGGCGGACACTCCAAGGGCGGCAATCTCGCGGTCTACAGCGCAGTGTTCTGCGGCGAAGCCGTGCAGAACCAGCTGATGCGCGTATACAATAACGACGGCCCCGGCTTCCGCACGTCGCTGCTTGGCCTGCCGGAACACAAGCGCGTCGCGGACAGGATCACGACCATTCTGCCGGAATCGTCTGTCGTCGGCATGCTGCTGGAGCATGAGGAACGCTATGAGGTCGTGCGCAGCACGCAGAGCGGCCTGTGGCAGCACGACGGCTTCTCGTGGCAGGTGCGCGGGGAACGGTTTGAGCATCTGCCCGATCTGACCGAGGGCGGCAAGCTGGTTGACGAGACGATCCGCACGTTCATTCTCTCCCTGAGTCCGGAGCAGCGCGTGGCCTTCACCGATGCGCTGTTTGATATTCTTACCTGTACCGATGCCGGTACGCTCACCGATCTCAAGGAAGGTGGGCTCAAAACAGCGGCAGCCATGCTCAAGAAATACCGCACGCTGGACAAGCCCACACGCCATGCGCTGGGCAGCACGCTGCGCCTGTTTATGGCGGCTGGCGCAAAGACGGCAGCCTCCGAACTCAATCCCGTGAACCTGCTCCTGCGCCATCTGCCGCTGCAAAAGCTGGCAGACGATCTGGACGAACCGTAAACCAGAGAGAATACGGCTTTCATGCAAAAAGAGCCTGCTGCAAAAATACTTTGCAGCAGGTTCTTTTGGTTCCAGACATATTGCAGCCGGCGGTCATTCCGCCGAGATGAGGTAATAGTAGATCGGCTGGCCGCCGGAGACGAGATTGACCTCCGCGTCGGGCGCATGCTGCCGGAACAGTTCCAGCGCCGCCTCCGCGTCGGGCTCCTGAATGTCCGCGCCGTAGAAGATGTTGATGAATTCCTTGCCGGCCTCCGCAGCCTTGTCCGCGAGAGACGCAAGAAGCGTGGTGATCTCACGCGCTGTTCCAGCCAGCGCGCCATCGCACAACCCGAGATAATCGCCCGCGTGAATATCAAAGCCGTCAAAGTCCGAGTCGCGCGCGGCATAGGTGATCTGCATGGTCATGACGCCGGAGAGGCAGCCGGTCATGGCCGCTTCGTTTTCGCTCGGCTCCATTGCTGCGTCGAACGAGAGCATGGCGCTGATGCCCTGCGGGACGGTCTTGGTCGGGATAACCACGACTTCGCGCGAAGCCAGTTCCGCCGCCGCCTGCGCAGCCATGATGATGTTCTTGTTGTTGGGCAGGACGAAGACGATCTCCGCCGGGGTCTTTTCGATCGCGTGGAGGATGTCCTCGGTCGAGGGGTTCATGGTCTGCCCGCCCTCGATGATCTCGTCGACGCCAAGATCGCGGAACACGCCCGCGAGCCCTTCGCCCGCGCACACGGCGACGCTGCCGTAGCGCTTTTCGGGCGCGGCCGGGCCATCCGGCTGCGGCGCGGGCTGGCTTTCCAGCTCCTTTTCCACGGCCTCGAGATCGTCGGTCGACCGGGCCTTGCGGCCGGCGGTCAGATCGTCGTGCTGCAGGCGCATGTTCTCGATCTTCGCCAGCTCCAGCGTCCCATACTTCTGGGCCTCGCTCAGCGCGTCGCCCGGAATGTTCGTATGTACATGGACCTTGAACGCTTCGTCGTCCTCGCCGATGACGAGACTGTCGCCGATGCTGCCGAGATACTCGCGCAGCGGGTCGAGCGAGGTAATATCCTCGCGCTTGCGCACAATAAAGACCGTGTCGAACGCGAATGTGATGTCCTCAGAGTCGAAAATGCCGAAATCGGCCTCTTCATTCGTTGCACCTGTGTCCTCGCAGACAATATCGTTGCCGCGCAGGCTTTCGAGCATGCCGCGCAGAATAAGGCAGAAGCCCATACCGCCCGCATCAACGACGCCGGCCTTTTTAAGAACCGGATTCTGGTTGACGGTGTTGTCCAGCGCAGCGTGCGCCGTGTCAAGGCAGTGCTGCAGCACATACTCGATCTCATTGTTTTCCTCGGCCAAATCGCGCGCGGCGTCTGCCGTGAGGCGGGAGACGGTCAGAATTGTGCCCTCGGCGGGCTTCATGACTGCCTTATACGCAGCTTCCACACCTGCTGTCAGTGCAGCGGCAAAGTCCTTGCCGTCGGCCTCGAGTTTACCCTTGAGCGACTTGGAAAAGCCGCGGAACAGAAGAGACAGAATCACGCCCGAATTGCCTCTGGCCCCGCGCAGGAGCGCGGAGGCCGTCTTGTCAGCGGCCTTGGTGAGCGTAATGCCGTCTGCCTTGCGCAGTTCTGTGCTGGCGGCAGAGAGCGTCATGCTCATATTCGTGCCGGTATCTCCGTCCGGAACAGGGAAAACGTTCAGTTCATTGACCTTCTGCTTATTCAGGTCGATCTCGGCAGCGGCGGAGAGCATCATCCGGCTGAACGCCGCGCCGTCAATGGTTTTGATCATGGTTTACCTCCGTGAGCGCCCTTGTATGCGCGCGTGAATTGAAATCGATATCAGTCGACGGAAATGGAATCGACAAATACGTTCACGGCACGCACCTCGGTGCCCGTGGACTTGGTAACGAAATAGCGGACCTCGCTGATGATGGAGGACGCGATTGCACTGAGATTGACGCTCTTATCGACCATGATATGCAGGTCGATGGAAATGGAATTGTCGGCGCTGAACGTGACCTTGACGCCCTTGCCCATTGCTTCCTTGCGCAGCAGATGGACAAGCCCGTCCGTCATGGAGCGCACGGCCATGCCCTTGACGCCAAAGCAGTTGGTCGCTGCAAAGCCCGCGATATTGGTATAGACAGCGCTATCGACCGTGATCTGGCCGGCGTCTGTATTCATACGGATCATCAAGATTCCTCCTTCTGGGATATTCAATTCATTTTAACCGATTTGCCGGGAAAGTACAAGTCAAAAAACGGGTTTCAGCCTTTTTCATAACCGGTCACGCCGTTTTGCTCCATCCATTGGAGCTTTTCACCCATCAAATACGTCAGCGTATCGGTTTCCGTCCGGTTGACGCCCGTCAGATACTCGCGCAGGTAATACAGATCGTTGTACGTCAGATACGGATAGTCGCCCTCGACATAGGTGCCGTCGGGCTTGATGCTGTAATAGAGATTATGATTCGGCATGACCCAGCCGGAGCCGGTATCCTCAATGGCCAGCAGCATCCGGTCGGCCAGTTCACGCAGATCCTTCCGATTCAGAAGATCCGCCGCGTGATACAGCGCCAGACACTCCGACGCCTGATGGTTGAGCGAGGTGTGTGGAGCGGTGATCTCGTCCGGGTGCCAGTAGTCGGGAATCAGCCAGCCGCCGTTTTCCGTGGTGATGTGACTTATGTCCGCAACCTGACTGAAAAAGGCGAGATAGCGGTTCATCGTCTCTTCAAACATCCCCTTGCCGAGCCTGCGGGTGGCCGAGATGTAAATTTCGAGCAGATCGGTATTGAACCGGGTGTCATAAAAGCCAGGCCCGATCCCGTAATCGCCCTGAAGCCACTCGCTGCCGGGTGTGGTGGGCACATAGCCGTAGTGGTTCTGCCGCTGCGACATGGTATCGAGCGACAGGATAATGAGCGCGGGCGCTTCCTTGCAGCGCGACATCCGGCCAAGGTAGCCCCGGATGCAGTAGCTTGCGGCGCAGCAGTAATAATAATTCTCACCCGCTGGGATATAATTGGAGGGCGATTTGCGGAAATAGCCGTCGAAGCACCAGTGAGAATCGCCGTTTTTCACATATGTGACCCATGCCTTCGCGCAGTTATCCACACTCCAGTCCAGCCCAAACGGTGCGGTCAGGACGAGTGCATCCGTTACGCAGTCCGGCGCAAGGCCATAGCCGTCCATTGTGATGCGGACGCCGCCGCTGCGCAGCTTCGTGGTACGCAGCACGCCGTCTCGATCCGGGAAATGCTCCCGGGAGCCGTTTTCGCGCATGGCGAACGTACGCGGCAGCGCAAGAAAATATGTCTGCCCGGAAGCCAACTCTACAACAACGACCGGTGAGGCATACAGCCCGTCCCCCAGCGTTTGCGAGCGCCAGTCTCCGGCGCTTTTGTCATAATACCAGACTGTGCCCGCTTCCGTGACGGTCTGGTCGAAAAAGCGGATATTGGAGCCCTTGCCCGTGGCGCGAAGACCGGTCGCGCTGACGCCGTCGGAGACGGCGTATTCCCGGCTTTCGATTTGATACTGCCCGTACTGGACAGTCTCAACATAGACCTCGGCGGTATATTTTGTGGAGGTCAATACCCGCTCCGGTGTGCGGCTCGGGGTATCGTCCGGCTCGTCCGAATCCGCCGGTGTCTCTTCGGCCGGGAGTTCGGCCGGGGCTGCTGCTTCAGATTCTGCTGCCGGTGAAGTCTCCGCCTGCGGCTTGCCGCAGGCGCATAGCTGCGCCAGTACCAGAATCAAAATCAGAATCAGCGTGAGTTTCTTTTGCATGGATACCTCCGAGGAAGGGTTTGGGCAGAACAATGGCGGCCATTTTTACAAAGCAGTCCGGGATACGCGCAGTCTCTGTAGGGGCCGATGCCCACATCGGCCCGCTGGGAAGGTACGAATTCGCCGAAGATTCCCGTAAAATCGGTACATCCTGCGGGTGGACAAGAGGCGTCCGCCCCTACAGGGGGAGAGCGAGGGTTGTTGTAGGGGCCGACGACTCTGTCGGCCCATTGGGAAGCCGCGAATTTGCCGGAGTTTTTCATAAAAAACGGTGCGACCTGCTGGGCCGATGTGTACCGGCAAGCGGCAGACCCACATCCGTAACGCTCCTTCGTCGCGAACGGCTGTGACCGGCATCGGCCCCTACAGCTGGCGCGGGAGCGTCCGGGGCTCCCGCGCCAGTGCGAAAATCAGATCATGCTCGGCTGCCAGCAGTCGGGGGTTTCAAGGCCCATCATGGTCACGATGGTCGGCGCGACGTTGGCAAGGCCGTAATGGCCGTCCTTGATCTCATACTTGTTGTCGGGATCGTAGATGATGAAGGGAACGGGGTTGAGAGAATGCGCAGTGCGCACGCTGGTCTTGCCCTTCTTCGTCTCGAGCATCTGATCAGCGTTGCCGTGGTCAGCGGTGACAAGCAGCGTATAGCCATACTTGTCGGCAGCTTCCTTCACGCGGGCCAGACCTGCGTCAACGGCCTCCATCGCGGTAATGACAGCGCTCAAAACGCCGGTATGGCCGACCATGTCGCCGTTCGGATAGTTGCAGCGCAGGAACTGGTACTTATGCGAGGCCATGGCCTCGACCAGAAGATCGGTGATCTCCACGGACTTCATCGCGGGCGCCTGCTCAAACGGGATGACATCGGACGGAACCTCGGCATAGTCCTCAAGGCTCTCATCAACCTTGCCGGAGCGGTTGCCGTTCCAGAAGTAGGTGACGTGGCCGTATTTCTGCGTCTCGGACACGGCGTACTCGTGCACGCCTGCCTTGCACAGAACCTCGGTCAGCGTGTTGCGGATGACGGGCGGCTCAACCAGATAGTGCATCGGGATCTTGAGGTCGCCGTCATATTCCAGCATACCTGCGAACTTCACGCCAGTATAGTCACCGCGGTCAAACTTGTCAAAGTCCTTGCGGTCAAAGGCGAGGGAAATTTCCTGCGCACGGTCGCCGCGGAAGTTGAAGAGGATGACGCTGTCGCCGTTTTCAATCTTTGCAACGGGCTTGCCGTCATGCGCAACGACGAACGGCAGCAGATCCTGATCGATCATGCCGGGATTCTCGGCGCGGTAGGTTTCAATGGCCTCACGCGCGGAGGCGAACTGACGGCCCTCAGCCTGCACATGCGTGCGCCAGCCCTTTTCGACCATCGGCCAGTTGGCCTCGTAGCGGTCCATGGTAATGACCATGCGGCCGCCGCCGGAGGCGATCTTGTATTCATGCTCCGCGTCGTTCAGTTCCGCCAGAACGGACTCCAGCTGATCAACATAGTCCAGCGCACTTGTCGCGGGGACATCGCGGCCGTCGAGCAGGATATGGCAGTAGACCTTTTTGAGTCCCATCTCACGCGCCTTTTTCAGCATCGCAATCAGGTGCGAGATATTGGAATGGACGTTGCCGTCGGACAGCAGGCCGATGAAGTGCAGCGCTTTGCCGTTTTGCAGGCAGTTATCCGTCAGGTCAATCCACGTCTTGGACTGGTACAGGGAGCCGGATTCAATGGACTCCTGTACAAGCTTTGCGCCCTGCGAATAGATCTGGCCGCAGCCGAGAGCGTTGTGGCCGACCTCGGAGTTGCCCATATCGTCGTCCGTGGGCAGGCCGACGGCGGTGCCGTGTGCTTTGAGCCACGTCATGGGGCAGGTCGCCATCAGCTTGTCGAGCGTCGGGGTGTTGGCCTGCTTGACCGCGTCGCCGGGGCCGCCGTCGCCGCGTCCAACACCGTCCATAATGACAAGTACGATCGGTTTTTTCATTGGTATTCCCTCCTGAGTAGGATATTCTCGAATTTCACTATATTTTACTACAATTTCCCCCGACTTACAACTTAATTTTCTTTGAACAATCGCAGGGCATGGGCGTTGGCCAACGCATAGACACGCGCGAAATCCACATGCGGGTTATAGACGGCCTCCAACTCGTCATGCAGCGCCTTCGCCTGTGCAAGAAGAGCAGTCACATCCGAAACATCTGGCAGCGGCGCGTCCGGCCCCCGGTAATAGCGCTTCTCGTCCGGCAGATAGACAGCCTCCGTCTCGTCCGGCAGGAGCGGGTTCTGGTAGAGAACCGCATTTTCCCGCGCGCGGAGCGCCTCCAATTCCTCGCCGGACACCAGCTGCACCGCGCCTGCGGGCGGCTCGGCAGAAAAAAGGCCCCGGCAGGTGATGGCCCGCAGGAAGCGCTTTTTCCGTTCCTCCTGCGCCGGGAGCGGACAGGACGGACGCGCAAACGCTGCAAGACGCGCATACGCCTCGCGGTAGAGCGCGCGATAGCGCGTCTGCAGAAGTTCAATAGCGCGGCGCTCTTTCTGCAAAGCAATGCGGTCATAGAACTGTCCCAGATCGAGATACAGCCCGGCGGCCCCGGGCGTGACGGCCTCAAGCACATGCGGGGCCGTGCCGTCGGCGTAGCCGGTGTGCAGGGCCGGGATATACACGCCGTCCACCGAATCCGGGTCACCGGAGCACAGGACGTATTCGGTATCCAGCCCTGCGTCCTCCGCCGCCTTGCCGATGGTCTTCATAAAACTCGACTTGCCGCAGCCCGGCCCGCCCTTGATCACCCACAGAAACTCCTCCGGCCCCCGGCAGAACTGCCCGTAAAACGAGACAAAGCCGGAGGCCGTATTACCACCCAGAAAATACCGCGTCACCGCCATGGAAAAGCCCTCCTGCACCTTAGAATACAGGTAGTTTATGCAGCCGCGCGGCGGGATGTGCGTGCAGTCAAACGGGAAAATACGGTGCGAATTTGCCGAAAGCTTTGTACTGTACATCGTATCAGAAAAACACCGTCCACGGGAACTGGGCCGGGGGCTGGGCCTCGAAGACGGCTTCGCCCTTTCCGTCCGGGAAGGAAAGCCGGTAAGACCAGAGCGCACAGGTGCAGCGGCCACAGCGGCTGCCGTATTTTCCGTCGCCCAACAGCGGCAGACCCCGCGAGGCAAACTGGACGCGGATCTGGTGCGTGCGCCCCGTTTCGAGCCGGATGCGCACAAGGCTCAGTCCATCCTGCCTAGCTAGAATTTCATAGTGCAGCTTCGCCTGCTTCACGCCGCCGCGCATCCGCTTGACCACATATGTTTTGTTTTTCACCCGGTCATGGAACAGCAGATCTTCCAGCGTCCCGGCCTTTTCCGCCGGACATCCGGTCAGAACGGCGAGATACGTCTTCTGCATCTGCCCCTGTCCCATCGCCTGCGTCAGGCGCGCGGCTTCCTGCACCGTCTTCGCATAGACCATTATGCCGCCGACTGTCTGGTCGAGCCGGTGAACGGGGAAAATGTCACAGCCCAGCTGCTCGGAGAGCAGCTGCGGCATCGCCTCCGCCTGCGTGCCCTGCGCAGCTATGCCGATGGGCTTGACGCAGACAAGATAGCGCGCGGTTTCCTTCAAAATTTCAATCATACGCTTCGCCTCGTTTCGGGCCTATTCTACCAGAAAAACAAGACGCGCGCAACGGCTTGCAATCCGCGGAAACTCCCGGTATAATACACACGAATATAAGAAACGGAGCAAATATCATGACAACAGAGCAATACCAGAAGCGGTCAGGCTTTTCCATCTTCTTATCCTTCTTCAAGCCCCACCGGGGGCTGTTTTTTCTCGACATGGCCTGTGCACTGGTCGTGTCGATGATCGATCTGGCATACCCCATTATCTCGCGTTACGCCATGCGCACGCTGCTGCCGCAGAGCGCATACCGCACGTTCTTTACGATCATGCTGATCGTGCTGGCAGCGTATGCGCTGCGGTCGGTGCTGTATTTCATTATCACCTACTGGGGCCACACCTTCGGCATCCGTGTAGAGGCTGATATCCGCGCGGCCCTGTTCGGTCACATGCAGGAGTTGGGCTTTGAGTTTTTCGACCGCAACCGCACCGGTCAGCTGATGAGCCGCATGACGACCGACCTCTTTGAGATCACCGAACTTGCCCACCACGGGCCGGAGGACCTGTTCATCTCGCTCGTGACCATCGTGGGTGCGTTGACCGTCATGACGACAATCGAGTGGCGGCTGGCACTGGTCGTGGCGGTCATGATCCCGGTGTTCGTTGCGATCATTGTCTCGCGCCGTAAGGCGATGCGCGAGGCCTCCCGCCGTGTGAAGAAAAAGACCGGCGCGATCAACGCTGACATCGAATCCGCCCTGTCCGGCATTCGCACGGCCAAGGCGTTTGCCAACGAACATGTTGAGGAGGAAAAATTCGACCGCTCGAACGACATTTACAAGACCTCCAAAAAGATGTTCCATCGGGAAATGGGCATTTTCATGGCCGTGATGGAGTTTTTTACGAGTTCTTTGTCCGTGGCTGTCGTAACCGTGGGCGGTCTGCTCATCATGAAGGGGCAGATGGACACCGTCGATCTTCTGACGTTTACGCTCTATATTGCGTCCTTTGTCAACCCCATCCGCAAGTTGGCAAACTTCACGGAACTGTTCTCCAACGGCACGGCAGGCTTTGATCGTTTTCTGGAGATCATGCGCACCGCGCCGGAACTGCACGACGCGCCGGATGCAATCGAACTGACGCAGGTGCACGGTGAGATCGGCGTGGAAAATGTAAGCTTTTCCTATGAGGACGATCCCGAAGTTCTGCACGATGTGTCCCTGCACGTTCCGGCGGGCAAGACCGTCGCCATCGTCGGCCCTTCCGGCGGCGGCAAGAGTACGCTCTGCCAGCTGATCCCCCGCTTTTACGACGTGACCGGTGGTGCGATCACCGTTGACGGCCACGACGTGCGCAGCGTCACGCAGGAATCTCTGCGCCGCTCCATCGGCATTGTACAGCAGGATGTATTTCTGTTCGCCGATTCCATTCTGGAAAACATCCGCTACGGTAAGCCCGGCGCGACGATGGAGGAGATCATTGACGCGGCGAAGCGTGCGGAAATTTACGACGATATCATGGCCATGCCAGACGGCTTTGACACTTACGTCGGCGAACGCGGCACGCTCCTGTCCGGCGGACAGAAGCAGCGCATTTCCATTGCGCGCATTTTCCTCAAAAACCCGCCGATTCTCATTCTCGACGAGGCGACGAGCGCGCTCGACAGCGAGAGCGAGGAGAAGATCAAGGACGCCCTGATCGAACTGATGAAGGGTCGCACGACCTTCATGGTCGCGCACCGCTTCTCGACGATCGAGCACGCCACGCAGATCGTCGCGATGGCCGACGGCGTCGTTCAGGAAACGGGCACCCGCGAGGAGCTTCTCGTGAAGAACGGCCTTTTCGCCGAGCTCTCCAGGCTCCAGGCGCTCGAGCATCCAGGGGACTTTTCGGATGCACCTGCCGAGACCGCCACGGAGGTGCAGGCATGAAGACCTTCAAGATGATTGATCCCAACCTGATCAGGCTCTACCGCTACTTCATGCCCTACAAGTGGAGGCTCGGCTTTGCGTGCGTCTTTCTGATGGGTTCCGCAAGCATGTCGTCCATCACGGCCACGTTGCTCGGCAAGATGGCCGACCTGGGCTTCTATCAGCAGGAAAGCTGGATGATCTATGCGGCGCCGGTCGCGCTCATCGCCGTCACGGTGGGCTTCGCCTTCTGCACCGTGATGAGCGCCTACCTGATGGCGCAGGTGAGCCAGTCGGTCCTCCTCACCATGCGAGGCCTGCTCTTCGAGCACATCCTTCACTGGCCCGAAAGCGAATTCCAGAAGCACACGTCGGGCCGCATGAGTTCCAAGTTCGTCAACGAGGCGGCTTCGGCCCTTTCGGGCGCCGTCGGCTCGTTCACCGTTCTCGTGCGCGACTCCGTGCAGGTCGCCGCGCTTCTCGTCGTCCTCTTTTGGCAGGACTGGAAGCTCACGCTTGTCACGTTCGTCATCATTCCCGGTCTGGCCGTCACCCTTCGCTTCATCTCGACGCGCATCCGAAAGATCGTTGGAGAAAGCCAGGAGCTTCTCGGCGGCATGATCTCGCGCGTGCAGGAAACCTACGAGGCCGAGCGCCTCGTCAAGGTGAGCAACGCCTACGACTTCGAGGAAAGGCGCTTTGCGGACGTCAACGACGGCATCCGCAGGCTTAGCCTCAAGTCGCTCAAGCTCAGCGCGGTCACGACGCCCGTCACGCAGATTCTCACGCTCGTTGCCATCGCATGCGTCGTCGGCGTTGCGCTCTATCAGGCGCAGCATGGCATGCTCACGATCGGCGAGTTCGTTACCTTCCTTTCGGCCCTGCTGCTCATCAAGGCGCCGATCCAGCATCTCTCGGGCCTGAGCGGCACATTCGCGGGCATCTCGGTCGCGGC
>OLVY01001415.1_pt1 | contig 15187 bp, 11 predicted proteins | sample 1674261 | NCBI WGS metagenome assembly OLVY01 (sample SAMEA103958155, study PRJEB25191) | human gut metagenome | biome: human-associated habitat [ENVO:00009003]; feature: intestine environment [ENVO:2100002]; material: feces | place: Germany | collected 2013/2015
ACGGAACTCCTGTGGACATCGTTCTGAACCCTCTCGGTGTGCCATCCCGAATGAACCTCGGTCAGATTTACGAGACCGTTCTCGGATGGGCCGGAGAGGAACTCGGACTAAAGTTCGCCACCCCGATTTTCGACGGTGCATCTCTTGACGACATATGTGCATACACCGACAAGGCGGGACTTCCTCGTTACGGAAAGACCTACCTCAGGGACGGAGGCACCGGTGACTGGTTCGACCAGCCTGCGACAGTCGGAGTCATCTATATGATTAAGCTTGGTCACATGGTTGACGACAAGATGCACGCGAGGTCAATAGGTCCTTACTCTCTCATCACACAGCAGCCTCTCGGCGGTAAGGCGCAGTTCGGTGGACAGCGTTTCGGTGAGATGGAGGTTTGGGCACTCGAGGCATTCGGTGCGGCTAACGTTCTCCAGGAGATTCTTACAGTCAAGTCCGATGACGTTACCGGACGTTCAAAGACTTATGAGGCAATCGTCAAGGGCGACCTTATGCCGACGCCGGGTATTCCGGAGTCACTCAACGTCCTCCTTCACGAACTTCGCGGTCTTGGTCTCAAGGTTACGTTGGATTAATTACGGATAATTTGAAATTTTAGAAATATGCCGACTTTTAATAAAGATAACAAGGTTAAAAGCAATTTCGAAAGAATCAGCATCGCTCTCGCTTCTCCTGAAGACATTAAGGAACGGTCTTCAGGAGAGGTCCTCAAGCCGGAGACGGTCAATTACAGGACCTACAAGCCGGAGAGGGACGGTCTTTTCTGTGAGAAGATTTTCGGTCCTACCAAGGATTACGAGTGCCACTGCGGCAAGTACAAGAGAATCAAGTACCGCGGAATTGTCTGTGACCGATGCGGTGTCGAGGTCACCGAGAAGAAGGTCCGCAGGGAAAGGATGGGACACATCGAGCTCACCGTTCCTGTTGCGCACATCTGGTATTTCAAGTCTGCCCCTAATAAGATCGCTGCCCTTCTCGGCATTGCGGCTAAGAAGCTCGAGGCTGTCATATATTACGAGAAGTATATCGTGACGGCTCCGGGACAGACCGGACTTCAGAAGCTTGACCTTCTGTCAGAGGATGAGTATCTCGACATATTGGCGCAGTATCCTGACAACCAGAATCTTCCGGACGATGATCCGGACAAGTTCAAGGCTGGAATGGGCGCGGAGTCAATCTATGATCTTCTCAAGGAGATTGACATTGATGCCCTCGCCAAGGAACTCCGCACGGAGATGCTGACCGAGACTTCCCAGCAGAGGAAGGCCGAGGCGCTCAAGAGGCTTTCAATCGTCAAGTGGTTCCAGGAGTCAAAGGGAATCAACCGTCCTGAATGGATGATTCTCAAGGTTATTCCTGTCATTCCGCCTGACCTTCGTCCGCTCGTTCCTCTCGATGGAGGACGCTTTGCGACATCCGACCTCAATGACCTCTACAGGAGGGTTATCATACGTAACAACCGTCTCAAGAGACTCATCGAAATCAAGGCTCCGGAAGTCATTCTCCGCAACGAGAAGCGTATGCTTCAGGAGGCTGTTGACTCACTTTTCGACAACTCAAAGAAGTCGAATGCAGTCAAGAGCGAAGCGAACAGGGCTCTTAAGTCACTCTCTGACAGCCTTAAAGGTAAGCAGGGACGTTTCCGTCAGAACCTCCTCGGTAAGCGTGTTGACTATTCAGCACGTTCGGTCATCGTCGTTGGACCTGAGCTCAAGATGCACGAGTGCGGTCTGCCTAAATTTATGGCAGCCGAGCTTTACAAACCGTTCATCATCAGGAAACTGATTGAGCGCGGCATCGTGAAGACCGTCAAGTCCGCAAAGAAGATTGTCGACAGGAAAGACCCTGTGATTTGGGATATTCTTGAGAACGTGATGAAAGGTCATCCGGTTCTTCTCAACCGTGCACCTACACTTCACCGACTCGGTATTCAGGCATTCCAGCCTAAGATGATTGAGGGTAAGGCTATCCAGCTCCATCCGCTCGCTTGTACGGCATTCAACGCCGACTTCGACGGTGACCAGATGGCAGTCCACCTTCCGCTCGGAAATGCTGCGATTATGGAGGCTCAGCTTCTTATGCTTGGCTCCCACAATATCTTGAATCCTGCCAACGGAACACCTATCACCGTGCCTTCTCAGGACATGGTGCTCGGACTCTACTACATCACTAAGCTCCGTCCGGGAGCCAAGGGTGAGGGTCTGAAGTTCTATGGCCCGGAGGAAGTCATAATTGCGCTCAACGAGAAGGCAATCGACATACATGCCCGTGTTTTTGTCCGTCTGCCAAAGGACAAGATGGACCCGTCAAAGGGAACCGAGATGGTCGAAACTTCCGCAGGACGTATCATTGTCAACCAGTTCGTCCCTCAGGAGGTTCCGTATGTCAATGAAATCCTCGGAAAGAAGTCTTTGAGAAAGATTATTTCTGTTGTCATCAAGAACACCGGCGTCTCAAGGACGGCGCAGTTCCTCGACGACATCAAGAACCTCGGTTACCGCAAGGCATTCGAGGGCGGTCTTTCGTTCAACCTCGGTGACGTTATCATTCCGGAGGAGAAGACACAGTTGATTGAGGACGGTTATAAGACCGTCGAGGAAATCAAGTCAAACTTCCAGATGGGTTTCATCACCAATAACGAGCGCTACAACAAGGTCATCGACCTCTGGTCCGGCATCGACAACAAGATTACCAAGATTGTCGAGCAGCAGATTTCTACTGACCAGCAGGGATTCAACCCTGTATATATGATGCTTGATTCCGGAGCCCGTGGTTCCACACAGCAGATTAAGCAGCTCTGCGGTATGCGTGGATTGATGGCAAAACCTCAGAAATCAGGAGCATCCGGAGCGGAGATTATCGAGAACCCGATTACCACCAACCTTAAGGAGGGTATGTCAGTGCTCGAGTACTTCATCTCTACGCACGGTGCACGTAAGGGTCTTGCCGACACCGCCTTGAAGACTGCCGACGCAGGATACCTCACCCGCCGTCTGGTGGACGTTTCACACGACGTCATTATCAACGAGGAGGACTGCGGCACTCTCAGGGGTCTCGTCGCCACTGCAATCAAGAGCAAGGATGAGGTTGTCGAGTCTCTCGGAGAGAGAATTCTCGGTCGTACATCAGTACATGATGTCTTCAACCCTCTTACGGGCGAACTCATCGTTCCGGCAGGGGAGCAGATTACCGAGGATCTCGCAAATCTCATCGAGTCATTGCCTATCGAGCAGGTTGAAATCCGTTCAGTGCTCACTTGCGAGTCCCGTAAGGGTGTCTGCGCGAAGTGCTACGGACGTAACCTCGCATCAGGCAGGATGGTTGAAAAGGGAGAGGTTGTCGGTGTCATTGCGGCACAGTCAATCGGTGAGCCGGGTACACAGCTTACACTTCGTACATTCCACGTCGGAGGTACGGCTTCAAGTGCTGCTGCAGACAGCTCAATCACTTCCAAGTACAACGGAAAACTCGAGTTCGAGGAGCTCAGGACAATCGAGAGGGTTCTCGATGACGGCACAAAACAGCTTGTTGTTGTCAGCCGCACCACAGAGCTCCGCATCATCGACGAGAACACCGGTATCACCTTCTCTCAGTACGATGTGCCTTATGGCTCAATCCTTTACAAGAAAGACGGTGAAACTGTCAAGAAGGGAGACCTCATCTGCGAATGGGACGCCTACAACGCAATCACCATCATCGAGACCGACGGTGTCGCACGCTTTGACGGTATGGTTGAAGGCGAGAACTTCCGCGAGGAGGCTGCCGACGAGTACTCACTCAATCGTGACAAAGTCATCATCGAGGGTCGTGACAAGACCAAGAACCCGAGCGTTCTCATCGTTGACGAAAACAACGAAATCAAGAAGCAGTACAACCTCCCTGTAGGTGCTCACGTTATGATTAACGAGGGCGACAATGTGAAGGTTGGAGACATAATCATCAAGATTCCTCGTGCAATCGGAAAAGCGAACGATATCACCGGAGGTCTTCCTCGTGTCACCGAGCTCTTCGAGGCCCGCAACCCGTCCAATCCTGCAATCGTTTCAGAGATTAACGGTGAGGTCATTATGGGCAAGGTCAAGAGAGGAAACCGTGAGATTATCGTGCGCAACAAGTCCGGTGTCGAGAAACGCTATCTCGTTCCGCTCACCAAGCAGATTATGGTTCAGGAGAACGACTATGTCAAGGCTGGCATGAGCCTCTCTGACGGAGCCGTTTCACCGACAGACCTTCTCCGTATTCTCGGTCCTATCAAGGTTCAGGAGTACATCGTCAATGAAATCCAGGAGGTTTACCGTCTGCAGGGTGTGAAGATTAACGACAAGCACTTCGAGATTATCGTACGTCAGATGATGCGCAAGGTTCAGATTGACAATCCTGGCGACACTGAGTTCCTTCAGGAGGAGCTCGTCGACAAGTGGACGTTCATGGACACCAACGACAACATTTACGGCAAGTTCTATGTTGTCGAAGCCGGTGATTCACAGCGTTTCGAGGCAGGCCAAATCATCACTGCAAGGGAACTTCGTGGTGAGAATTCCTCTCTTGAAAGGCAGGGTCTCAAGCCTGTGGTTGTCCGTGAGGCAAGACCTGCTACAGCAAGCCAGGTTCTTCAGGGAATCACACGTGCTGCGTTGAAGACCAACAGCTTCATTTCAGCAGCTTCATTCCAGGAGACAACCAAGGTGCTCAGCGAGGCTGCCATCCGCGGTCGTGTGGACTACCTTGAAGGTCTTAAGGAGAATGTCATCTGTGGTCATGCCATTCCGGCAGGTACCGGTCAGAAGGACTTCCAGGAGATACTTGTGTCACCTGTGGTGGAGGCTCAGCAGACTGACTTGTCAGAGCTTTAACGGGGCGCCTAAAAGGCGGTCTGCCGCGTTGGGCGGTTTGATGAAATCCTCACAACCGACAGGTTGCTGCGGTTTCATCTTCACCGTCCGCCTTGCATCCCATCCTTTTATGCATCCCCTCTGTTTAAGATATTATTAAAGTGGCTCGATCAAGAAATTGGTCGGCCACTTTTTGTGTTTTGAAATATTTGGATTAACTTCGTGGGGTAAAGAGGTTGCTTTAGATTTTTCACAGCTTCAAATGTTTGAAAATGCAATAACCCACAATGTCTGTTATGCCGGTAAGAAAACTCTCGAAATTCTCAATTGTCATACTTTCGCTTTGCGCCGTACTTTTTGTCGGCGGAATCGTTTCAATATGTATCATCGATGATGACGCCACGCAGAGCCGTCTCGCCTTTCAGACCTTTGAGGTCGCGCTGATGATATTCCTCACCTTTGTCCCCGACATCCTGCACAGAATCATACACATAAAGATTCCTCACCTGATGGAAGTCATATTCGTAGCCTTCTGCTTCTGTGCGCTGATTCTCGGCGACGTTGCTGACTTCTACGGAAGGTTCGGGTGGTGGGACTCGCTTGAACATGGAATGTCCGGAGTGCTTCTCGGAATCCTTGGCTATGCAATCATAAACACATTCAATAGTGTCGAGGGCAACAAGATTAAGTTCTCGCCTGTATTCGTGTCGCTTTGGGTCGTGTGCTTCGCCCTTGCTTTAGGAGCAGTATGGGAGATAATGGAGTTCATAACGGACGGTTTGTTCGGACTTAACTCCCAGCAATACCTCACTACTCCGGGCACATTTGACAATGCCGTGCCGCTTGAAGGACATGAGGCCCTTCGTGACACGATGGAGGATCTGATGCTTGACTTTGCCGGTTCGCTCATCATCTCGGTAATAGGCTATTTCGACCTTAAGAAGCAGCGCAAGGGCATAGCTGCTCTCACACTTGACACTGACGACACAGAGGCATCCACCGCGGCTATTTCCGTTCCGGGAATAGATGGCGTGAAAAAATAGATTTCACTTTATTTGTAAAAATATCTACCTTTGCTCCGCCGGCTTTCCTTTCGGGATTTCCGGCGGAACTCTAAAATAATGAACATAGCTCTTGTTTCAGTAACCCGAAATCTGGACAATTTCCTGTTTGCGCTGAAACAAGTGGCGACGGTTCACGCAATAGGCGTGAACTGCGTCGCTGCTTGCAGGTGCAACAAAGGCTGTCCAGAGCCGCGGGTTACCTGTGCGCAGGAATGCAGTTCGCGCTTTCTTGTGTCTGTGGATTGACTCCGGTCGGGGCAGCCGGGAAACGACAGCCCCTGCGGTGGAATGTCTTTTCCATCGATGTCTATCAGCTTATAAGTTTTTTACCATAGGGTCAGCCGTTCTGACCTGTCCGGGCTAAGGAGATTTCAAATTTTCTCAGGATTCTCAAATCCCTTAGCCCTTTTTAAAATCCGGACTGCCGAACGCAAGTCTTCTATGGAAAGTTCTTTCTCGGAAATGTCCCTTTCGAGAGATTTATTCTTCGCCTGATACTCTGAGAGCGCGTCTTCGGCAATCCTCAGGCGGTTGGTCAGATAGGCGTTCTGTGTCATATATGGCACTTCCTCATCTTCCAGAACATCGTGAATATCAGTCATCGGTCCGAGGAAGAGAGCCTCTTCGCTGAGTCCGAGAGCCTCTGCAATCTTTCCGACGACAGGGCTTATCAGAACCGTACGTCCTTTCTCGATATTTCTGTAATGCGTTTCAGATATTCCGATTTTCTTTGCCATTTCTTCCTGCGTGTAACCCTTGGCTTTTCTGAAGTGTCGTATGTTCTTTTTAATGGAACTGTTATTCATTCCGGCCAATCGTTTCAGTACGGCAAAATTATAACAGAAAATAATACAAAAACCGCAACTGATACTTTTTGTTCGCAAGTATTTGTTGCGGTTTTATATAATTTCTCTGGTAGCAGGGTATGTGTGGAGTTTCAGAAGAGATGCTTCTTGCTGGTGGTGGCCACGAATTCTTTGAGGTAGAACGGCTCGAAGTAGGCCACGTCCCGGAAGTGCCTTTCGCTAAGTTCACGCTCAGCCGGCTCGAGCATCGCCGAGGCCTTCGGGCAAGTCTGGATGAAATGTGCGTTCGGGTGAGTGAGCGTGTCTGTGCACTTCGCGGCTCCATCTCCGATGAAGAGAACCGGCCCCTCAGCGAGGATGTCGCTGAAACTGTCGCCGTCGATGATTTTTGCCTCGGTGTCAGTGACGCGCGTGCCGTTTCCTTCGAATATGGCCGTATAGACTTCCATCCGGCGTGCATCTATCATAGGGACTATGTATTTGAATGCCAATTTATCATCATCTCTCTCCCGCTGAAAGCCGTCCGGCGTATGCTTCTGGAGCGCCTGGTTGACAAGTATCTCAAGTGTTCCTACGCTAAGCAGCGGAATCCCGGCCCCGAAACATAATCCCTTGGCTGTGGAAACCCCAACCCTGAGTCCGGTGTATGAACCGGGTCCCTCGCTTATGCAGACTGCCGAACATTCATTTAGAGAACAGCCTCTCTCTTTCAGCATCTCGTCAACGAATACGGCTGTGAGTGACGCGTGTGCACGATTTTCCGAACTTTCACGATAGCACGCAATCTTTCCGTCTTCAACCATTGCCGTCGAGCATAGTGCCGTCGATGTTTCAATCAGTATGATTCTTTCCATATATTTCTAAAATATTGTCAAATTATCCCCTAATTCCAGAAGAAAAGTTCCTTAAGATAGGGAAATATCGCGTAGGACATTGTTTTCAAAGGCCCGTAGAACGTCGTCGCTGCAAGATATTCGCTCTTTACGAATGAAAACGTTCCGTTCAAGGCATCAAAAATCATCAGCAGGATGCACAGAATCAGCAGGCATTCAACAATCGCGAGCGTCGCTCCGAGCAGGCGATTCAACCACCCGAGAAGCACCACTTTCACTATCTTTTCCAAGACTCTTCCTATGAGTGTCAGCCCGAGAACAGTGATGCAGAAAATCAGAATGAACGCGATGACTTTCAGAACGGTTTCGTCAAGCGCAATCCAACTCTTGAGCCATTGGCCGACCCCGACAGAGAACTTTACGGACAACCATACGCCGAGGCACAGGGCCACGAGCGAGACCACCTGCCCGATAAACCCTTTCTTCAGACCGATGCACAAGGCAATGAGCAGGCAGCTCAGCACTATAATGTCAAATATGCTCATAGATTCCAAAAACTCTGCAAAAATAATCATTTTGTAAAAACTCCACAATTCATTATCTTTGTCAGTTCAAAAAGTTTGCGGTCTTTGGCCTCAAGACTTTTAGAAACTGGACAAAAGAGACATAATAATATGAAATTCAAGGAATACAGGGGATTGGATCCTGTCGCTGTCGCGAATGAGGTTCTCGAGAGATGGAAGAAAAACCATGCGTTTGAAAAGTCGCTGGAGTTGCGCGAAGGTGCTCCGGAGTTCGTCTTTTTCGAGGGACCTCCTTCCGCTAATGGGATGCCGGGCATACATCATGTCATGGCGCGCTCCATCAAGGACTCGATCTGCCGATACAAGACGCAGAGCGGGTTCCGTGTGAGACGTCGCGCCGGATGGGATACGCACGGGCTTCCTGTTGAGCTCGGTGTGGAGAAGAAGCTCGGAATCACCAAGGAGGACATCGGGACGAAGATTTCCGTTGAAGAGTACAACGAGACCTGCCGCAAGGAAGTGATGAAATACACGAAGGAGTGGATGTCGCTTACTGAAAGAATAGGGTATTGGGTTGATATGAATGATCCCTACATCACCTACGACAACCGCTACATCGAGACACTGTGGTATCTCCTTAAGGATATATACAATAAGGGGTTGCTCTACAAAGGCTACTCCATTCAGCCGTACTCGCCGGCTGCAGGTACGGGACTCAGCTCCCACGAGCTCAATCAGCCCGGATGCTATCGCGACGTGAAGGACACGACTGTAACGGTGCAGTTTGAGGTCATCAAGGACGAGAAATCACAGATTCTTTTCGATTGTGAGACTGTCCCTGTCTATTTCCTCGCGTGGACGACGACTCCGTGGACTCTGCCGTCAAATACGGCTCTCTGTGTAGGGCCGAACATCGACTATGTCCGCGTGAAGTCTTTCAATCCCTATTCGGGTCAGCAGGCAATCTATGTAGTCGCCAAGGCTCTGGTTAGCAGTTGGTTCAACCCGAAGGCTGCCGAGCTCTCGATGGAGGGCTACAAGGCTGGCGACAAACTCGTTCCGTTCAAGATTCTTGACGGAGAGTTCAAGGGCAGCGAATTGCTCGGAATCAAGTACCACCAGCTCATTCCATGGTTCAGCCCGGAGACGGACGGCGCTTTCCGCGTGATAGGAGGTGACTATGTTTCGATTGAGGAAGGTACGACGGGCATTGTCCACATCGCGCCTACCTTTGGTGCGGACGACAACAAGGTGGCTAAGCAGGCAGGGGTGCCTCCGATTATGGTCGTAGACCGCAACGGTGACCGCTATGCGCAGGTTGACCGTCAGGGCCGGTTCTTCCGCCTTGAGGATCTTGATCCGGATTATGCGGCAAAGCACGTGTCTCCGGACTATGCGGAATGGGCGGGGAGATATGTGAAGAACGCATATGATTCCTCCCTTGCGCCGGACGCTCCTACCCTTGACGTTGACATCTGCATGATGTTGAAGGCTCAGGGAAAGGCGTTCAAGATTGAAAAGCATGTCCACACCTATCCGCACTGTTGGAGAACCGACAAACCGGTGCTCTACTATCCGCTGAACTCCTGGTTCATCAAGACCACTGCGGTGAGGGACAAGATGATAGAATTGAACAACACGATCGCTTGGAAACCGGAGTCGACTGGAACCGGTCGTTTCGGAAAGTGGTTGGAGAATATTCAGGACTGGAATCTCAGCCGAAGCCGCTATTGGGGAACGCCGCTTCCTGTTTGGCGCACCGAGGACGGAAAGGAAGAAAAGTGCATCGGCTCGCTGAAGGAACTCTATGCGGAAATAGAAAAATCCGTTTCTGCCGGTGTGATGAGATCCAACCCTCTGAAGGACAGGGGATTTGATCCGAATGATATGTCAAAGGAAAACTATGACAGGATCGATCTCCACAGACCGTATGTCGACAATATATTCCTCGTCTCTCCGTCCGGGAAAAAGATGGCTCGTGAGACAGATCTGATAGACGTTTGGTTCGACTCTGGCGCTATGCCTTATGCCCAGGAAGGACTCCGAAATCTCGGAAGCAAGGACTTCGGATGCACGGCGGACTTCATCGCCGAAGGCGTGGACCAGACTCGCGGATGGTTCTACACTCTCCACGCAATCCACACGATGGAGAGTGGAACATGCGCATTCAAGCGTGTGATTTCCAACGGACTGGTGCTTGACAAGGACGGAAACAAGATGAGCAAGAGACTCGGCAACGCCGTGGATCCGTTCGGACAACTTGATAAATACGGACCGGACGCACTTCGTTGGTATATGCTCACGAACTCGCAGCCGTGGGACAATCTCCGCTTCGACGAGGCCGGTGTCGATGAGGTCCGCAGGAAATTTTTCGGAACGCTCTATAACACATATTCGTTCTTCGCTCTTTATGCCAATGTCGACGGGTTCGAACCTTCGGCGGCACAGGTCCCTTACTCACGGCGTCCTGAACTTGACAGGTGGATAATCTCCCTGCTCAACACGTTGGTGAAGGATGTGGTCGCGGCCTATGAGGACTACGACGTGACTCAGGCCGGACGTCTCATACAGAACTTTGTGTGCGACCACCTGAGCAACTGGTATGTGCGTCTGGGAAGGAAACGTTTCTGGGGAGGCACGATGGATGAGGATAAACTATCGGCCTATCAGACATTGTATGAGGTTCTTCTTTCAGTTTCCAAGCTTGCCGCCCCGATAGCACCGTTCTTTATGGACAGGCTCTATCTCGATCTCACTGGAGGCGAGTCCGGCGAGTTCCGTTCCGTACACTATGTGCCTATGCCGCAGTACAACGAGGCTGTTGTGGACAAGGATCTTGAAGAGAGGATGGAACTTGCGCAGAGAGCGTCGTCAATGGTTCTTGCATTGCGCCGCAAGGTTAACATCAAGGTCCGCCAGCCGCTTTCCAAGCTTGTCATCCCTGTGCTGAACGATAAGGTGAAGGATCAGCTTGAGAAGGTGAAGTCTTTGCTTCTGGGCGAGGTGAACGTGAAGGAAGCCGAGTTCATCCACGACACCGCCGGCATCATAACGAAAAAGATAAAGCCGAACTTCAAGACACTTGGAAAAATATACGGCAAGCAAATGAAGGAGATAGCGGCCGCCTTCCCTCAGCTTTCTCAGGAGGCCATTGCTGCGATCGAGGCATCAGACGAGTATGTGCTCAGTCTTCCTTCGGGTGACGTTGTCTTAAAGAAGGGAGACTACGAGATTACTTCCGAGGATATGCCTGGCTGGCTCGTGGCAAGTGACGGGCCTCTCACTCTTGCTCTCGACATAACAGTTACGGACGATCTTCGTCGCGAGGGCACGGCGCGTGAACTCATCAACCGAATCCAGAACCTCCGCAAGGATAGCGGGTTTGAGGTTACTGACAGGGTTCGCGTCGGCATATTTACAGATGTTCCGGAGTTCTGTACGGAAATTGCCGATGCTCTGTCCTTTTACACCGACTATGTAGCTTCGCAGACCCTTGCGGTCAGTGTCGCTATGGTTGATGCTCCGGCCGGTTCGGATGTCGAATGGGGTGATGGCACCATCAATATCAACGTTGAGAAAATATAGACTGACATTAAAACTTATATATTATGGCAGAAGAAAAGAAAATCAATGAGCCTGAAGTACAGGTCCGCTACAGTGATGAGGAACTGCAGGAGTTCAAACAGATAATTCTTGATATGCTGGCAAAGGCAAAGGACGAGTATAACACTCTGCGTGCCGTTGTCACACATGCGTCAAGCAATGATATCGGTGACACGTCTCCGACATTCAAGGGACTTGAGGAGGGCGCGTCCGCTCTCTCGAAGGAAGAGGCGGGACAGCTCGCTCAGCGCCAGTACAAGTTCATTCAGAACCTTGAAGCGGCTCTCGTGCGCATCGAGAACAAGACCTACGGAATATGCCGCGTGACCGGCAAACTCATCCCGAAGGAGCGCCTCCGTCTTGTCCCTCATGCCACACTGACGGTTGAGGCCAAGGAGATGCTGAACAAGAAACAGCAGCAGTAAAGGTATGAAGCTGAAAATGTCCAAGGGCAAGTGGCTCATTGTGCTGGGCGTTGCTCTCGTGGTTATAGATCAGATCATCAAAATACTCGTCAAGACGAACATGACTCTTGGCGAGCATTTTGACGTCTTTGGTGATTGGTTCAAGATTTATTTTATAGAGAACGAGGGGATGGCGTTCGGGATGAAGTTCGGCGGCTGGTTTGGCAAGCTCCTGCTGTCTTTGTTCCGCATAGTCCTTTTCAGCGTCCTTGTCTGGTGGATTGATAAACTCTGCAAGAAACCATCTACTCCGACCGGCGTTCTTGTGGGACTGACACTGATCACCGCCGGAGCGCTGGGCAACATCTTCGACTGCTTTTTCTACGGTCTGATTTTCTCTGAGTCCACTTTATACGCACCGGCTGTCTTTGGAGGGCATTACGCCCCATTCCTCTTCGGCAAGGTGGTGGATATGTTCTATTTTCCGATTATCGACACAACTTGGCCCGACTGGATGCCGTGGCTGGGAGGCCGCCCTTTCAAGTTTTTCGAACCTGTCTTCAATTTTGCTGACAGCTGCGTGACTGTGGGCACCTTCTACCTCATTTTCTTCCAGTACAAGTTCTTCGCCCAGGACGGCAAAGTGGAAAATGCGCAGCCGGAGGCGACCCCGACCAAGCATTCAGAAGGTAGAAAATGCAAAAAATAAGCGAAAAGCCAAGAAAAATTTTGCAGAATATATCTTTTTAACTACCTTTGCAATCCTTTCCGAAAGAAAGGTGAAATATGTTGGAGAGTTGGCCGAGTGGTTTAAGGCGGCAGTCTTGAAAACTGTTGAGGTGAAAGCCTCCGGGGGTTCGAATCCCTCACTCTCCGCAAAGACCTGAGAATCAGGGAGTCGCCCTCGCAATAGCGAGGGCGTTTTGTTAAGTGGAGGCCACCGTTGAGAGCTCGCTCTCATAAGGTGACCTCCACTTAACAAAACCACACCCGTCAAAGGGTGTGCGACTCCCTGATGTCAAGCGCCTATGCAAGGACCCCGCCGGGGCGCGAGGGAACCGCGACCAGAGGGAGCGAATCCCTCACTCTCTGAGTCAATAAACTTTAGGTATTTTGTCATAGTCATCTAATCGAAACGAAGAATAGTAATATTTGTATTCTCTCTCGCAGCAGGATGAAGCAGATAATGACTGATTTTCAACAACGGAATGGAGCGACCCGCTGCTCTTTGCTTAAGGGTGTGGGCACAGGAAAAGTCCTGCGCGAGTGCTGCGACTGCGTGGCCGATGCTTCCGAATTTCTTGAAAAGGTTTTGACGCCTTTTCCGTTCATTCGTGATGAATGATCGTACATAGAATCGTTCATTCATAATGAAAGTTTGTAAGTAGAAGTGTTCATTAACAACGAATAGATGTTTACAAAATCGTTCATTGTGAATGAATGATTTTGTAAATAATGCTTGCAGATAAATTCTTTTATATATACCTTTGTTGAGGAGAATTGCATCTCGTTTGAAAAGTTGTATTTGGATAAATAGATGTATATGAAAGATTTACTGAAGCGGATAATACTTGAGCAGCAGGAAATACTACATTTGTCGGATAGAGTTTATGTTCAGCGTCATATAGAGGACGAATGGCTCAGGACTACGGAAATTCTGATTTTGTCCGGCATACGCCGCTGTGGAAAGTCTGTCCTGATGCAGCAACTCAGAGACCGTCTTCAAGAAAAGGATTTCTTTTTCAACTTCGATGACGAGCGTCTCGCTAATTTCAAACTAGAGGACTTCCAGACTCTTCAGGAGTGCTTTTATGAATTGTTCGGCGAACAGCATACATATTATTTCGATGAAATTCAGAACATCGAGGGTTGGGAGCGCTATGTTCGTCGTCTTTATAACGAAGGCAACAAAATCATCATAACGGGCTCAAACGCCCGTATGCTCAGTCGCGAACTCGGCACGCATCTCACGGGGCGTTACATACAGGCTGAAATATACCCTTTTTCGTTTAAGGAGTATCTGCAGATGCGTGAGGTGGCGCTCACTGACAAAACTCTATATACTACGGCAGGCCGTGCGTTGATAATGAACGAGTTTTCGAACTATCTCGCGAACGGCGGTTTCCCGAAATACATTCAGGAGGGCTCAACGTCGTATCTCTCATCGCTGTACGAAAGCATCATATACCGTGACATTCTGACCCGCAACGGATTGACCAATGAGAAAGAAATGTTGGAACTAATGTTCTATCTCGCGAGCAATGCCACGAAGCGTGTAACCTATTCGTCACTTTGCAAGATTGTCGGCATACAGCATCCGGAAACAATAAAGAACTATCTTGAATATATACAGCAGACCTATCTCATATTCCAGTTGTTCAGATACGAAACATCCGTGAAGAAACAGATGGCGAGCCCTAAGAAAATCTATTTTGTTGATAACGCAATCATTAACCGTATCGGTTTCAATGCGACGGAAAACAGAGGCGTGTTCCTTGAAAATATGGTCTTCGTCGAATTGAAGCGTCGCGGTCTTGATGTCTTCTACTATTCCGACAAAAAGGAATGTGACTTCATTGTGAGACAGGGCGTAAACATAACCGACGCATATCAGGTGACGTGGAGTATGTCGGACGATAAGACACGCGAGCGCGAGATTGCCGGTCTGAGAGAGGCAATGCGGGCATATTCACTGTCAAAAGGACACATCATCACATTTGAAGGAAAAGAAACAATATCCTTTGAGGACGGCGCCGTTGTGGAGGTCATACCTGCGTGGGAGTGGCTGTATAAAGGACCAGACTTATAGAGCGTGATGTATATTACTTCAAGAATAGCGACGGATACGAAGCAGATTTTGTTGTCTGCAAGGTAGATAAGGTTGAGGAGGTGTATCAGGTCTGCTGCGATTTAACCAAGGAGATTTGTCTGTTCTGTGATTTTTTCATACCTTTACTTCCATTAAGGCAAGAAACTAATACTATGACAGACAATAAGAAGGAAGTGGAGCGTGCAGAACTCCACCGGACCATCTGGGCTATAGCAGATGAGATGAGAGGTTCTGTGGATGGATGGGATTTCAAATCCTACATCTTGGGGATGC